>Ga0105048_10000532_pt1 | contig 59073 bp, 49 predicted proteins | sample MAT05_FD_78382 | JGI IMG/M metagenome (GOLD analysis project Ga0105048, IMG submission 78382) | Freshwater microbial communities from Lake Fryxell liftoff mats and glacier meltwater in Antarctica - MAT-05 | ecosystem: Environmental > Aquatic > Freshwater > Ice > Liftoff microbial mat | place... | reverse complement strand
GCCGGTGTCGCCGCCATCGGGGACGGGTACGCTGGTGCTGACGCCGGTGCCGCCGCCGCGGTCAGGGGCGTGGGCGCTGGCGCTGATGCTGCTGATCGGCGTGTCGCTCGGCGGCGGCTACCTCGGCACCGCCGCGGCCCGGACGTACCTGTTCCCCGCCCCGCCGCTGCCGCCCGAGGCGACGGCCGACACGCTGCCGCTGGCCGACTACCGGGTCGTGGAACGGCTGGCACTCTACGCCGCAGCCGACGACCTGGACTTCGTCGAGAAGCTGGCCGAGCCGGACCGCTTCGGCGACGACGTGGGGGCGCCGTCGGCCGCGCCGGTCGAGCCCGACAAGCCCGACGGCAAGGAGCTGGACGCGCTGGTGAAGGTCTTCCGCGACCTCCCCGCGGAGCGGCAGGACAAGCTCCGACACCTCGACCAACAGCTGCACGCCCTGCCCGACGCCCGCCGCGACAAGCTCCTCCGCGTGCTGGAGGTGTACGCGGCGTGGCTCCAGCGGCTGTCCGACGCCGACCGCAAGAAAATCCTGGCGATCCCGGCCGCCGACGACCGGCTGGAGGCGATCGACGACACCCGCGGGACGCTGTGGGTGGCCGGCCTTCCCGCGGCGCAGCGGCAGAAGCTGAAGGCGCTGCCGCCGGACGATCGCGGGGCGCTGATCCTGAAGTGGAAGGGCGAGGAGGACGCCAGCCGCACGCACTGGAACACGGCGCGGTTGCACCACGAGTTCCTCCGCTCCGGCCGGCCGCCGTGGCCGTTCACCGACGAGGCGATGAAGAAGCAGGTGCTGGACTTCGCCCGGTCCGCGTACCACCCCGGCGACCCGAAGCGGAACCGCCTCCAGCCGGCGGACGTGACGCGGTTCAACGAGGCGGTCGAGCGGGCGGAGAAGGGCGGCGAGTGGGCGTGGCTCGGGAAGGCCGTGTTCGACTTCTCCCGGAACACGAAGTACGAGACGTTCCCCGAGGCCGGCCCCGGCGGGAAGATGGTGACCGACATCACCGACCTGCCGGCCCGGTTCGGCGACGTGAAGGGGATGCGAATCGTGACGAGGGCCGACGTCGCCGGCCGCTGGCCGGACTTCGCGCTGGAGGTGAATAAGGGACTGGCGAAGGTGAAGTTCGGCGGCAAGCTCGGTGACGTTCACCTCGGCCCGGCGAAGCCCGGCGAGTTCAAGCCGGAGGTCGAACAATTCCTGACGGTGTTGCAGAAGAAGGCCGGACAGACGGAGTGGGCGACACTCGCGGAGAAGGAGGGGAAGTGGCCGGAGTACCCGCAAGAGCTGCTACGGCTGGCGCGGGCGCACGACCTGAGCGTACCGGGGGCAATGCCGCCGGGGCCGCCGAGCCAGTGGGAGAAGACGTACAGCCTGCCGGCCCGGCCGGTGCCGCGGCCGGGGAGCGAGTGACCATGAACCTCGACGCCCTATTCCCGTACCTCGTCCGCGGAGAGAGGAACTCGACGTGCGTTCCGGTCGGGCACGGCGTCTGGGCGGAGATGTCGGAGGACACCGAGACCGCGGACGGGATCGTTCACGCGGTGGTAACGCCGGACCGGCTCCGTGACGCCGGGGTGTCGGTGGAGGCGGCGTACGCGCGGGCGCTGGAGAACCTCGTTCGCTTCGCCGACGACTCGCCGGACCTGTCGGTCGACGTGCTCGGTGGAATCGGCGAGGCGGTTCACCTGCTGGTGTACTGCGACCACCCGCGGGCGGCGGCGTGCCTGCTGCTGCCGGACCTGTACGAGCAGGCGTGCGACCTGTTGGGGACGACCGAGGTGTGCGCCGTGGTGCCGCAGCGGGAGTCACTGGTCGTGCTGCCGCGGCGCGATCGGGCGTACCGCGAGCGCGTCGTCGGGATGCTGCGCGAGCAGGAGGCCGATGCGCGGTGTCCGCTCAGCTTCGAGCTGTTCGAACTGACCGCGGACGGCGTGCGGGAGTTCGTGGAGGTGTAGGCGAGCGGCCCGCGTGAGCGGGCTGTTCCCGAGCGCATCGATGCGCTCGGGAACAGCCCGCTCACGCGGGCCGCTCGCCTAACTCACGTCGTACTCCCACAGCCGGCACGGAATCTTCCCGTTGAAGAACGGCGTACTCCCCCGCACCGGCAACCCCACCTCACCCGCCAGCCCCTGGTTGCCGGTGAACACCAGCACCCGCCAGCCGCGCCAGTGCGTGCCAAACACGTCGCCGAGCGTGCGGTACAACCCGACCAGCTCGGCCTCCTCGCCGATCCGCTCGCCGTAGGGCGGGTTGCACACGATCGTTCCCGGCGGCCCGTCCGGCGGGCGGGCGTCGCGCACGTCCTGCCGCTGGAACCGCACCAGGTTCCCGACCCCCGCCGCGTGGGCGTTCCCGCGCGCGAACTCGACCGCGTCCGTCCGCGCGTCCGAGCCGAGTATTGGCGCCGACAGGAGTGGACGAATTCCAGTCCGTGCGGCCTCGCGGACGGCGGCCCACAGCCCGCGGTCGAAGTCGGGCCAGCCCTGGAAGCCGAACCACTTCCGCGTCAGCCCCGGCGGCCGGTCGAGCGCCAGCCAGCTCCCCTCGATGCAGAACGTGCCCGCGCCGCACAGCGGGTCCACGAGCGCCGTGTCCGGGTTCCAACCGGCGTGCATCAGCAACCCCGCCGCCAGCGCCTCGTTCAGCGGCGCCCGCGTCTGGACCGGGCGGTAGCCGCGCTTGTGGAGCGAGTCCCAGCTGGCGTCGAGGCTGAGCGTGACGTGGTTGCGGAAGACGTGGAGGTTCAGCCCGACCATCGGCCGCTCCGTGTCCACGCTCGGCCGCCGGCCGACGCGGTCGCGGAACTGGTCGCAGATGGCGTCCTTCACCCGCCGGCTGGCGTACTGCGAATGCGTGATCGCCGAGTCGCGGACGTTGCAGTCCACGGCCAGCGTGTGATCCGGCGTCAGGAAGTCGAACCAGTCGATCGTGCGGACGGCGTCGTACAGCTCGTCGGTGGAGCGGACCGGCCCCTCGAACACGGGGCGGAGGATGCGGACGGCGGTCCGCAGCCACAGGCTGGCGCGGTAGAGGAGGGCGGTGTCGCCGCGCGCCCACACGCCGCCGCGGCCTGGTTGTACGTCGGCGCCGCCGAGCGCGGCCAGCTCGTCGGCCAGCACCGGTTCCAGGCCGCGGGCGCAGGTGACGAAGTACGCGGTCACGCTACCCCCGGGCGAGGACGTAGATGACACCGACGAGCGTGCACGCCGCGACGACACCGAGCCAGATCAGTCGCTGGACGAACCACACCTCGATCCCCTTGCCGACCTTAATCCCCATCACGGCCGCGTGGAGCCCGGCGGAGATCGCCAGGTCAATCGGCAGGTACAAGAACTTGGCGACGAACCACGACTCCCAGCGCGGGATGTTCGCGGCACCGGTAAGCGGGTGTACCACCGCTTCGAGCATGGCGAAGGCGACGAGGTCGGCGACGAAGTTGATGAGCATGATGCCGGACGCCGCCATCACCGACGGCTTCGGCAGCCCGCACATCACGCACGCAACGCGGAAGATGTACGTGAGGAGGAACAGCACTACCGGCAGTAGCATCAGCGTGAAGACGCAGCAAACGAACAGGACTGCGCCGCCTTGCACCGGTCGTACTCGGGTCAGTGGGGAAGGGGCTCACGCCTCGGCCGGGGCGGGGAACTGCCGGCACAGTTCGCGGATGGCGCCGCGGACGCGGTCCAACACCGCCGCGTCCTCCGGCGCCGCCAGCACCTCGACGATCCAGGCGGCGACGCGCCGCATTTCGGCTTCTTTCATGCCGCGCGTCGTTAGGGCCGGGGTGCCGATGCGGACGCCGGACGGGTCGAGCGGCTTGCGCGGGTCGAACGGGATCATGTTCTTGTTGACGGTGATGCCGGCCCGGTCGAGGGCGTGCTCGGCCAGCTTGCCGGTCACGCCGTTCTTCCCGCACACGTCCACCAGCATCAGGTGGTTGTCGGTGCCGCCGCTGACCAGCGTGTAGCCGGCGCGGGTCAGCTCCTCGGCCAGCACCTTCGCGTTCGTCACCACCTGCTGCTGGTAGCGCACGAAGTCCGGCTGCAGCGCCTCGCGGAAGGCGATCGCCTTCGCAGCGACGACGTGCATGAGCGGCCCGCCCTGCACCCCAGGGAACACCGCCGAATCGACCGCCTTCGCGTACTCGTCGCGGCACAGGATGAAGCCGCTGCGGGGGCCGCGGAGGGTCTTGTGCGCGGTGCTGGTCACGAACGCGGCGTGCGGCACCGGGTCCGGGTGGACCTTCGCGGCGACGAGCCCGGCGATGTGGGCCATGTCTACCATCAGCAGCGCGCCGACCTCCGCGCAGATGTCGGCGAACTTCGGGAAGTCAAAGACGCGCGGGTAGGCGCTGGCCCCGGCGATGACGAGCTTCGGCTTGTGCTCGCGGGCCTGCGCGGCGACCTGGTCGAAGTCGATGCGGTGGTCGGACGGGCGGACGCCGTAGGACGCGACCTTGAAGTACTTGCCCGAGAAGTTCAGCCGCATGCCGTGGGTCAGGTGCCCGCCGTGCGCCAGGTCCAACCCCAGGATGGTGTCGCCCGGTTGGAGCGTGGCCAGGAACACGGCCATGTTGGCCTGCGCCCCGGAGTGCGGCTGCACGTTCACGTGGGCGGCGCCAAACAGCTGCTTCGCGCGGTCAATAGCCAGGCGCTCCGCGTCGTCCACGTACTCGCAGCCGCCGTAGTAGCGGCGGCCGGGGTAGCCCTCGGCGTACTTGTTCGTGAGGCACGACCCCTGCGCGGCCATTACCGCGGGGCTGGTGTAGTTTTCGCTGGCGATCATCTCCAGGCCGTCCTGCTGCCGGCGGCGCTCGCTGCGGATCGCGGCGAACACCTCGGGGTCGGCCTGTTCCAAAATGTCCATCGACACGGGCTCCGGGGCGGCAATCCTCTTGTTGTATCGCCCCGGTCAGCGGAACTGAACCCCCGCCGCCCGCAACTTTTCGGGCAGAGTACCGTCCGGCTGGTAGACCAGCCCCTCCCACCCGAACCGCCGCGCCGCCTCGACGTTCACCGCCAGGTCGTCCACGAACAGGCATTCATCCGGCGCGACCTGCGTGAACTGGTCGGCGTAGGCGAAGAACGCCGGGTCCGGCTTCCGCGCGGCGGCGTGGTGCGACGCGACGAGGTGGTCGAACGGGGCCAACTCGGCGGCGAAATCTGCGGTGTAACGGAGGAAGTGGGCGTCGTTCGTGTTCGAGCCCAGGAGGACGCGGTAGTTCGCTTTCAGTCGCGGGAGCAGGTCGATGACCTCGGGGTTGGGCCAGAAGATGTCGGTGTACGCGGCCAGAAACTCGACCGGCGTACAGGTGAGCCGGGCGTTCAAAAGAGCCTCGCGGACGAACTCGGTGGTGCTGAGGAGGCCGCGCTCGTAGTCGTCGGCGATGGGGTCGCCGTAGACGCGCAGGGCGAGTTCGACCGGCGGTAGCGAGGTGAAGGCGGCCAGCTTGGCGACGGACCGGCCGTGGTCGAAGAAGGCTACGACGTTGCCGAAGTCGAAGACGATTGTGCGAATCATGGTGCAGTCCGTGGCGAGCGGCCGGCGTGAGCCGGCTGTTGACAGCGCATCGATGCGCATGAGGAACAGCCGGCTCACGCCGGCCGCTCGCCAGGCATTCTTACTTCCCCGGCGCCTTCAGGATCAGCGCCTCGACCACCGACTCGGCCCGCGTCTTCGGGCCGCAGCCGAGGACGATCCGCGTGCCGTCCGGCGTGAGCGCCAGCGCGTGGATCGGCCCCACGTCGCGCTCCGCGCCGACGACGCGCTTGCCGTCGGCGACCGTCCACGCCGCCACGTACCCCTTGTAGCGCGGCGCCGGGCCGGCGCTGATAAGCAGCTTCTCGTCCGCCGAGAAGCGCACGGCGTGGACCCAGCCCGGGTGGCTGGCCGGCGGCTCGCCGGGGAACGGGCTCTTCAGGTCCGGGTTCGGGAACTCGCGGATCGGGTTGCCGCTCGCCACGTCCCACAGCTTCACGGTGCGGTCGCTCGACGCGCTCGCCAGCAGCTTCCCGTCCTTCGTGAAGACGGCGCTGAAGACCTGGTCGCGGTGGCCGACCGGCCCCTTCGGCGGTTCGAGCTTGTCGCCCGGCTTCGGCTCCGGGGCGCCCTTGAACTCGCGGATCATGGTGCCGCCGGCCGCGTCCCACAGCTTCATGGAGCGGTCGAAGCTGGCCGTCAGCACCTGCTTGCCGCCGGGCGCCCACGTCACCGCGTAGATCGGCTGCGCCTCATTCGACGGCGCCGCCTTGACGTGTGCCGCGACCTGCTTCGACAGCGCCGCCTTCTCCACGTCGAACACCCGGAGGTTGCCGTCGTGGCAGCCGGTGGCGAGCACCTTGCCGGTGTCGTCGAATGCGACCGCGTCCACGAGGTTCGGGTGCGGCAGCGTCTTCGTCGGGGCGTCGCCGGCGATCTTGAAGCGGCGGGCGAGCTTGTCGTCGGCGGCGGTGAGGAACTGGCCGTCGGCGAGGAACACCGGGCCGACCGCGGCCGTCGGGTGCGGGTAGCTCTGGAGCGCCCGGCCGAACTCCGGGGGTGGCGGCTGACCACCGGTGAAGTTGACGTTCCACGCCGCGGCCGCCTTCGTGTTCAGCACGCCGACCAGGGCCGGGGCGGTGGGGTGGAACGCCAGCCCGACCGCGGGCGCCCCGGCGGCGACACTGCCGACGAGCTTGCCGTCGGCGACCGTAAAGAGCTTCACCGAGCCGTCCGCGGCCGACACCGCGAGCCGCTGCCCGTCCTTCGTGAAGGCCGCCGCGAGCGCTTCGGCCCCCACGTCGAACGCCTTCTCCTTCGTGCCGTTGCCCGTGTTCCAACTCGTCGCCTCCTTGCCGGGGCCGACCGCGATCACGCGCTCGCCCTGCGGCGACAGCGCGATTCCCGCCACCTTTGCGGCGCCGACCACGATGACGCGTTGGACGGTGATCGGGTTGATGCCGACGCTCTTGTCCGCGCTGGCGGTGATGGCGAGCGGCGCGGCCGGCGAAAGGAACGCCCCGCGCACCGGCCCGGCGTGGGCGAACGCCTGATGAACCGCCCCGGTGGCACTGTCCACGAGCACCGCGAGGTTGTCGGCGCGGCCGAGGAGGAGCCGCGTCTTGTCGGCGCTGAACGACAGCGACAGCACGTCCGCCGGCTGGGCGAACTTGCCGACTTCCTTGCCGTCAGCCAGGGTCCACGCGAGCACGTCCTTCCCGGCCGCGGCGGCGAGCGCCAGGCCGTCCTTGCTCAGCGCCAGCGCCGTCGGCACGTTTGCCAGCGGGCCGATCTCGCGGACCGCCTTGTCCGCCTTCGCGGTGTCCCAGACACGCACCAGCTTGTCGGCGCCGGCCGTCACCAGCTGGCCGCTCGTGGGGTGGAAGAACGCCGCCGTCACCTTGCCGGCGTGTGCCTTGACGGCGAACTTGGTCGCCTTGTCCGCCGGCTGCTTCGGGTCGATCGGCAGCGCCCACCCCTTCGCCACGCCGTCCGCGCCCGCGGTCAGGAACACCGGCTGCGACGGGTGGAAGCCCACCGCCGTGACGCCACCTACGGCCGCGGCCGGCACCTCGGCCTTCACCTTCCCCGTGCGGTCCCACATCATGACGGAGCCGTCGGCGAGCCCGGCCGCGAGCGTCTGCTGGTCCGGCGACAGGGCCAGCGCCTCGATCGCCGCCTTCGTCGGGCCGAAGCTGCCGGCGGGGGCGCCCGTGGCGACGGCGAACAGCGTTGCCGTCTTGTCCGCCGACGCGACCACGGCCGTCGCGCCGTCCGCCGACGTGACGAGGTGCGTGAGCGCGTCCTTCGCCGCGGGCGGCGCCTTCGGAGCCGGCGGCGGGGGTGCCTGCCACACGCGCACCAATCCGTCTGCCCCGGCGGTGTACGGGAGGGCGTTGGCGGTGTTCACCGCGAAGCCGGTCAGGTCGGCGGTGCCGGTCAGGTAGCTTGCGACGGCCTTCCCGTCGGCCGGCGTCCAGAAGCGGACCGTCTTGTCGGCTCCGGCGGACACGAGGAACCCGTTGTTGACGCTGAACCCGAGCCCGATCACGGGGCCGGTGTGCCCCTTCAACTCGACGGCTCCCTTCTCCTCGCCCTTCGGGTAGAGCTTGATGGTGCCGTCGGCTCCGCCGACCGCGAACGTCACCCCGTCCGGCGACACGACGACGGCCTTGAGCGCGGCGGCGGCCGCGAACGTCTTCACCGGGTTCGGCGTCGGCACGTCCCAGACGAGCGCCTTGTTGTCGGCCCCGCCGCTGACGAGCTGGTCGCCCTGGAGCGAGAACGCCACCGAAAGCACCTGGGCCGTGTGCCCCTTGTCGCCGCCGTAGACGCGGAGCTCCTTGCCTGTCGCGGCGTCCCACAGGCGAACGGATTTGTCGAAGCTGCCGGTGGCGATCAGCGTCCCGTCGGGGCTCACGGCCACGGCCGCGATCGTGTCCGTGTGCCCCTTCAGCACGCCGACCACGTCCGGGGCCGGCGCCTGACCGGACGAGCTGACGGCGAAGAACCCGACGGCAAAGGCGAGTGGCACGGCGAACCGGCGCGGGAGGGGCATGGAACGTCCGGGGAAGGGGGCGGGGCGGGCGTGGCTGCTGGGGAGCAGTGTCGCACCCGCGGCCGGCGGCGTCAACGAGGCGGACCCCCATCGATTTTTCATTTTTCCGGTTGACACGGATCGGGCCTGAGGCGATTGTTGGATAGCGGTTGTAGTTTGCGTCCAGCGACGCACCGCCCGCCAGTGTTCCCACCTGCCCTCTTCGTCCTCACTTTTCAGGGGTCCATCATGCTGCGGTTCAACGGCTCGGCCCGCGCGTTCTGCGACGGCGTCTCGCGGCGAAACTTCCTCCAGGTCGGCGCCTTCGGGGCCGGGCTGACGCTCGCGGACATGCTCCGCGCCCGCGACGCCCAGGCCGCCGCCGCCACCACCCTCCGCCAGCCGACCCGGTCGCAGAAGTCGGCGATCATGATTTATCTGCCGGGCGGCCCCAGCCACATGGACATGTACGACCTCAAGCCCGACGCGCCCGCCGAGTTCCGCGGCGAATTCCGGCCGGTCGACACGAACGTCCCCGGCGTCCGCATCTGCGAGCACTTCCCGCTGCAGGCCATGATGTGGGACAAGCTCGCCGTCGTGCGCTCGGTCGTGTCGGTGGACGAGCACAGCGACTCGCTCGTGCTCACCGGCTACCCCGACCGCGTCAACCGCACCGCCGACCACCCGTCCATCGGCGCCGTCATCAGCAAGCTGAGGAGCCAGGAGGCGACGCCGGTTCCGCCGTTCGTGAGCCTGCGCGGCATGAGCCGCGGCACCGAGCCCGGCTACCTCGGCATCGCCCACCGGCCGTTCACCCCGGGCGGCCAGGGGAACGCCAACCTCCGCCTCGCCAGCAACGTCACCGAGCAGCGGCTCGACGCCCGCCGCGACCTGCTGACGAGCTTCGACGACACGCGCCGCGACATCGACGCCACCGGCACCATGCGCGGCATGGACGCGTACACCGAGCGGGCGATGGAGATGGTGACCGCCGGCGTCGTCCGCAACGCCCTCGACCTGTCGAAGGAGCCGCAGGCGGGCCGCGACCGCTACAAGGGCGTCGAGCAGTTCCTGACGGCCCGGCGCCTCGTGGAGGCCGGCGTGGGCTGCGTGACGCTGAGCATCGGCGGGTGGGACACGCACGGGCAGAACTTCCAGACGCTGAAGCGCCAGCTGCCGCTGGTGGACAAGGGCGTGGCGACGCTGATCCAGGACCTGCACGCCCGCGGGATGCAGGACGACGTGGTGACGGTGATGTGGGGCGAGTTCGGGCGGACGCCGAAGGTGAACATGAACGCCGGCCGCGACCACTGGAGCCCGGTGATGGGCGCCCTGGTCGCCGGCGGCGGGCTGCGGATGGGCCAGGCGGTCGGCGTCACCACCGCGAAGGGGGAGCGGCCGCGGGACCGGCCGTACAGCGCCCCGGCCGTGCTGAGCACCGTGTACCGCGCCCTCGGCATCGACCCCGGCATGACCTTCCCGAACGGCTCCGGCCGGCCGATGTACGTCCTCGACGAGCGCGAGCCGGTCCGCGAGCTGTTGGGTTGAGCCCCAAGCAAAGCCCGGGGACAGCCGTCCCCGGGCGTTCCGTACCATGACGGCATGACCCCCACGCTCCGCCTCGCCGCCGTGGCCCTCGCGCTGGTCGCGGCCGGGTGCAACTCGAACAGCACGGGCAAGATCGTCGGCCGCTGGCGGGCCGACATCACGGACGCCCCCATCGGCCCGAACGGCCCGGCCGATGTCGTCTGGGAGTTCACCGAGGACGGCAGCTTCACCGTCTTTCGCGTCGTACCGGGGCGGCCGCCGCCGAACACGGACAAGGTCTCGGCCGGCCGGTACCTGCTCGGCACGGGCGACAGCGTGACGATCACGAACCTCGACCCGCCGCTCGACGGCAAGACGCGGGCGACCGAGCGGATCGTGATCGACGGTGATACGATGACAGTCGGCGGCCGCGGCAAGGACCGGACGTACCGGTTCACCCGGCTGCACGAGTAGCCCCCGCCCGTATGCTCCCCCCGCCCCGCTCACAAGTCCGCAGGTGCGACCCATGTCCCGCACGCTCCTCGCGCTCGTCGCCGCCGCGGCCTGGGCCGCTCCCGCCGCCGCCCAGACGACATACTCCGCCGTCACCCCGTACCCCGCACAACTGCGGCTGCGTGGCACCGATGACGCCCCGCAACTCCTCGTCACCGGCCGACAGGCCGACGGCCGCGACGTGGACCTGACGGCCGCCGTCACCTACGCGGTGTCTGATCCGAAGGTCGCGCGCGTGGACGCCGCCGGCCGCGTCTTCCCCGTCGGTAACGGCACGGCGGAAGTCACCGCGACGGTCGGCACGCTGACCGTTCGCGTGCCGGTCACCTGCACCGACATGGACCGGCCCCTGCCGATCAACTTCGCCAACGCCGTGGTGCCGATTCTTACCCGGCTCGGGTGCAGCAGCGGCGGCTGCCACGGGAAGATCGCCGGGCAGAACGGCTTCCGCCTGTCGCTGCTCGGGTTCGAGCCGCAGTTCGACTACGAGAACCTCCTGAAGGAGGGCCGCGGCCGTCGCGTCTTCCCGGCCAACCCCGAGGAGAGCCTGCTGCTCACGAAGGCCACCGGCAAGGCGCCGCACGGGGGCGGCAAGAAGATGGAGCCGGGCGGCGAGGAGTACAAGATCGTCCGCCGCTGGATCGCCTCCGGCCTCCCCTACGGTAGCCCGACCGACCCGACCGTGACCCGCGTCAGCGTGTTCCCCGAAACCCGCGTCATCGACCGCAAGGGGCGGCAGCAGCTGGCCGTGTACGCCCACTACTCGGACGGCACCACCGAGGACGTGACCCGGCGGGCGCAGTTCGAGAGCAACGACACCGAGGTTGCGACCGTCACCGAGACTGGGCTGGTGAACAGCCTGAACGTGACCGGGCAGGCCGCGGTGATGGTCCGCTACCAGGCGAACGTCTCTGTCTTCCGCGCGGTCGTGCCGCGGCCCGGCGTCGCCCCGGCGTTCGAGTTCGCCGCCCGCACCGTGGTCGACGGACACACCGAGAAGAAGTGGCGCGACCTGGGCATCAGTCCGTCCGAGCTCTGCACCGACGAGCAGTTCATCCGCCGCGTCACCCTCGACCTGACCGGCACGATCCCCGACGCCGCCGCGGTGACGGCCTTCGCCGCCGACCGCGACCCGCAGAAGCGCGACAAGCTGATCGACCGGCTGCTGGAAACGCCGGAGTACGCCTATTTCTTCGCCAACAAGTGGGCCGACGTGCTGCGGGTGAAGCGGCGCAACCTGCCGCAGCGGGCCGCGGGCACGTTCGCGTTCCACGAGTGGATTCGGGAGGCGGTCGCCGCCGACCGGCCGTACGACCAGTTCGTCCGCGGCATCGTGACCGCCAGCGGCGACGAGCACCGCAACCCGCCGACGTTCTGGTTCCGCGAGGTCGCCACGCCCGAAAACTTCGTGGACGACATCAGCCAGGTGTTCCTGGGCCAGCGGCTGGCGTGTGCGAACTGCCACCACCACCCGTACGAGAAGTGGACCCAGGACGACTACTGGGGGCTGGCCGCGTTCTACGGCCGCGTCGGCAAGAAGACGGTGCAGGTGCCCGGCCAGCCGAACCAGGGGCAGCAGAGCGGCCGGCAGGTGATCTTCACCAAGACCGCCGGCAGCGTCACGAACAAGCGGACCGGCGCCGCCGCCGACATGCGGCCGCTGGAGGGTGAGGTGGTGAAGGCCGGCGCGGAGGACGACCCGCGGCACCAGTTCGCCGACTGGATGACGAGCCCGAAGAACCCGTACTTCGCGCGGGCGGTCGCCAACCGCTACTGGGCGCACTTCTTCGGCCGCGGCATCGTGGACCCGCTCGACGACATGCGCGTGACCAACCCGCCGTCGAACCCCGAGCTGCTAGACGCGCTGGCGAAGAACCTGACCGACAACGGGTACAGTCTCAAGGCGTTGATCCGCACGATCTGCCGGAGCCGGACGTACCAGTTGAGCAGCAACCCGAACGAGTTCAACGCCGAGGACAAGGCGTCTTTCGCGCGCTACTACCCGCGGCGGCTCCAGGCCGAGGTGCTGTTCGACGCCGTCGGCCGGCTGACGAACAGCCCCGCCGGCTTCGCCGGCCTGCCGGGCGACCGCTTCGCGCCGAGCCGGGCGATCATGCTGCCGGACGAGTCCTTCGCGAGCTACTTCCTCGACGTGTCCGGCCGGCCGCAGCGGATCAGCGCGTGCGAGTGCGAGCGGGTGAACGAGGCGAGCCTGGCGATGAGCCTTCACCTGCTGAACTCGAACGACGTGCAGGACCGCATCGCCCGCACGGGCGGCCGGGCCGACGTGGTGAGCCGCGACCCGCGGCCGGACGCGGAGAAGGTGGAGGAGCTGTTCCTGCTGGCCCACGCCCGCCGGCCGACGGCCGAGCAGGTGCGCGTGGCCGTGGACCACATCACCCGTGCGACGACGCCGGCGGCGAAGAAGCAGGCCTACGAGAACATCGTGTGGGCGCTGCTGAACAGCAAGGCGTTCCTGTTCAACCAGTGACGCCGACGAGCGGGGTCGCGTCAGCGCCCCGTGCGAACCCGATACCTCAAGTATCGGGTTCGCACGGGGCGCTGACGCGACCCCGCTCGGTCGCTCGTTCGATTTCCCGTGGCGTCCCCGTCTCCCGTCCGCGACAATAAAACAATCTCTCCCACCCCCGAGGGCTCCCATGACCCCCGACGCCACCTCCCGCCGGACGTTCCTGGCCGGGTCCGCTGCGGCCGTCTCGCTGCTGCCGACCGCGGCTTACGCCGCCGGCAACGACACCATCCGTGTCGGCCTTGTCGGCTGCGGGGGTCGTGGCACCGGCGCCGCCAGCCAGGCGCTCCAGGCCGACCCGAACGTCAAGCTCGTCGCCATGTGCGACGCCTTCAAGGACCGCCTCGACAGCTCCCTCCGCGAACTACGGAACATCCGCGCCATCGCCGGCAAGATCGACGTGGCCCCCGAGCGCTGCTTCGACGGCTTCGACGGCTACCAGCGGCTCCTCGACAGTGGCGTCGACGTGGTGCTGCTCTGTACGCCGCCGGGGTTCCGGCCCCAACACCTGCGGGCCGCCATCCAGGCCGGGAAGCACGTCTTCTGCGAAAAGCCCGTCGCCGTGGACGCGACCGGCGTGCGGTCGGTGATCGACACCGCCCGCCTGGCCCGCGAGAAGAACCTCGGCCTCTGCTCCGGCTTCTGCTACCGCTACGACCAGGCGAAGCGCGAGACGGTGAAGCGCGTCCACGACGGCATGATCGGCGACGTGCAGGCCATGCACATCACCTACCTGACCGGCACGCTGTGGCACCGCGGCGAGAACCCGAACTGGTCGGAGATGGCGTACCAGATGCGCAACTGGTACTACTACACGTGGCTCAGCGGCGACTTCATCGTCGAGCAGCACTGCCACAACTTCGACAAGGCGGCGTGGGTGTTCAAGGGCGAGATGCCCGTCGCCTGCACTGCGGTCGGCGGCCGGCAGGTCCGCACCGACCCGAAGTACGGCCACATCTACGACCACTTCGCGGCGACGTTCGAGTACCGCAGCGGGGCGAAGCTGTTCTCCCACTGCCGGCAGATGGCCGGGTGCAACGGCGACGTGAACGACCACGTCTTCGGCACGAAGGGGCAGGCGCACCTGATGCGACACAGCATCTCGGTGAACGGCGGCACCGGCTGGGAGATGGGCGAGGCGGAGGTGAAGAACATGTACCAGGTCGAGCACGACGAGCTGTTCGCCAGCATCCGCGCCGGCCGGCCGATCAACGACGGCGAGGCGGCGGCGAACAGCACGCTCATGGCGGTCCTGGCCCGCGAGGCGGCGTACAGCGGCAAGCGGATCACGTGGGCGCAGGCGATGGCGTCGAAGCAGAACCTGGTGCCGGCGAACCCGCAGTGGGGGCCGCACGCGGTCGGCGGCGTGCCGCAGCCGGGGCAGTACCAGTTCGTGTGAGCGACGCGGACGATTAACAACCCGGCGAGCCGCCCGCCGTGAGGCGGCGGGTGACATCCACTCACCCGCCGCCTCACGGCGGGCGGCTCGCCGGGTTGTATCACTTCTCCCGATTTTTCGCTGGCGTCGCCCCGCGTCGTGTGTTCTCCTGACAAGTCAGACGGCCGACTCGCCCGCCGTCACGCCCATCCCCTCGGCTCCCCAGGACGGGGCGCTCCCATGTCGTCCCCCGCGCAGCCGGGCCGCCGGAGGCCGCCCGACGCTCGCCGCCGGAGGTCCACGTCATGACCCGCCCGATCGGTCGCCGGGAGTTTCTCCGGGTGTGCGCCGCCGTGTCCGCGGCCCTCGCCCCTGCCGTCGTGGTCGCTCAGGAGCCGAAACGGCCGCGACTGCGGAAGGCCGTGAAGTACGGCATGATCCAACTCCGCGGCTCGCACAAGGACCGCCTCGACCTCGCCCGCCGCTGCGGCTTCGCCGGCGTCGAGATCGACAGCCCCGGCACCCAGAACCTCGACGACCTCGTCGCCGCCGCGAAGGAAACCGGCGTCGTGATCCACGGCGTCGTTGACTCCGTCCACTGGACCGACACCCTCTCCCACGCCGACGCCGCCGTGCGGGCGCGCGGCCTCGCCGCCCTGACCGGGGCGCTCGATGACGCCCGCAAGGTCGGCGCGACGACGGTGCTGCTGGTGCCCGGGGTGGTGAACCGGGACGTGACGGTCGAGCAGTGCTGGGAGCGGTCCACGGCCGAGGTGCGGCGGGCGCTGCCGCTGGCCGAGAAGCTCGGGGTGAAGATCGCCATCGAGGTGGTGTGGAACAACTTCATCACCACCCCGGAGCAACTGATCCGCTACGTCGACCAGTTCCGCAGCGACCACGTGGCGGCGTACTTCGACTGCTCGAACATGATCAAGTACGGCGTCGCCCCGGCCGAGTGGATCCGGCGGCTCGGCCGGCGGATGGTGAAGTTCGACTTCAAGGGCTACAGCAAGAACAAGGAGTGGGTGCCGATCGGCGACGGGGACGAGGACTGGCCGGAGGTGCTGAAGGCGCTCGGCGAGGTCGGGTACGACGGCTGGGCTACGGCCGAGGTGCAAGGCGGCGGCGAGGACGTGCTCCGCCGCATCTCGGCGCAGATGGACCGCGTGCTGGGGCTGAGCTGATTCCAAGGCGAGCGGCCCGCGTCAGCGGGCTGTTCCTCAGCGCGTCGACGCGCTGAGGAACAGCCCGCTGACGCGGGCCGCTCGCCTGTCACTTCCTTTACGCCTTCGCCCGCGGCGGCAGCCGCCACGAGCCCGGCACGGGCGACGGGCTCACCGGCACCGCCGACTGCAGCGTCAGCCCCTTCGGCATCGTGTCCTCGTCCGCGTTCAGGGCGTCCTCCCACCGCAGCCAGCGGTTGGCGAACGACGCGTTCCGGCCGAGGATCGCGGTGAACGTCGAGTCGGTCACGGCCTGCAACTCGTTCAGCGGCCGGCCGGCCCGGATGCTGTTGAGCAGGTCGATGTGCTCCTGCACGTAGGCGTTCCGGTCGTCACTCCCGACCTCGTCGCGGTTGATCGTGTAGTTGTTCACCCGGCTCGACCCGCGCGACCCGAACACCGTCTCGGACACGTCCGACTCGCTCCCGGCGATGTGCCGGCAGTACGAGAACACCCGCACCCCGTCGGCGTACTCGTACTCGACCGCGAAGTGGTCCCAGATGTTGCCGAACTCCTTCGGGTCGGCGTTGCTGCCGCCCGGCCGGCTCGACCGCCCGCCGATGCCGGTGGCCCGCACCGGGCGGTCCTTCAGCACCCAGTTCGCCACGTCCAGGTTGTGGACGTGCTGCTCGACGATGTGGTCGCCGCACACCCACTGGTAGTGGTACCAGTTGCGGAGCTGGTAGGCGGCGTCGGTCTCGCCGGGGCGGCGGGCGTTGAACCAGATCGGCGGGCTGCCGCCCGAGTTCCACGCCACCCGGGCCGACACCACGTCGCCGATGGCCCCGTCGTGGATCCGCTTCACCGTCTCGATGTAGCCCTTCTGGTGCCGCCGCTGGGTGCCGGCGACGATCGCCAGGTTCTTCCGCCGCGACTCCGCGACGAGCCCGTACACCTTGCGGGCGCCGGCGGCATCCACGCACACCGGCTTCTCGCAGAAGATGTTCTTCCCGGCCCGGATGGCGGCCTCCAGGTGGAGCGGGCGGAACCCCGGCGGCGTCGCCAGGATCACCAGGTCCACGTCGGCGGCGAGCACCCGCTGGTAGGCGTCGAGCCCGTCGAACGTCGTCTCGGGGGTGGCCTTGATCTGGGCGGCGAACGGGGCGAAGTTGCGGGCCGTCTTGAACGCGGTGACGGCGCCCTGAGCCCGGTCGCGGAACACGTCGCCGACGGCGACGATCTCGACCTTGGGGTTGGCCCCGTTGATGACCTGCTCGGCCTCCAGGATGTCGCGCACGGCACCGGTGCCGCGGCCGCCGGCGCCGACGAGACCGACCTTGATGGTGTCGTTGCCGGCGGCGTACACGCCGGCGGTGGAAAACGCCACGACCCCGGCCGCGGCCGTGGTCGTCACGAAGTCCCGGCGGCTGCCGGACTGGGGAGAGGACATGCGAGTCTCCTGGGAATGGTCAGGGGTGACACGGGACCGAACACGCCACCCGGGGCGTTGCCCCGGGCTATCCTATCGCAGGCCGTTGGCCTGCATTTGGTTCGTTCTTCAGCCCGAAGGGCTGGGATAACATAGCCCGGGGCAACGCCCCGGGGGCGTCCGCGGGTCGAGAGTTACTCGCTCCTCTTGATGACCTTCGGGGCCAGGTCGCGCAGCTCGGGCGGGTCGTTCTCCGCGAGTACGACGCGGAACCCGACCACGTCCATCCGGGTCAGCCACCAGATGCTCTGCGGCTCCTGCGGGTCGTACTTCATCCAGCTCTTCTCGGACATCCGCCGGGCGGCGCTGCGGAGCCGGTCGGCCTTGTCCGCCCACGACCCGCCGCGGATGACGTGGCTCCACTTGTCCGCGGTCGGCACCACGACCGGGTTCAGGCTCAGCGGAACGGCCGCCCGCCGCTCGTACGCCTTCGGGTCGTACTGGTCGAGGGTCCACTCCCAGACGTTGCCGTAGAGGTCGTGGAGGCCGAACGGGTTGGCTTTGCGGGTGGCGACCTTGTGGGTGCAGCCCTTTGGCTTGTTCGGGAAGTTCTCCTCGTCCGGCGAGTTGTCCTTGAACCACGCATACTCGGGCAGCTGGCTCGCGTCGTTCCCGAACCAGTAGGCCGAATCGCCCTTGCCGGCGCGGGCGGCGTACTCCCACTCGGCCTCGGTCGGCAGGCGGTAGTTCTTCCCCGTTTTCTTCCGCAGCCAGTGGCAGTACATCATGGCCGCGTGGTGCGTCAGGCACATCACCGGGTGCCCCTCGCGGCCGTGCTCGTAGGTCTCGTCCACGAACGTGTTCGTCGGGCGGGTGATGGCGTCGGCCTTGAAGTCCTTGGCGCGGTCGTCGTTGGCCACGAGGAAGGAGTTGTCGAACCAGAACAGGTCGAACTCGTCCCAGGACACCTCGCACTTCCCCATCCAGAAGCCGCCGACCTTCGCCTTGTACCGCGGCCCCTCGTTCTTGTCGCGGCCCGGCTCGTCGTCCGGGCTCCCCACGGTGACCTCCCCGCCGGGGACGTACACCATGTCGAACTGGGCCTTCATGTCGAACTTCTGCTTCGAGTTCTCGTCGATCTTGAACGAGGTCAGCTACTCGGTGAAGTTCTTCGGGGCTGGCGCGGCCGCAGGCTGGCCGGCGGCGGGGGCCAGGAAGGATGCCGCCAGTGCGACGACGGCGACGAACAGTGTGACGCGCGGGGGCATTCTGTTACGATCTCCGATGGGGCGGCCGAAGTCAACAGCCGGGCCGCCGGAACCGGGCGCGAGTGGGGGGATTCGGATGGTCGTCCGGGTCGGACTGATCGCCGTGCTGGTCTATGGTATTCCGGCGGTGCCCGCGCGGCCGGCCCAACCGGCCCTCGCCCGCCACGAGTTCGAGTCGAAGCACATGGGGACGACGTTCCGCGTCGTCGTCTACGCCGCCGACGCGAAGGCCGCGAAGGAGGCCGCCGACGCCGGCTTCAGCCGGGTGGGCGCGCTCGACGCCTGCATGAGCGACTACAAGCGCGACAGCGAGCTGATGAAGCTGTGTGCCGCGTTCCGCACCGAGGTCGGCCCGCCGGTGCCGGTGAGCGACGACCTGTTCGACGTGCTGTGGCAGGCCCGCGAGCTGTCCCGCGTCTCGGACGGCGCGTTCGACGTGACGGTCGGCCCCGTGGTGCAACTGTGGCGGCACGCCCGGCGGACGCAGGAGTTGCCGGGCAGGGACGAACTCGCCGCGGCGATGCGGAAGGTCGGCTGGCGGAACGTGGAGCTCGACCCGGCGAAGAAGACCGTCCGCCTCCTGGTGCCGGGGATGCAACTCGACCTCGGCGGCATCGCCAAGGGGTTCGCGGCCGACGCCGTGCTGACGCTGCTGCGGCAGCGGTTCGGCATCACGCGGGCGTTGGTCGCGGCGGCCGGGGACATTACCTGTGGCGACCCGCCGCCGGGCCGCGAGTTCTGGGACGTGGACATTGCTCCCATCGCGCGCGGCCAACCCGTCCGGCGCCTCCGGCTGGCGAACGCGGCCGTGTCCACGTCCGGTGACCTGGAACAGTTCGTCGAGATCGGCGGGGTCCGGTATTCGCATATCGTGGACCCGCGGACCGGCCTCGGCGTGACCGGCCGGCGGAGCGTGACGGTGATCGCGCCGCGCGGCGTCAACGCCGATAGCTTGACGAAGGCGGTGATGCTGATGCCGGCCGGCTGCGGCTTCGAGCTGATCGAACGAACCCCGGCCGCGGCCGCCTCGGAAGCCGTGGTCGGCCCGAACGAGACGGTGCAGACGAGATCGACGCGGCGGTTCGCTCAGTTTCTCGCGCCCGAGCCGCAGAAGTAGACCCCCCTGGAGAACGCACGATGGACGAGCTGGTGAACCAGGTGTCGGCGAAGACGGGCGTCTCGGCCGACACGGTGAAGAAGGTGCTGACGAGCGCCGCCGAGTTCGTGAAGGCGAAGCTGCCGGAGTCGCTGGCGGGTCAGGTGGAAGGATTCCTGTCGGGGCAGGGCGGCGGCAACCCGCTCGGCGGGCTGGGCGACAAGCTCGGCGGCATGTTCGGGAGCTGAACGGGCGAAGCCCGGGGACGACCGTCCCCGGGCTTTCACGCGCCTGTGAACCTGCCCTGTGACTACACCATCCCTGTTACGCCCAGCCCCGGGACCGCGTCCCGGGGCTTTCGAGTTTGTTGCGAGACCGTCATGAGCGCCGACCGGCCGGTGGACAACGCCCCGTACCTCACGCACACCCACGCCGGCCTCACCATCGAAGGCTACTCCCGCGCCGCCGTGCAGAGCTACTGGCGCGTCCCGGAACTGAAGCTCGGCTTCGACCTCGGCGCCCACCCGTGGGACTTCATGGGCACTGGCACGTGGTTCGTCTCGCACACGCACCTGGACCACATCGCCGCACTGCCGATCTACGTCGCCCGGCGGCGCATGATGAAGATGGAACCGCCGACGGTGTACGTCCCGGTCGAGGCGCTGGACGACGTGAAGAAGCTGCTCATGATCTTCCACCGCCTCGACCGCGGCCGGCAGAACTGCGACCTCCGCGGCGTGTCACCCGGCGACGAGATCGCCCTGTCGCGCGAGCATGTCGTCACGGTGTTCAACACGGTCCACACGATCCCGAGCCGCGGCTTCGTGGTGTGGGACCGGCGGAACAAGCTCAAGGACGAGTACGTCGGGCTAGCGGGAAACCAAATCCGTGACCTGAAGCTGTCGGGCGTCGAGATCACGCGGGAGGTGCGGAGCCCGCTCGTGGCGTACACGGGCGACACCGCCCCCGCCGGCCTGGACGCGGAGCCGGCGTGCTTCGACGCGAAGGTGCTGATTACGGAGATGAGCTTCATCCGCGACAAGCACCGCCGCGAGAAGATTCACAAGTTCGGCCACATGCACCTGGACGACTTCGTGGAGCGGGCCGACCGGTTCAAGAACGAGCTAATCGTGGCCGGACACTTCAGCACGCGCTACCACCCGTCGGAGGTGCGGCGGCTGCTCGACGCCCGGCTGCCGGCGGCGCTCAAACCGCGCCTGCGAGTCTGGATTTAGCGGTGGGCCGGAAAGCCCGGGGACGGCCGTCCCCGGGCTTCGCCCGTCAAACCTTCACCATCGCCGCCTTCTCGACGCTCAGCAACTGCTCCTCGATCCGCGGCGGCCACTCGAACGGCGTCGCCAGCGCCGCGATCGGCTCCCCCAACTGCGGGATGTCCGCTTCCTTCAGCCGCCCGAGGCGCTTCAGCGCGGCGAGAACGAGCGTCGGCAGTCGCTCCGGCGGCAACTGCATCAGCCGGCAGCACGTCGCGTCCACGGCCACCAAGTCGGCGCCCATGACGAGCGCGCCCACCGGCTTCGCGGTGCCCATCAGCGGCCCGTCGCCCTCCATGCCCACGATGCCGTCCACGATCGCCAGGTGCGGCGTGCAGGTGCAGGCGATGTCCACGATGCTATTGGGGATGCCGCGCCAGTGGAGCTCGTTCTTCGGCCAGCCGTAGCAGATGCCGGGAAGCGTGCCGAACAGGTTCTTCAGGCTCAGCGTCGCCCCGGCCCAGTGGTGCGTCTTCAGCTTCGGCAGCGAGATCAGCACCTCCGCCGACGCGACGGTGCGCGACAGGTACAGGTGGTCGAGCCCGGTGAGCCGGCCCATGTTGGGGAGCTTGACCGGTTCGTCGTGGTTGATGTCCACGAATCGAACGCCGTGCTTCTCCAGGACGGCGCCGAGGCCGCTCTCCTTCACCAGGAACTGCACGTTCCGCCAGTGCCCCGGCCCCTCCGCGACGACTACCTCGGCGGCGCCCTCCGCCTTGCACAGGGTGATGACCGCGTCGATGACGCGCGGGTCGGTGTTGATGACTTTTTCGCGGCGGTACTCGACGAGGTTCGGCTTCAGCACGACGCGCTTGCCGGCGAGCGGCACCGCGGCGCGGAAGTGGGCGTACTGCGCCGCCAGGATGTCCGCGAGCGGGGCGTCGTAGTCGGCGGCGCGGGCGATGTGGACGGCGGACATCTCCGGCAGCGGGCGGAGGTTGCCGATCTTGTTCAGCACCCAGTTGCGGAACTTCCCCTTCATGCGCCCGAAGAACGGCGGCGTCGGCGGCGCCTGCGGCTGCGGGCGCGGCCCGCTGACGACGCCGACCGTCGGCGTGTCCGCGAGGCGGAACGGGTGGCGCGTCGCGGTGCTGAGCGCGAGGCCGGCCAGCGCCAGCCGGTAGGGGCCGGCACCGAGGCCGTCGGTGCGGTGGATTTCCTCGCCGAGGGCGCCCGCGATGCGCTGGTCGAGTTCGGGGAGGAACGCCGCGGAATCGCTGGGGTCGGCGGCGAGGGCGAGCTTGGCCCAGGCGAGGTGTTCGAGGTCGGTCGCCTTCGCGGCGTGAACCCGCAAATACCCCTTGGCGGCATCGACGCGCGGCTCGTCGGTCACGCCCTGGAGCGCCAGCACGAGCACCGCCGTCGGCCCGGGGATCGGTTCGGTGCTCTTGCCGAGCACGACGCGGTTGCCGTAGTTGGCGCCGCCGCTGTCGAAGGCGCGATCCAGCAGCAGCTTCAGCCCCTCGGCCACGCGCGGGTGCGCTCCCTTGCCCGCGGTCCGGAGTGCGAGGCACGCCCACGCCGTCGGCTCGACCCATGCGAAGTTCGCTTCCGCCCAGCCCCAGCCCTTCAGGGTCAGGTCGATGTCGAACGCCATGTCCTTCTCGTCCGTGCCGTCGATGACGCGGCTCTCGGAGCGGAGGAGGGTGTCGGCGGTGGCGGCGAGGCGGTCGGCGCCGAGGCCGAGCGCCTGTTCCGCGAACAGGACCAGCGCCGTCGGCCACACGGCCTGCGGGCGGCCGCGGGCGAGGCGGTATGTGCCGTCGGCGGTGCGGTTCGCCTCGATGGCGGCGATTCCGGCGTCGATGGCGGCGGCGTACTTCGCGCGGTCGGCGGACAGCGCCAGCACCGCAAGGGCGGTCGGCTCCAGATGGGCCGGCTGGCCCGGCTGATAGCCCCACCCGCCCCCGGGGACGGCCAGTTCGGCGAGCCGGTCGAGGGCGGTGGCGACGGTCGGCATGTGCGTCGTCTCGGGCGAGTGATGCTGCCAGGGTAGGACACGATCAGCGCCGCGGGGGCTCCACCCGGTTGCGGTCCGGCGGCTCCACCCCGTGCAAATGCCGGACGAAGAGGTCCTGCGTCCTGCGCCGCCCGTAGCCGCCGCCGTCGGAGTGGCCCATCCCGGGAACCATCAGCAGCTCGAAGTCCTTGTTCGCCTTCACCAGCGCGTCGGCGACGCGGAAGGTCGACTCGGGCGGCACGTTCGTGTCCATCTCGCCGACGATCAGCAGCAGCCGGCCGCGGAGGCGGTGGGCGTTGTCCACGTTCGAGCACGCCGCGTAGTGCGGGCCGACCGGATACCCCATCCACTGCTCGTTCCAGCTCGCCTTGTCCAGCCGGTTGTCGTGGCACCCGCACGCGGCCATCGCCGCGCGGTAGAAGTCGCCGTGGAACAGCAGCGCCCCCATCGCGTTCTGCCCGCCGGCGGACGTGCCGTAGATGCCGACGCGCTCGGCGTCGTACCACGGGTAGCGCGCCGCGACAGCTCGGTGCCACAAGATGCGGTCGGGGAAGCCGGCGTCCTTCAGGTTTCGCCAGCACACGTCGTGGAAGGGCTTCGACCGGTTCGCCGTCCCCATGCCGTCGAGCTGCACGACGACGAACCCGAGGTCGGTCAGGGCGCGGTGCCACGTGAAGGCGCGAAACGCCTTCGGCACGTGCGACCCGTGCGGCCCGGCGTAGATGTACTCGATCACCGGGTAGCGCTTCTTCGGGTCGAAATTCCGCGGCTTGCAGATCAGGCCCCAGATGTCGGTCGTGCCGTCGCGCCCCTTCGCGTGGAACACCTCCGGCAGCCCGCCCTCCGCCAGTTCGGACGTGTCCGCGGCTTCCAGCCGACAGACGAGCTTGCCGTCGGCGCAGCTCCGCAGCTCCGTCACCGGGGCGGCGTCCACGCGGCTGTACGTGTCGATCAGGAAGCGGCGGTCGGGCGAGTACAGGACGGCGTGCGTGCCGTTGCCCGCGGTCAGCGCCACGAGGCCGGTGCCGTCGAAGTTCGCCCGGTAGTGGTGGAGGTGATACGGGTCTTCGCCGGCGTTCTTGCCGCCGGCGCGGAACCACACCTGACGCTTCTCCTCGTCGATGCCGTCGATGCCGCGGACGACGTACTCGCCGCTGGTGATCGTGCTTTTCCGCTCACCCGTGGCGGCGTCGAGGAGGTACAGGTGACGCCAGCCGCTCTTCTCGGTCGCGTGGATGATCTCGGCCGACTTCGCCAGCCACGTCACGGCCGCGAAGTTGAACCCGTCGAAGTGCTGCGTCCAGACGAACGTCTCGCTCTTCTCGTCGATCAGGTTGCGCACCTCACCGCCGCGGGCCGTCACGGCGACGAGGCGGTGCCGCTGGTGGCCGCGGTCCACCTTCTCGTAGGTGAAGCGACTGCCGTCCTTCGCCCAGCGCACGTTCGTCACGCCGAAATCGACCGCGGGGGCGTCCGTCTTCAGTTCCTTGCCGGTGGCGGGGTCGAACAGGTGCGGCTCGAAGCGCGTGAAGCGGTCGCCGGGCTGCGCGTACGGGCGGGTGTGGAGCACCGCCCGCCCGCCGTCCTTCGGCGACGACTCGACGAAGCTGACCTCCTTCCGCTCGCCCGGCTCGATCCGCCACGCGACGAGCGCCTTCGAGTCCGGCGCCCAGTTCAGCATCCCGTAGGCGGCGCCGTCCCGGCCGTCCTTCGTGAGGACGGTGTCCTTCCCGTCCGCGTCGCGGAGGATCACGTTGCCGTCGCGGACGAGGGCGGTCCACGCCTTGTCCGGGGAGCGGGCCTCGGCCGACTTCCGCGGGGGTTGTTGAACGCTGACGGCGAACAACTCGGGGGCGATGACGGGGCCGTCGGGAAAGAGGGGGTCGGGCTCGACGGGCTCCCCCGTGCGCGGCACCCCGGGGCGTTGCCCCGGGCTATCCTGTCCCAGGCCTTCGGCCTGAAGACTGTCGGCCTCATCTTCACCCTGAAGGGGTGGGATAGCATAGCCCGGGGCAACGCCCCGGGGGGCGTCCGCGGTGCCGTTCGCCCCCACTTGCTTCGTGCAGTCATACGTGATCAGGTCGCACGCCCACTCGTCGCGCGCCAGCGTGAATCGTACCCGCGTCACGGCGTCGTCGAGGGTGATCGACTGGAACGGCAGCCGGTCGGCGGCGTACTCCTTCCCCGCCGCCTTCGACAGCCCCGCCGCGAGCTTCGCGTGGTCGAACGCCGGGCGGCGCGTCCCCTTCGCGGCGTCCACCAGGATGAACTCCTTCGTCGCCGCCTTCAGGTCGTTCCGGTACCAGAACTTCGTCCCGTCGGCGAACCAGGTCGGCGTCACCTTGTCGCGGTAGACGCGGCCCGGCGCCGGCGGCTGGGCGGCGCGGCGGTCGGCCTCCTTCAGGTCGGCCGGGGTGGGGACGAAGCGCGGCAGCGGCTCCGCCGCCGGCAGCGGCCGGGCGACCACGGCGGCGAGCAGCACGGGGAGGAGCAGCGGGGCGAAACGGAGGGGCATGGAAACACTCCACAGACGCACGAAAGCCCGGGGACGGCCGTCCCCGGGCTTCGCCCGAGAGGAGCCGCTTACCCGAGTTGTACCGACTTGCCGGGCTTCACGTCGATGACCTGGAGTTCGAGCGTCCGGTTGCCGCGGAAGTCGTTCACCTTCGGCGTGAACGCCACGCAGCACTCGCCGTTCGCGGCTACCAGCTCGTCCAGGCGGTCGGCCATGTTCCACGCCACCGCCCGGAAGCTGGTCTCGCCCTGCACGGCCCGGAAGCTCAGGTGCTTCTGCACCTCACCGCTGCCCATCCGCCGAAGGTTGTCGGCCTTCAGCCCGGCGGCCAGGAATCGGGGCCGCGGGTTCTGGGCGCCGTAGGGCTCGAGCCGGTCGATGTCGCGCAGCAGCCCCCACGTCACGGCACTCAGCGGCACCTCAGCGTCGAGCGTGACCCGCGGGGCCGGCGGGCCGTCGCCGTGGAAGTGGTCCGCGGCATAGGCGACGAAGGCGTCGCGCAGCGCGGGGATGCTCGCGGGCCGCAGCTTGAACCCGGCCGCCGCCGCGTGCCCGCCGTGACCGATCAGATGCGCCTCGCACGCCTTCAGCGCCAGGTGCAGCGGGAACCCCGACACCGACCGCCCGGAGCCGACGGCGATGTCCTCGTCGGTGCGGGTGGCGATCACCAGCGCCGGCCGGCCGTAGCTTTCCACGAGCCGGCTGGCGACGATGCCGACGACGCCCTGATGCCCCTCGTTCCAGTCCGGCGACCACACGACCAGCCCGGGGGCCGACGCCAGGTTGCCGGCGTCGATGATGTCCTTCGCCTGCTGGGTGATCTTGCGCTCGAGCGTCTGCCGCTGGCCGTTCAGGTCTTCGAGGTACGCGGCGAGCTGCTGGGCCTTCCCGGTGTTGGTGGTGGTCAGGAGATCGACCACCATGCGGGCGCACTGCAACCGGCCGGCGGCGTTCAGGCGCGGCCCCAACCGGAAGCCCACGTCTTCGGCGGTGATCGGCTTCCGCTCCTGACCGGGCTCGGGTCGGCCCATCGCGGCGTCGAGCAGCGCCCGGAGCCCGACCGTCGGTTTCGCGGCGATCCGCTGGAGCCCGTGCTTCACGAGCAGGCGGTTCTCGTCGTGCAGCGGCACCACGTCGGCGACGAGGCCGAGCGCGGCCAGCCCCACGGCGTCCATCAGGAACTCGCGCAGCTCGGGGCTGGTCTTCGCGCCGCCGCTGGCCCGGCGGGCGATCTCCCACGCCAGCTTCAGCGCCACGCCGGCGCCGGACAACTCGCCGAACGGGTACGTGCTGCCGGGGAGCCGCGGGTGAACCAGGCACGCGGCCCGCGGGAGGATCGGGACGCCGTCCGCCCCGGTCTTCATCTCGTGGTGGTCGGTGATGATCAATTCCAGCCCGGCGGCCCGCGCCTCCTCGGCTTCCTCGATACTGGCGATGCCGCAATCGACGGACACGACCACGGACACGCCCGACGTGGCGAGCTCCCGCAGCCGGGCGGAGTTGAGGCCGTACCCCTCCGACAGCCGGTGCGGGACGTGGTACTCGACGGCCGCGCCGAGTTTGCCGAGGAGCGTGACCAGGATGGCGGTGCCGGTCACGCCGTCCACGTCGTAGTCGCCGTAGACGCAGATGCGGCGATTCTCCACGATCGCGCGGAAGAGTCGGTCGGCGGCGCCTGGCACGTCCGGCAGGTCGGCGGGGGCGTGGAGGCCGGACAGGGAGCCGTCGAGGAAGCGGCGGGCGTGGTCGGGCTCCGAGACGCCGCGGTTGAGGAGCAGTTGCGCCACCACCGGCGACACCCGCAGCGCCCCCGCGAGGCGGTGGGCGGCGTCGGGGTTCTGCGGGAGGAGCCGCCAGACCTTCTCGACGCGGGACACTCGGGAACTCCGGCGACAGGTTCCGTTGCCGCTTGCGGCTTCGCGCTGCCCGGCGCGAAGCCGCAAGCGGCAACGGCACTGACCTAACCCTCCCTTTAGAACGGATGTTCACCGCCCCGGCAACCCCAACACGGGCAGCGGTCACGGCCGGACCGCCTCACACCCCGCACCGCCGTCATCTCTTCGCCCACCTGCCGCCCTCCCGCAGCAGTCACCCCTTCGCCGTCCGGCACCACCCGGCCCGTTCTTCCCCGCGACTTCACCAATTCCGTCCCCTCTGGTCAGGTTCGCTCCCGTGCGGGTCGATACCAGAGGTGCGTCCGCTTTCGATCCCGGGCGCCGGTGCCGCGCCCGGGTTCTCACCGGTCGGTACCACACCCCGTTCCGCCCCGCGAGGAGACAGCACCAGTGAACGCAGCGATTCTCCTGATGGCCTCGGCCGTGACGGCCGGGCAACCCCCGGCGGCCGAGGCCGCCCCCGCCCCCGCCCCACCTGTGGTGGTCGCCGGCTCCGGCGGCTGTTCCGGCGGCGACTGCGGCCCGGTGGCCTGCGGCTGCGACGTCGGCTGCAAGAAGGTCGGCCTGCTCGACAAGATCAAGTCGCGCCTCGGCGGCCGCAAGCAGCACTGCGGCTGCGACGCCGCCCCCGCCTGCGCCCCGGCGCCGGCCCCCGCCTGCGCCCCGGCCTGCGACGACTGCGGCCGCGCCCCGCGGGTGAGCATCCTCGACCGGCTGAAGGCCAAGTTCGGCAAGAGGAAGGGGTGCGACACCTGCGCCCCGGCGTGCGACGGCTGCGGCGCCGCCCCCGCGGCCGCCCCGGCGGCGGCCCCGACGACCGCGCCGACCCCGGCCCCGATGCCGCCGCGGACCACCCCGGCCCCGACCCCGCCGAAGGCGGGGCTGGTGGTTCCGGGTACGGTCACCCCGGTGTCCGGCGGCGCCCGGCTGACGGGCACCCTCAGCCCGTACTGACCGGCCGCCGGCGGTCGGGCTTCGCGGCCGGCCTCACTCCCGACCGCGGGAGGGGGTCGGCCGTTACTTTTTGATGAAGTGTTGAAATCCCGGCCTTCCACCCGGTCGGGCCGGCATTAGGATGGGGGTGGGGAACACATTTGGCGGCGGGGCGGACGTTCTCGGCCGGTGCGGGGCGCGGCGGACGCGCACCCCGGGCGGGGGCGGCACACGGGGGCACGGATGAACGTCGCGGCCACGGTCAGCACCGCAGGGGCGGAGCTGGCGAATAAGATTGCGCGGCTGGTGGAAGAGCGCGGCTGGAACCAGGAAGACCTCGCCCGCATCTCGAAGCTGAACCGGCACACCGTCCGGCAGATCCTGCTCGCCGGTCCGAAGCGGCGGCTGCGCAACGCCACCGTCAGCCAGTGCGCCACCGCGCTGGGCCTGACCGTTACCGAGCTGCGCAACCTCCCGTTGGAGCGCCTGCTGCCGCGGATGCACGGCAAGCCGCCGGCCGACGAGGAGGCGCTGAAGCTCCTGTACGAGCGGGCGACGCTGCCGGACCTGACCGGCTGGCTCGACCGCAACAAGGACCGCGCCGCGCAGCTGCACCCCGAGGAGGTGCAGGAGCTGCTGGACATGCAGGCGCCGGGCGGGCCGCTGGAGAAGTTCGGCGTCGAGAACTGCGTGGAGCTGCTGGAGCGGCGGCGGAAGCTGGTGTGCCAGGTCCGCGAGATCGCCGGCACCGAGTACCTCGACCTGGTCGAGCAGCTGGTGCGGCTGGTCTACGACAAGGTGAAGGGGCCGCGCCGGTGCTGAGGGCGCTAGGAAAGCCCGGGGACGGCCGTCCCCGGGTGTATCACTCCGGCTTCGTCGGGTTGCTGCGGGTCAGCCGGACGAGTTCCAGGTACTTGTCCCGCACGAACGGGTTGAGTTGGTCGGCCAGCTCCTCCCCGAGGTTCCGTGCCTCGATCAGATACTCCACGTCGTTGATGTCCTTCCTCCGTCGCGGGTGCGTCATCCCGGACGCCAGTTTCAGTTCGACGAGGGTCGGGAGGTTGAGGAACCACCCCCCACCTTCCTCGACCCGAACGGTCGTCGGGTCCGGGAAGGCGACCGGCTTCGGTAGGCCGTCGCCGGGGAACTCGCCCGTCGTCAGGAACTCGACCTTGACCCCGGATTCGGTGTCCCGAAGGTGCTTGCTGCCGGTGAACGGGGGGAGATAGCCGAACCCTTCGAGCCGGTCGTGGACGACCTTGGGGTTCTCTTTCGTTACCAACAGGCCCACGTCTTCCGTGAACCGCCGGTAGCCGTGGAAGTACATCGCCATCCCGCCCACGACGGCGTACGGGACGCCGATCTCGTCCAGCCGCTTGGCAATCCGCCGCATCGCCAACTGGACAGCGCTTTTGTCCTCGAAGTGCATGCTGCCCTCCCTCAACGCCCAGTTGAAATCGCTATTCAGCCGCTCCTCGTAGGTGACGAGCCCGGTCATGCTCACGTCTCGTAGCTGATGCGGCCGTGGCGGGTGCTGCGGCTGATCCTGTCGCTAGCATACAGCCCCGCCAGCACGAACTCCACGCAGCTCGCCCGCACCGCGTCCGACTCGCCGGCGTTCACCTCGAACGCCTTCTCCCACGCCTTCGGCACCCGCTTCATCCGCGGGGCGTAGTCCGCACTCGGCAGCATGTCCCCCACCTCCACCTTCACGCCCTTGCCGAACACGTCCGTAATGTCGTCCAGCCCGTGCTTGTCCACGTACTCCTCGAACACCGCCCGCACCGCCTCCGCGACGATGCTCTCCAGCACCTGCTTCTCGCTCATCTGGTGCGCGCCCATCAGGTCGAGTTCGAGCTTCCCCAGGGCCGACGTCGGCAGGTGCCCCAGGTCGCTGATCCGCGGCACCGCCGGCTTCTCGCCGAGCCGCACGCCGCGGTGACGGGCGCTCGCCACCATCGTCCGGTAGTTGGCGATGCTGAACCGGGCACTCACGCCACTGGATTGATCCACGTACTTCGACTTCCGCGCCATCACGCTGACCTGCTCGACGATCTCCTTCATGAAGTACGGCACGACCACCGGGTACTCGCCGCCCATGTCGGGGCCGGCCTCCTGCTCCATGATCTCGATGCCGAGCGCCCGCTCCGTCGGGTAGTGCGTCTGAATCAGCGACCCGATGCGGTCCTTCAGCTGCGGAATCACCTTGCCCGAGCGGTTGTATGTCGTCGGGTTCGCGCTGAACAACACGAGCACGTCGAGGTCGAACTGGATCGGGTAGCCGCGGATCTGCACGTCGCGCTCTTCGAGGATGTTGAACAGCCCCACCTGGATGAGTTCGTCGAGCTCCGGCACCTCGTTCATGGCGAAGATGCCGCGGTGCATCCGCGGAATGAGTCCGAAGTGCAGCGCCTCCTCGGCGCCCATGCTGGTGCCGGTCGCGAGCTTGGCGGGGTCGATCTCGCCGATCACGTCCGCGAACTTGGTGCCCGGCGCCAGCCGCTCGGCGTACCGCTGCTCGCGCGGCCACCACGCGATCGGCACCCGCTCCTCGGGCGTGTTCGCCAGCAGCTCCTTCGCGGCCCGGGTGATGGGCTTCTCGGGGTCTTCGTGGACGGGGCTGCCGGGGATGTCGAGGTACGGCACGTCGTCGAGAAAGCGGACGAGCGCCCTCATGAGCCGGCTCTTGGCTTGCCCCTTCTCGCCGAGGAACAGCATGTCGTGCCCGGCCAGCACCGCGACGCTGACCTCGGGGATGACCGTGTTCTCGTACCCGACGATGCCGGGAAACAGGTCGTCGCCGCGGGCCAGCGCGGCGATGTAGTTGGAGCGGAGTTCGTCTTTCACGGACCGCGACTGCCAGCCGGACGCGCGGAGGTCTTTCAACGTGGTCGGTCGCGGGGTCACGGTGCTTCCTCGGTGTGGGCGTACCCCGCATTCTAGGCGGGGTCGGAAGCGCCGAACAAACGCCCGGACCGGTTATACTGGACGCATGACCCCCACCCCGCCGTGGCCCGAAGCCGCGTACCGGTTCGACGCCCTCGCCGATGTGACGACGCTGGCGCACGCCGTGTTCCGGCGCGTGTGGCGAACGTCGCTCGACGAACCCGGCTTCGCCCTGATCCGCTTCCGCGTCCCCGTCGGGTCGCACGAACTGCGACGATTCCTGCTCGACCTCGCGGCGGCGTTCCCCCTGGAATTCGTGCCCGAACGGCTCGGCCGGTTCGACCAGCAGGTGAGCAGCCGGTTCCACCGCGACGGGGCGCCGCCCGCGTCCCTGCTCTTGCTCGGCTACGAGGCGTCGCGGGTGCGCAGTCGGGTGTTCGCCGCCGACGCCGAGCGCGCCGCGGACGCGGCCCGGGTGCCGGTGAACGAGTACCTGGCGGCGCACAACCCGATGACGCCCGCCGGCGAGGCCCGGATGTGGCCGGTGGCGACCGAGCTGGCGGTGCCGGTGGGCGAGCCGTTCGTGGTGGTGCTGAACAACAGCCTGCTGCCGCCCGGCCCGGATCGCGTGCTCGGGGTGCTGCACAAGGCCGAGGTGCCCGACCCGGACCCGACCGCGGAGCGGGTCATCAACTCCGTCGGCTTCATGCGGGTCGGCGACCCGGTTGGGATCGCCAAGCCGGCGGACTCCGTGGCCCACTTCCTGGCGCGAGCGGACCTGGACTGAATCGGGTAAACTACACCGAAACAGGAGGAGCCGATGCCGCTGCGCGACCACTTCCGCCCGCCGATCCTCGGCCGCTTACCGTGGCGGTCGTTACACAGCGGGTGGTGCTCCGAAATCACGAAGCGGCTCAACCGGCAGATGCCGCCGGGCTACTACGCGCTCGAGAACCTGAGTATCGACGGGGGGTTCGAGATCGATATCGGCGCCGCCGAAGGCGACTCGCCCGGCGGACGGGGACGAAGGGACGGGGGCGACGGCGGGACGGCGGTCGCCGCGGCACCCGCGGTCTACACCCCACCGGCTTGCCTCGGGTCGTGCGCCTACGTTGCACCGGACTTGGCCGAAATCCGGGTGTTCACGACCGACGACAATAAGGTCGTGGCCGCAATCGAGTTGATTAGCCCGCGCAACCAGGATCGACCGGAATCCCGCGACGACTTCGTCAGTAAGTGTTTGAACTACCTCGCATCCGGTGTGAGTCTCGTCATCGTCGATGTCGTCACCACCCGGCGGACGAACTTCCACAACGCACTGGCCGAGGCGCTGCGCGGACCTGCGGAAGTGGAACTGCCCGACGACGAGTACCTGTACGCCGCCGCCTACCGACCGACGGGGGAGAGCGGGAAGCCCCGAATCGAGTTCTGGGCGAACCCACTCCGAATTGGCGAACCGCTACCAACAATGCCGCTCCGGCTGGTGGGTAACACGTTCCTCCCGGTCGAGTTGGAGGCGACGTACACGCTGACGTGCGAGGACCGACTACTCGGATGACGTGGGGAACGAAACCGCCGCTTGCGGCTTCGCGGGCGGGGCCGCAAAGCCGCAAGCGCCAACTCGGGTGTCAGATGCTCAGCACGCCGGTGCTGTCGCCGAAGCTCGCGGCGGGGGCGCCCATCCGCTGGAACAGCGCCATGTAGAGGTTCATCAGCGGCGTGTCCGACCGCTTCGGGAACAGCAGGTGACGGCCGCTCTGCACCGTGCCGCCGCCCTTGCCGCACAACAGGATCGGCAGGTCGTCGTGGTTGTGGCGGTTGCCGTCGCCGAGGCCGCTGCCGTACACCAGCATCACGTTGTCCAGCAGCGTCGAGCCGTTCGCCTCCCGCACCGCCTGCATCTTCCCCAGCAGGTACGCCAGCTGCTCGGTGTGGAACGTGTTGATCCTGGCGATCTTCGTCAGCTTCCCCGGGTCGCTGCCGTGGTGCGACAGGTCGTGGTGCCCCTCCGGCACCTCGATGAACCGGTAGCCTCGGTTGCTCCCGTCGTTGGCGAACGGCAGCGTCACCACCCGCGTCGTGTCCGTCTGGAACGCCAGCACCATCAGGTCGCACATCAGCCGGATGTGGTCCTTCACCTCGCCGGGGATGCCGGCCGGCCGCGGCGCGTTCGGCGTCGGCGGCGGGGCGCTCGCCGTCGCCCGGGCGCGCTCGATCCGCTGCTCCACCTCGCGCACCGACGTGAGGTACTCGTCCAGCTTGCGGCGGTCGCCCTGGCCGAGCGTGCCGTTCAGGCGGCGGGCGTCCTCGGCCACGAAGTCGAGGATGCTGCTGCTGTCGGCGTCGCGGCGGGCGCGGGCGGCGGCCCGCTCGCCGCCGCCGGCCCCGAACAGCCGCTCGAACACCGCCTTCGGGTCCACTTCCTTGGCGTTCGGCGTGCTCTCGCCGCGCCACGACAGGTTCGACGAGTACGCGCAGCTGTAGCCGCTGTCGCAGTTCCCCGCCTGCCGGCCGCCCTCGATGCCGAGCTCCAGCGACGGGAACCGCGTCTGGTCGCCGATCACGTTCGCCACGTGCTGGTCGGCCGACATGCCGACGCGGATGTCGGCCCCGGACGTCTTGCGCGCCTGGCGGCCGGTGAGGAACGAGCTCATGGCCCGGGCGTGGTCGCCGGGGCCGTCGCCGTTCGCCCGGCCCTTGTCGAGGGTCATCCCGCCGATCACGTTGACGTGGCTCTTGTACGGGTCGAGCGGGGCCAGCGTCCCCGTCAGCCGGCCGAGGGCGCCGGTCTCGGCGGGCGTCCAGTGGGCCAGGTTGACCCCGTTCGGCACGTACACGAACGCGACGCGCTTCGGGGCGGCCGCGGCGGCGCGGGCGGACCCCGCCGACTGCGCGAAGCCGAGCGACTCCAGCCACGGCAGCGCGACCGCCGTGCCGAGCCCGCGGAGGACCGTCCGGCGGCTGATGGGCGTACTCATTCGCTCCGTCTCCCCTTGCGCTTCTGGAACGGGTCCGAGGTCACCACCGCGAGGACGTAGGCGGAGAACCGGTCCTGGCTGCCGCGCGCCCGGCCGACCACGTCGTCCAGGGCACACTTGTCATAGTACTCCAAACCCCGGCCCAACGCGAACGTCAAAAGCTTTTCGGCCAGACACCGACGGAACTGGTCACTCTTTCCGACCAAAACCTTGCGGAGCTCCGCCGGGCCGCTGAACTTGATGCCGCCGATCAACTCGCCGCTGCTGTCGATCGGCTGCTTGTTGTCCTGCGTCCGCCAGCCGCCGATGCCGTCGAAGTTTTCGAGGCCGAAGCCGAGCGGGTCGAAGCGGGCGTGGCAGCCGGCGCAGCTCGGGTTCACCCGGTGCTGCTCCATCTGCTGCCGCAGCGTCCCCTTGAGCTGGGGGGTCGGCGGCAGGTCGGGCACGTCCGGCGCCGGCGGCGGCGGCGGGGTGCCCAGAATGTTTTCGAGAATCCACACCCCGCGCTTCACCGGACTCGTGCGCGTCGGGTTCGAAGTCACGGTGAGCGTGCTGGCCATCGTAATGACGCCGCCGCGGCGGTTGTCCGGGAGCGTCACCTTGCGGAACGCCTTCCCGAACACGTCGCGGATGCCGTAGTGCTCGGCCATCCGCTGGTTCACGAACGTGTAGTCGGCGTCGAGGAACTCGAGCGCGCTGCGGTCGTTCTGCACGACGTACTCGAAGAACGCCTCGGCCTCGCCGACCATGCCGGTCCGCAGCGCCTCGTCCCAGCCCGGGAAGAAGCCCTTGTCCGGGGTCAGCGTCTTGAGGGTCCGCAGCTGGAGCCACTGGCCGGCGAAGTTCTCGGTCAGCGCCTTCGCCTTCGGGTCGCGGAGCATCCGCTGCACCTGCGTCTCCAGCACGTCCGGCTTCCGCAGCTCGTTCGCGCCGGCGAGGCGGAACAGCTCCTCGTCGGGCATGCTCGACCAGAGGAAGTAGCCGAGCCGGGTGGCGAACTCCCAGTCGTTCAGGGTGCGGACGCCCTCGGGGTTCTCGGGGGCGTCCTCGATCCGGTAGAGGAAGTGCGGCGAACACAGCACCGCCTTCAACGGCAACCGGATGGCCTGGTCCCAGGCGTCGCCGCGGGTGACGGCCGAGTCGTACAGGCGCAGGAGCCGCTGCACCTCGTCCGGCTGCACCGGCCGGCGGTAGGCGCGGCGGGCGAAGTTCGTCAGGACCGCCTCGGCGGCCTTGCGGGCGTCGGCCGGGCCGGTCGGGCGGGCCACGAGGATGAGCTTCTGCCCCTCGGGGATGTTCTTGTCCACGTACCCGATCGGCCCCTCGATCTCCAGGAACTCGACGCCGAGCTCGCGGGCCGTCTTCGTTTCCTTGTCGTCCTTCGGGTTGATGAACGCGAACGCGACGCGCTTCTCGCCGGCCTCGAACCGGGCCTTCACTTCGTAGACTTGGGCCTTCCCCGGCGGGGCGTCCACGGTGAGGGTCTTCACGTCCTTGCCGTCCACCCGAAGTACCACCTTCGGGCCTTCGCCTCCGACCTTCGTGCCGGTCGCCTTGAGGCGGATGGCGTAGTCGCCGGTGGCGGGGAAGTTGAACCGCTCCAGGAACGCCGACCCCTCGGTGGTGAAGAGGATCTTCGGCTGCCCGTTCGGGCCGTCCTTCTTCTTCGCCTCGCGCGGGATGACCTGGATCGCCTGCGGCCGGTTGGTCTGCTTGTCCTGCTGGACGGGGGCCGGGCCGGTGAGCGCCGCGGCGAGCACCTTCTCGGCCGCGGTCATGTACTTTTCGAGGAGGATCGGCTGGAAGGAGAGCACGTCGCCGATGTTGTCGAAGCCGTAGCCCACGTCGTCCGACGGGAACTCGTCTCCCGGGCGGATGCTCACGCCGCACAGGTCGCGGACGGTGTTGTTGTACTCGGCGCGGTTGAGCCGCCGAAGGGTGACGCGGCCGGGGTCGCGGTTGAGGCCGCAGTCGACTCGCGTGAGCGCCGTCTCGATCCAGTTGATGACGAACTCGCGCTCCTCCTTGGTCGGCTGCTCCTTCTTCTTGGGCGGCATCTCGCCGGCCGCGAGGACGTGCTGCACGGCCCCCCAGTCCTTGCGGTTCTTGCGGGCCTCGGCTTCCGTCTTGAAGCCGTCGAGGGCGAGCCCGCCGGCCGCCTTGTCGCTGTTGTGGCAGCCGTTGCAGTACTTGTTGAGGAAGGGGAGAACCTTCTCCTTGAACGCCGGGTCGTCCTTCGCCGGAGCCGCCGCTTGCGGCGGTGCAACAGGAGGCGCCTGAGTGGCGACGGCCTCGGGCGCGGCGTCGGTGCGGCCGGCGACGGCGTAGTACCACCCGCCGGCGAAGCTGGCGAGCGTCGCCGACCCGACCGCGACCAGTGCCACGATCCGCACCATCAGGAAGGCTCCGGGGAAGGCGGGACGCGGTGAGGGACCGGCGGCGGGGGGCTTCCCATCAGATTAGCTTCGGATGGGTTCGGTCGCAAGGATTCTCATCATTCTCACACTCTGGTCGGCGTCCGAGTAGCCAATCTGCGGCAACCACTGCCGGGGGTTGAGCTTGCGTCCGAAATCGGTCTGATGATCTTTCGTCTGGCCGACTCAATGCTTATCGTGAAGGGGGGTGGGTGTCCGCCAGACGAATCCGGGCGAGCCGGAACTTCGGGGCGAGTATTAGAAGAGTCGCAGTTCGGTGACGGCGATCCGGCCCGTGAAACAGACCTCGACATCGGCCCCCGGCTGGCGTTCGCGGAGGTGGTAGTTGCCGTCGTAGACGAGGCCGTCTTCTTCGTGCCGGTAGCTGAGCGGCAGCGGGTGCGGGTCGAGCGGGCAGAATACGACTTCGGGGTCGGGTTCGTGGTCGGCGAGGTGCGGAAAGTTGACGTTGTAGAACCCCCCGCGCCGCGGCGGCTTGGCGAGCAGCTCGGCGAGCACGCGGGCGGCCCAGCGAGCGGTGCGCGGCCAGTCGAACGGCAGGGTTTTCTTCTTGTACTGCGACAGGGCGACGCCGGTCCACCCGTGCAGGACCGCCTCGCGGACGGCGGCGACGGTGCCGGAATAATACACGTCGGCGCCGAGGTTTCCGCCGTGGTTGACGCCGGCCAGCACGAACCGGGCGTCGGGTACGACGTGGAGCAGCCCCACACGCACGCAGTCGGCCGGGGTGCCGAACACGGCATGTCCACCCTCGCGCTCCTCGACGCGAACCGCGGTGCCGGTGGTGACGGCGTGGCTGACGCCGGACTGCGGCCCCGCCGGGGCTACGACGACGGGCTCGCCGACGGTACGGGCCGCGACGAGGAGGGCGGCGATTCCGTCGGCGTCGATGCCGTCGTCGTTGGTAACGAGTAGCTTCATAGCAGTCAGGATACGCCCCTCGTCCCGTTGCGGAGGTGTTCCGTGCGCCTCGCCCTCTCACTGTTCGCCGCCCTCGCCGCCGCCGGACCCGCGGCCGCCCAACCGCGGCCGAACGTGGTCGTGATCCTGGCCGACGACGCCGGCTGGGGCGACCTCGGCGTCCACGGCAACACCAACCTGCGGACGCCGCACCTCGACGGCCTGGCCGCGGCCGGGGCGCGGTTCGAGAACTTCTACGTACAGCCGGTGTGCGCCCCGACGCGGGCCGAATTCCTGACCGGCCGGTGGCACCCGCGCGGCGGCGTCCGCGGCGTCAGCACTGGGGCCGAGCGGCTGAACCTGGACGAAGCCACGATCGCCGACGCCCTCCGCGCAGCGGGTTACGCCACCGGCTGTTTCGGGAAGTGGCACAACGGCAGTCAGTACCCGTACCACCCGCGCGGCCGCGGGTTCGACGAGTACTACGGCTTCCCGTCGGGCCACTGGGGCGACTACTTCTCGCCGCCGCTGGAGCACGACGGCCGCGTCGTGACCGGCAACGGGTTCCTTCCCGACGACCTGACCGACCGGGCGATCGGCTTCCTCTCGCGGAACCGGGCGAAGCCGTTCTTCTGTTATCTGCCGCTGAACACGCCGCACTCGCCGATGCAGGTGCCGGACCGCTTCTTCGACCGCTTCCGGGACGCGCCGCTGGCCCTGCGGGCGGCGGCGAAGGAGGACGCGGCGCACACCCGGGCGGCGCTGGCGATGGTGGAGAACATCGACTGGAACGTCGGCCGGCTGCTGGCCCGCCTCGACGCGCTGGGTCTGGCTCAGAACACGATCGTGATGTACTTCCACGACAACGGCCCGAACGGCTGGCGCTGGAACGGCGGCCTGCGCGGCCGCAAGGGCTCGACCGACGAGGGCGGCGTGAAGTCGCCGCTGCTGGTCCGCTGGCCGGGCCGTACCCGCCCCGGGACGCGGGTGGCTCACATCGCCGGGGCGGTTGACCTGTTCCCGACGATCACCGCGATGGCCGGTGCGAAGGCGACGGGGCCGAAGCCGCTCGACGGCCGCAACCTCGTCCCGCTGCTGACGGCCAGTGACGTGGACTGGGCCGGCCGGGAACTGTTCTCGCACTGGGCCGGCAAGACTTCGGCGCGGAGCGAAACCCACCGCCTCGACGACGCCGGCCGCCTCTACGACATGCGGACCGACCCGGGCCAGACGAAGGACATCGCCGCGATGGAATCCGCAACGGCCGACCGGCTCAAGCAGGCGGTAACCGCGTGGCGGAAGGACGTGGGCGTACCCGCAAAGGCGGATGATCGCCCGTATCCGGTCGGTCACGCGACGTTCCCGATCACGCACCTACCGGCACGCGACGGCGTCCCCCACGGCGGCGTGCGGCGGAGTTCGGCAGCGCCGAACTGCTCCTTCTTCACCAACTGGAAGACGGCCGACGACCGCATGACGTGGGACGTGGAAGTGGCGACCGCCGGCCGTTACGACGTGCAACTGTGGTACACCTGCCCAAAGGGCAGTGAGGGGGCGACGGTCGAGCTGAGCCTCGGGGCCGCGAAGTTGAGCGGGAATGTGGCCGAGCCGCACGACCCGCCCCTCCGCGGTGCCGAGCACGACCGCGTGAAGCGCGCCGCCGAGAGCTACGTGAAGGACTTCCGCCCTCTCGCACTCGGCACTCTGGAGCTGCCCCGCGGCCGCGGCCCCCTGACGCTGCGGGCCACGGCCGTACCCGGGGCGCAGGTGGCGGACGTGCGCGGCATCACCCTCACACTTCGCCCCTGACCAGCGGTGGGCATGGCGTTTGCGTGAAACTTGTCCATGACCGAGCAGCCGCCCCGGACCGGTTCGATCACCCGTCGTATGGCGTTCGGGGCCGAGGTGACCACCGACGGCGTCCACTTCCGAGTCTGGGCGCCGCATCGCAAACAGGTCGGTGTGATGATCGAGTCCGGCGCCGCCGCCGGGCTTCACCCCCTGAATGTCGAACCGAGCGGATTCTTCGCCGGCCTCATCCCCCGAGCGACGGCCGGCGACCGCTACCGCTACCGTCTGGAAGGTGATAAGGCGTTCCCCGACCCCGCGTCGCGATTCCAGCCGGACGGACCGCACGGCCCGTCGCAGGTCGTGGACCCGGCCGCGTTCGCCTGGACCGATCATGCGTGGACGGGTCGCACGCTCCCCGGTCAGGTCATCTACGAGTTGCACGTCGGCACCTTCACCCGCGCCGGCACCTGGGCGGCCGCCGCGGACCAACTTCCGCACCTCGCGGACCTCGGAGTCACCGTGTTGGAGGTGATGCCGGTCGGGGATTTTTCCGGCCGCTTCGGCTGGGGCTACGACGGCGTGAACCTGTTCGCCCCGACCCGCCTCTACGGCACGCCGGACGACTTCCGCCGCTTCGTGGACGCCGCCCACCGACACGGCCTCGCGGTGATCCTCGACGTGGTGTACAACCACCTCGGCCCGGACGGCTGTTACCTCGCCGATTTCGGCCCGTACTTCAGCGCGCACCACGTCAGCGAGTGGGGGAACGGCCTCAACTTCGACGGCCCCGACAACGGCCCGCTGCGGGAATTCATCGCGTCGAACGCCGGCTACTGGATCGACGAGTTCCACCTCGACGGCCTGCGGATCGACGCCAGTCAGTGCATTTACGACGACTCCCCGCGGCACATCCTGGCCGACATCGCGGCGCGCGTCCGCGCCGCGGCCGGCGGGCGGGGGACGATCGTGGTGAACGAGAACGAGCCGCAGGACGTGAAGCTGGTGCGGCCGGCCGACAGGGGCGGCTACGGGCTCGACGGCCTGTGGAACGAGGACTTCCACCACACCAGCATGGTCGCCCTCACCGGACGGTCGGAGGCGTACTACACGGACCACGCCGGCGGCCCGCAGGAGTTCGTGTCGGCGGCGAAGTACGGGTTCCTGTTCCAGGGGCAGCGGTACGCCTGGCAGGAGGGCCGCCGCGGCACCCTCGCCTTCGACCTGCCGCCGTGGGCGTTCATCAACTACATCCAGAACCACGACCAGGTCGCCAACTCGTGCCACGGCCACCGCGCCCACCGGCAGACGAGCCCGGGTCGCCTCCGCGCCGCGACCGCGTGCCTGCTGCTGTTCCCCGGCACGCCGATGCTGTTCATGGGGCAGGAGTTCGCGGCGTCGGCCCCGTTCCACTACTTCGCCGACACCACGCCCGAGATCGCCCCGATGGTGCGGGCCGGGCGCGTCGAGTTCATGAGCCAGTTCCGGTCGATGGACCGCCCCGACCTGGCCGCGTGGCTCCCCGAGCCCGACGACACAGACACGGTCGAGCGGTGTCGGCTCGACTGGTCCGACCTCGCCAAGAACACCGAAGCGTATCGGCTCCACAAGGACCTGATCGCGCTCCGCCGGTCCGACCCCGCCTTCGCCCCCTCGGACACGCGGAAGGTGGACGGCGCCGTACTCGGCCCCAAGGCGTTCGTGGTCCGTTACCTGGCGGGTGACACGGCCGACCGGTTGTTGCTGGTGAACCTCGGTCCCGACCTGTACCTCGATCACGCACCCGAACCGCTCCTGGCCCCGCCGCCCGGACACGCCTGGGGCGTGCGCTGGTCGAGCGAGGACCGGGCGTACGGCGGCATCGGAACTCCGCCCCCGGAAGCCCGCGACGGCTGGCGGCTCCCCGGCGAGGCGGCGGTGGTGATGGCCCCCGAACCGCTCCCGCCGGCGGACGTGAACGCCGTCCGCAGGGCGGCCGAGCGTCTGGCGAAGGAGCGGCGGGAGCACGAACGGACCCGGTTCTGGCAATAGGTGACGCGATGTGGGACGAAGTCCGCACCCCCGCCTGGGAGCCCGGCGAGCGGCCCGAGCTGGCCGGCCTGCTGGAGCGCGAATGGCTCGTCACGAACGGCCTCGGCGGCTACGCCTCCGGCACCGTGAGCGGGGCCGCCACGCGCCGCTACCACGGGATGCTGATCGCCGCCCACCCGGCACCGCTCGGCCGCGTGATGATGGTCAACCACCTCACCGAGTCGCTGCGGCTGCCGGACTTCCGCACGATCCCGTTCGGCGGCGAGGAGCGGGTGGCCGGCAAGCTGGAGATTCACGGCGCCCAGCACCTCACCGACTTCCGACTGGAGTACGGGCTGCCGGTGTGGCGGTACGAAGTCGAGGGATTCGAGCTGGAGAAGCGCGTCTACTTCGCCTACCGGCACAACACGGCGTTCGTCCGGTATTCGCTCCTGAAGGGAAGCGGCCCCGCGCGGCTGAAGCTGCGACCGTGCGTCCACTTCCGCGGCCACGACGACCAGATCAGTGAGGCCGAGGTTTGCGCCGTCTGCGCCCTGAAGGTCGTCGGCGATCGTTACGAGTTGGCCGGCCTGGAATCGTGGCCGACGCTGCGGTTGCGGGTCCACGGCGGCGGCCGGGCCGGCTTCACCGCCCGCGGCGAGCGGTTCGACGACATCATGTACCGCGTCGAGGAGAGCCGCGGTTACGCCCACGAGGGGGCGCTGTGGTCGCCCGGCCACTTCCGCCTCGACCTGGCGCCCGGCGAGTCGGCCTCCCTGATCCTCTCGACCGACCCGTGGGAGGTGGTCGAGGCGCTCGACCCGGCGGACGCGCTCGCACACGAGCTGGACCGCCGCCGGCGGCTGATCGAGCAGGCCGCGCCGGCCGCCCGCACGGGCTTCGCCGCGGCGCTGGTGCTGGCGGCCGACCAGTTCATTTTTACGCCCGTGGTCCGCTCCGGCGACGAGGCCCGGGCGAAGGCCCACGGCGACGAGGCGCGGTCGGTCATCGCCGGATACCACTGGTTCACCGACTGGGGCCGCGACACCATGATCAGCCTCGAAGGGCTGACGCTGACGACCGGCCGCTACGCGGAAGGCGGCTACATCCTCCGCACCTTCGCGCAGCACGTGAAGGACGGGCTCATCCCGAATTTGTTCCCCGAGAAGGGGAGCGAGGGGCTGTACCACACCGCCGACGCGACGCTGTGGTACTTCCACGCCCTGCACCGCTACCTGAAGGCGACGGACGACCGCGGCACGCTCCAGTTGCTGCTCCCGAAGCTGAAGGACATCGTCGCGCACCACCTCCGCGGCACCCACTACGGCATCGGAGTGGACCCCGCCGACGGCCTGCTGCGCCAGGGGAAGGAGGGCTACCAGCTGACGTGGATGGACGCCAAGATGGGCGACTGGGTGGTGACGCCGCGGCGCGGCAAGGCGGTCGAGATCAACGCCCTGTGGTACAACGCGCTCCGGCTGCTGGAAGGCTGGGTGCGGCAGGAGGAGGGTGACGCCGCCGCGGCGCCGCTGGCCGACCACGCGGCCCGGGCGCGAGTGTCGTTCAACCGCCGCTTCTGGTACGCCCCCGGCGGCCACCTCTACGACGTGATCGACCAGCCCGACGGAACCGACGACCCGGCGTGCCGGCCGAACCAGGTGTTCGCCGTCAGCCTCGACCACCCCGTGCTCGACGAGTCGCGCTGGAAGCCGGTGGTGAACGTGGTCCGCGAGAAGCTGCTGACGCCGGTCGGGCTGCGGTCGCTGGCTCCCGGGCACCCGGACTACAAGCCCGTCTACTTCGGCGACCTGCGGGCGCGGGACGGGGCGTACCACCAGGGCACCGTCTGGGGCTGGCTCATCGGCCCGTTCGTGGATGCGTGGGTCCGCACGTATCCCGAGAATCGCACCGGGGCGGCGGCCCTGCTCGACGGCTTCCGGCACCACCTGGTGGAGGCGTGCGTCGGCTCGGTGAGCGAGATTTTCGACGCCGAGCCGCCGTACACGGCGCGCGGGTGCGTCGCCCAGGCGTGGAGCGTCGCGGAAGTGCTGCGGTCGCTGGTGAAAACGGCACAGTAGACGAGTGGTGTGCTGTCGAAATGGGGGCTTCGCCGCTTGCGGCGGTGCAGGGCGAGCCCTGCACCGCCGCAAGCGGCGAAGCTCTGAGCATCCCTACCCCTTTATCACGCCGACCGGGCGCATCCGCGCCACCTTCCGCGACAGATTCGCTTCGTGAACCACGTCCACGACATGATCGACGTTCTTGTAAGCCGCCGGCTGTTCCTCCGCGAGCCCCATGCGACTCGCCGCCATCGCAATCACCCCGCGGGCCTCCAACTCCTTCTCGATCTTCCGGCCCGTCGCCTTCAACTTCGCCGCGGTCCGGCTCATCGCCCGGCCGGCGCCGTGGCAGGTGCTGCCGAACGTCCGCTCCATGCTCCCGGCCGCGCCGACCAGCACCCAACTCGCCCGACCCATGTCGCCGGGGATGATGACCGGCTGGCCCACGGCGCGGTACACGTCCGGCAGCTCCGGGTGGCCCGCCGGGAACGCCCGGGTCGCCCCCTTGCGGTGAACCCACACCTTCTTCTTCTTCCCGTCCACGACGTGCTCTTCGAGCTTGGCGATGTTGTGCGCCACGTCGTACAGGAGTTCCATCCCCAAATCCTGCCACTTGCGGCCGAACTCGGCGGCGAACACCTCGCGGGCCTGCTGCATGAGCAACTGCCGGTTCGTGAACCCGTAGTTGGCCGCGGCCCGCATGGCGGCGATGTACTTCTTCCCCTCCGGCGACTCGGCGGGGGCGCAGGCCAGCTGCCGGTCGGGGAGGGTGATGCCGTACTTCGCCGGGCAGTTGCGGAACGCCGCGAGCGCGTCGTCGCACACCTGGTAGCCGAGGCCGCGGCTGCCGCTGTGGATCATCACGCACACCTGGTTCAACTCCAGCCCGAACACCCCCGCCACGTCGGCGTCGAACACCGAGTCCACGACCTGCACTTCAAGGAAGTGATTGCCGCTGCCGAGGGTGCCGCACTGCTCGGAGCCGCGCTTCACGGCGTGGTCCGACACCTCGTCCGGGTCGCCGTCGGGAATCAGGCCGTTGGCCTCGGTGTGCGTCAGGTCGCGCGGCACGCCGAGGTCGCGGTCGATGACGAACCGCGGCCCCTGCGCCATGAGCCGGCGCGTTTCGGTGGAGTCGAACTTGTAGCGCCCGCCCTTGCCGGCGCCGGCCGGGATGGTGCGGAACAGCCCCTTCACCAGGCTGCGGACGTGCGGCTTCACCTCGTCCCAGAACAGGTTCGTTTTGACGAGGCGGACGCCGCAGTTGATGTCGTAGCCGACGCCGCCGGGGGAGATGACGCCGCCCTCGGCCGGGTCGGTGGCGCAGACGCCGCCGATGCAGAAGCCGTAGCCCCAGTGAATGTCCGGCATCGCCAGGCTAGCCCCCTGGATGCCGGGGAGCGTGGCGACGTTCGCCACCTGGTCGGGAGCCTGGTCCTTCTTCACCGACTCGATGAGGGCGTCGTTGGCGAAGATGAGCCCGTCCACCCGCATGTCGGGGCGGTAGCTCTTGGGGATGCGGTAGCAGCAGGAATCGACCCGCTCCAGCGGGCCGGCGAATGCACCCTTCATGGTTCACCCCGGCGAGCGGCCCGCGTGAGCGGGCTGTTGTTGCGAACTCGTTGCGGCTACGGAACAGCCGGCTCACGCCGGCCGCTCGCCTCAAATATCGACGATGACCTCGGCGACCCACCCGTCTTCGGCCGGCGCGACCGTCAGCTCGTGGTAGGTGATCGCCTTCACCTCATGGTTCAGCAGATGCCGTTCCGGGTCGAACGGTTCGCCCCACGCCGTCGCGCTCAGCCCGTCAGGCCGCACCTTCACGTCGAACCGGCCGAACACCTGATGTTCCGCGTCGAAGCGGAAAAGCAATTCCTTCAGCCAGTCGAACAGCAGGAACTCACGGTCCGTGTCGGCGATCTCGACGGCCACAGCGGTCGCCGGCCGGACGCTCGTCGGGTCTTCGAGGATGGCCGCACACAGGCACGCGGCCATCTCGGCGAACAGGGCGTCGAGGTCGGGCGCGGTCGCCCGCAGGCCGAGGTCGGCGGTGTGTTCGAACAGCTCGTACATACCGGCAGCTTACCTGACCTGCGGCGGTGGGACTACGGACCGCCGACCGGTTCAGCGGGTTCGCGCAGGACTTCGACCCCCACGCTGCTTGACAGCGGGCGCGAAGGGAATTGGCCCAGGCGGCGTTCACGGTGAGGCCGGTGTCATCGAGCCACTCGGCGAGGACGCGCCGCGGGGGCTTCGTCCGCCGGGCGGTCGAAGAAGGCGCGGACGAGCACGTCGTCGTGGTGCTGAAGGGACACGACCGGCTCACCCGCCGGGGCGGCGTACGTAGTGGGCGCGGACGACGAACACGAGGTGTTCGTCGGGGTGAACCTCATATGTCACCGTCAGAACTGAGTCTAACATGATCCGCGTTCCGTCCTCACGCGACTCGGGGTCGTGGGTCAGTTCCGCAGTCACCCGGTCCATTGCTTCGAACACCGGGTCGCTACTCTCGCCGCGCGCCGCGAGGTCGATCAACAGGTGACCGAGCCACACCGGGCGGACGGTGTATCGCCAGACGACCTGGTAGGGCGATGGGGTCATGCGGCCCCCTTCTCCCGGATCCGCGCGTCGAGCGCTCGGCCGTAGGCGATCAGTTCCTCGGTCGATACGGCAGCCGCGATGTCGGCCGGGGTCGCGCGCGGGCCGGGCGGGCCGAACACCTTGTCACACCAAACGTCGAACATCTCCCGGAACAGGTCCGGCGGCAGGACCACCGCGACGCGCTGTCCGGCGTCGTCGCAGACCTCCGCCGGGTAGCTGCCCTCCGCCAGCGCGGCCAGGAATTCGGGCGTGGAAGGGAGCTTTCGCATCATCTTGCTCCGGCCGTGGGACGTGTCGAATCCGTTTACCGCACCCGCGCCGTCACCACCGTAGCACAGCGGTGCCCCACGCCAACCCTGCCCCGAAGCCGCTCAGCAGCACGATGTCGCCTTCCTTCACCCGGCCCTCGGCGGCGGCCTCGTCCAGCGCGATCGGGATGCTCCCGGCCGACGTGTTGCCGTACTTCTCCAGGTTGTTGAACACCTTGCTCCGCGGGATGTTCAGCACGTCGATCGCGGCGTTGATGATGCGGATGTTCGCCTGGTGCGCCACGTACAGGTTCACGTCCGCGGTCGTCAGCCCCGCCGCCTTCAGCACGTCCTCGATCGTGTCGCACAGGATGTCCACCGCCCACCGGAAGACGGCCTTCCCGTCCATGTACATGAAGTGCTTGCCGGCGATGATGTCCTCGGGCGTCGGCGGCCGCCGGCTACCGCAACTCTCCCGCTGAAGGAGCGGGCCGCCCGACCCGTCGGACCCCATGCTGTACGCCAGGATGCCCTGGTCCGGCCGGCCCGGTTCCACGAACACGGCCCCGGCCCCGTCGCCGAACAGCGGGTACGTCTTGATGTCGTCGGGGTTCAGGACGCGGCTGTTCGTGTCGCCGCCGATCACCAGCGCCCGGTCGCTCACCCCGGCCTTCACGTAGGCGGCCGCGGTGATGAGCGCGTACATGAAGCCGGCGCACGCCGCCTCCACCTCGATCGCCGGGCCGATCAGCCCGAGCCGGTCCTGCACCAGGCAAGCGGTCGAGGGGAACGACATGTCCGGAGTGAAGGTGCCGAGCACGAGCAGGTCGCAGTCCGGGGCGGACTTGCCGGTCTTGGCGAACAGGTCATTCGCGGCGGCGACGCACAGGTCGGACGTGGCCTGGTGGGGGGCGGCGTGGCGGCGCTCGAGGATGCCGGTCCGCTTGACGATCCAGTCCGAGTCGAACCCGAGCCGGGCGTGGAGGTGGTCGTTGCCGACGACCATGTCCGGGACGTACTTGCCGGTGCCGACCACCTTCACCCCGAGCAGAGTCTTGGGCTTCGGCAGCGGTTGGGTGCGTTGGGTGGTCATCGGCACGGCTTCCACCGGCGGGGAGGGGGAATCCGCACATTATAGGAACGCGGCCGGACTCACCGCTCGGCCCCGCTGGCGAGGTAGCGCAGCAGCCCCGACACGCACCGCCCGGCGGCATCGACCCGCAGGTCGCCGTCGGACGGGCTGAGGTGGAAGCCGCCGATCAGGACGTTGGCCCGGAACGTGTTTTCGAAGTGCCGGGTGTTCGGCTCGTCGTACTGAAGGCTGGTAACGAACCGGGCCGCGTCCTGCGCCGCCTGCCGGTAACGCTCGGCCCGGGGCACGTCCGCGGTGCGGGCCGTCACCTGGTAGGCCCAGCCGAGCGCGGCGAGGCACGCCGCCGAATCGCACGTCGGTTCGGTGTCGGCGGGCTGACCGTTCACGACGCCCCGGAAGCCGCCCGACCACGTGGGGTTGCGCGGGAACGAAGGCGGGTACTGGAGGCCGCACAGCCAGTCGGCCAACTCGAGGGCCGCGGCCCCGGCCTCGTCGTGGTTGTTCCGCAAGCGGATGTCAGCGAACGCCGGGATCAGCGTGGCGGCCAACAGCGGGTGCGGCGCGGCCCGGAACGCCGCCCGGTAGAACCTCATCGCCTTCACCGCGGCGTCGGCCTTCGACGGGTCTGGTCGGGCCACGGAGTTGGCAACGATCGCGGTCAGCGCGTACCCGGGGTACTCGTTCGCGCCGGCCGGGTCGGGGCCGTCGGCGTACTGGATCGAGCCGTCCGGCCGGCACTGCTTGCGGAGGTATTGACACAGCCGGTCGGCTTCCGCGAGTAACCGCTCGTCGGCTCCCGGCAGGGCGTAGATGGCGAGCGCCAGCACGGCCGCGAACCCGACGCGGTTGCAGCCCGCGGACGTCGGGACGCGGGACGCGGGGTCGGTCGGGTCCGGGCTGGTGGACGCGAGAAGCGTCAGGACCGCCTGGCTGGCGACGGCGGCGGAGCGGTCGTCGCCGGTGAACTTCGCGGCCTGCGCGAGGGCCAGCGCCCCGTGAGCCTGCCGCAGGTCGGTGTCGCCGTCCGTCGCCTGCCGGACCGCCGGGCGGTAGCCGTGCATGAACCGGCCCTGAGCCTGATTCATCCGCACCAGCCAGTTCGCCCCCGTCGCCACGCCGCGCACGGCCAGCTGCGTCGGCGCCGGGAACACCGTAATCGGGTCGTACTTGCTGATCGGCGCTTCGGTCGGCGTGGCAGGGAGCGGGGCCGGCGGCTGCGCCGCCGCGCCGGCGGCGAGTGCGAGAAGGGCGAGGGAAAGGGTGGTGCGTCGCATCGCCGAGCCTCCGTGCCGGTGCCGGCGCGGATGCTAAACGAACCGGCCGCGGGCACGCAATGGGAACGTGCCCCCGATCCCCCGCCGCTGAGTGTTTGCCGCACGATTGAAGACGATGGACGCACGATCCGAAACAGACTTTTGTTCGTATCGTGCGTCCATCGTCTTCATCGTGCGGCAAACACTCTCCGCGGAAGCGCGGCCCGGAACTCACTCCGTCGGCGTCGGCTCCGGCTTCGGGGCTTCCGCCGGCGGCTGCTCGCCGGCGCCGAGGATGTGCTTGATCCGGCACTTCACGTAGTGCTGGGTGTGACCCTTCAGCCGGCGGTAGTTCTTCCGACGGCGGAACTTCTGGATGATCGACTTGATCTTGGTCAGCTCCGCGACCTCGGCCACGACGCGGGCGCCCTCGACGAGCGGCTTGCCGATCAGCGTCGCGGCGCCGGTGTTCAGCAGCAGCACCTTGCCGAGCTCGATCGTGTCGCCGGGCTGTACGTCCCGGTAGTCGATCGTTACAAACCCGTTCGGCTCCGCCCGGTACTGGCGGCTGCCGTCCTCGAAGATCGCGTACATGGTCCTACCTGGCGAATGCGGCTACGCACGTGCGAAGACGGAGATTCTAGAACCACGCCACCCGCCCGGCCACCGGGAATTTCGATCGGGCTGGTCCGTCGGGTCCGCGACCGGGTAGACTTCCGCACGCCCAGTGGAGGGATCGGGATGCGGAAGCCGTGGCGCGGGTTCCTGACGGCGGCCCTCGCGGCCCTGGTGGTCGGCGTGCCGCTGGTCTATTCGGCGAGTCGGCAGCACCACCGGCGGAACTTCCGCGTCGTAGAGGACGGCGTCCTCTACCGCAGCGGGCAGCTCACCCCCGCCGGGCTCGCGGCCGCCATCGACGACTACGGCATCAAAACGATCATTACGCTGCGGACGACCCGGCGGCCGGAGGACGACTTCCCGGACAGTTGGGAGGCGGACGTGTGCGCCGCACGCCGGTTGACGCACGTCCGGCTGATCCCGAAGGTGTGGGGCGTGGACGAGAAGGGCGAGGTGCCCGCGGACGCCAACGTCCGCCGCTTCGTCGAGGTGCTCGACGACCCCAAGAATCACCCGGTTCTCGTCCACTGCTTCGCCGGCATCCACCGCACCGGCACGCTGGTGGCCGTGTTCCGCATGGAGCGCCACCGCTGGCCGGCCGACCGCGCCATCGCCGAGATGGAATACTGCGGCTTCGACCCGGAGGACATGCACGAACACATCGCGGGCTACCTGCGCGGCTACCGTCCGCGGTGGCGGAGCCAGTAGCGGCAACTGCGGATTCCCTTTCGGATCGGGTCGTGCCCCGCTAGAGTAAAAACGCCGCCGGCCCGGTGATGGAACTGGTAGACATGCAGGCCTTAGAATCCTGTGCCGAAAGGTGTGGGGGTTCGAGTCCCCCCCGGGCCACTCCTCCAACCCCCACCCGTCCCATGTTCCCCTCACGCCTCCGGGCCGGTGTCGCGGCCTTCGCCGTCGGGCTCCTCGGCGTCGTGCTGCTGGGGCCGGTCCACGGTCAGACGCCCGGCACCACCCCCGCACCCGACCCGGTCGGCCGGCCGAAGGGGTTCGACGCGGGGAAGGGGCCGGCCGTCGCCGTGTGGTACGACACCCACTGGCACCTGGCCCTCACCACCAACAAGAAGAGCAAGGGCGACCTGTTCACCGGCAGCGTGCGCGCCGACAAGGGCCTCGTCATCGGCGTGTTCGACAAGCTGGAGAAGGGGAAGGGGCCGCTGGTGGACTGGATTTTCCCGCACAAGGACGGCGGCGGGTTCGACTTCCGGTTCACGAACACCGGCTTCATCGACGAGACGCAGTTCAAGACCGGTTCGGGGGCAACCACGCTCACGTTCAACGTGCAGGTGAACGGCCAGCCGGCGCCGCAGTTGGTGCTCATCGGGAAGGGCGGGAAGCACCCCGAGAAGGTGCCGTTCAGCCTGCCGGCGGTGCCGTAGCGCGATCCCCCGGCGAGCCGACCGCCGTGAGGCGGCGGGTGATAGGAACGTCACCCGCCGCCTCACGGCGGTCGGCTCGCCGGGGTTGCCGACTCACTTCCGCGCCTCCAGGTACGCCAACAGGTCCGCTGCCTGTTGCGGCGTCAGCCCCGCCAGCAGCCCGTCCGGCATCAGCGACAGCCGCGACGGCTGCACCGCCTCCACGTCCCCGGCCGCGAACGTCTTCAACTCGTTCTGGGCGTCGCGGACCACCACCTGCTCGCCGTCCCGCCGGACGAGTAACCCCGTCGCCTGTCGGCCGTCGGTCGTTCGGACCAGGTACGCGGCGTATGGCGGCTCCACGCGGGCCGACGAATTCAGCACGCTGTCCAGCAGCTCGGCGCGGCTGCGCGTCTTGGCGATGGCGGTGAGCTCGGGGCCGATCGCGGTGCCGCGGTCGCCGACCTTGTGGCACTTGGCGCACTGCGACTGCTCCGCGAAGAACAGCGCCTCGCCCTTCGCGGCGTCCCCCTTCAGCGCGAGAATCGTGGCCGGCCGCGGGGCGGGGCCGAGCTTGCGGGCGCCGGGCTCGACGGGAAAGTAGCCCTCGAACAGGTCGCGGGCCGGTCCCGGCGGCAGCTTCGCTGCGGCGGCGAGCAGGTCGGGGCGGGGCGGGTTGATCCCGTTGTTGAGCGGCCCGGAGAGGCCGGGTAGGCGCTGCATCGCGTACCGCGGTTCGCCCAACTTCGCGTCGCGCTCCTCGGGGCTCAGTATCTCGTCGGGCCGCGGGTTCGGTGACAGGCCGCGAATCCAGCGCATCAGGTAGTTCAAGGCACGGGGGTCCGGCCGCTCGGACCCGACGTGCGGCATGCGACCGGGGCCGAACCGCGCCATCCGGTACAGCAGCACGCTGCGGAACGGGTCGCCGGGGGCGACGAGGCGGGCGTCGGGGAGGCCGAAGTCGCCCTGCTTCGGGCGCACGTCGAGGATGCCGGTGTCCTTGAGGCTCTTGTCGTAATCGAGTTCGAGCACCACCTGCCCGCCGCCCCCGCCGAACCGGTGGCAGTGGGCACAGTTGACGTGCAGGTACGACCGCGCGAACGCTTCCACCGTCGTATGGTCCGCGAGCACGCTCCCGGGCGAACGGGAGAACCGGCCGAGCTTCGTGAGGTAGTCGTCGTCGATCGGCCGCCGCTCGTCCTTCGGGCCGAGCCGCTCGACGTAGCCGGCGGCGACCAGGTCGAGCAACTGGTTGTTCTTCTTGAACTTCCCCACGTCCGCGTCCGACCAGTTCAGCTGCTTCGGCACGAACGACATGGCGTACCCGGACCAGGCGTTGTGACAGCTGAGGCACTGCGTCCGGCTGTGGAACGTCCAGACGTGTTCGCGGCTGTCGCCCGGCATTTGGGGGTCGAACACCTGGTAGGTCCGTTCGGCACCGTCCGCCGGAACGAGGTCGGCGTCCGACCCGTCGGGGCGCCAGGCGTAGGAATAGCCGCGCCAGTCCTCGCCGTCGAAGTGGAGGAGCTGAGTTTCGACCCGCACGCCCTTGCGGTCCTGACGCCGCTGCCGCAGGGAGATCGTCTTCGCCAGCACGGTCCCGGCCGGGAAGCGCATCCCGAAGTTGTGCCAGTTCACCTGCCCCGGTAGCGGCCGCGGCTCATCAAAGATGGCGATCTTCCCCTCGCCAGGCACGGCGATGTGCCATTCGGACTCGGCCCCGTCCTGCCACTGCGGGAGGATCGGCTCGTACTTCACCACGCCGGGCAGCGGCGCCCACTTCTCGACCGCAGCGGCCGGCCCGAAGGCCTTCCCGAAACCGGCGGGTCGCTCGCCGAACAGCCCCGTCTCGCTCAGCTTCGTGGGAAAGGCGACGTTCGCCGCGGCGCCGGTGTTGCGCTCCAGCGTGTACAGGTGGCCGCTGTCGTGGTCGGCGAAGTACAGCTCGCCGGCGTGGTCTTCCCCGAACGCTACGACGCGGACGCTCGGCTTCACCAGCTCCGGCATCCCCGTCAGCCGGTCGCCGTCGAATGCCGCGGCCCAGATGCGGCGCGTCTCCCAGTCGCCGAAGACGTACTTGCCGACCAGCTCGGGGAACTTCTTGCCGCGGTAGACGTAGCCGCCGGTCACGCTCGTCCCGATGGTGTGCGGCAGCTCGATCGTCGGCGGGCGGATCGGCGCCGGGCCGATCGGCTGCGTCGGCTTGATCGGCGTGCGGGCCTCGGTGATGCTCCAGCCGTAGTTACCGCCCTTCTCGATGCGGTGGACCATCTCCCACTGCTCCCAGCCCACGTCGCCGAGCCAGAGCTGGCCGGTGCCGCGGTCGAAGCTCATCCGCCAAGGGTTGCGGAAGCCGAACGCCCAGATTTCCGGCCGCACGTCCTTCAGGCCGACGAATGGGTTGTCCTTCGGCACGGCGTAGTTCTTGCCGGCGTCCTTCTTGTCCACGTCGATCCGCAGGACGGAGCCGAGGAGGTCGGAACAGTCCTGGCCGGTGCTGAGGCGGTCCGGCGGGTTCGGCGGGCTGGCGTCGCCGGTGCTGACGTAGAGCATCCCGTCGGGGCCGAAGTGCAGGTCGCCGCCGTTGTGGCCGCCGCCGAGGAAGGTGAGGACGATTTCTTCGCTGGCCGGGTCGATCCGCGGCACGTCGGCCTTCGGCACCGTGAAGCGGGAGACGCGGGTGCCGTCTTCGAGGTACGGCGACTTGTCCTTCGGCTTCATCGTGTAGCAGACGTAGCACTGCCGGTTCTGCTCGAACTTGGGGTGGAACACGAGCCCGTACACGGACTCGATCTCCTTTGCGCCGGCGTTCCTCGCCAGCGTCGTGAGTTCCTTCCGCAGGTCGAAGAACAGGTCGCGCCCGGCGTCGGGGCGGTTGGGGATCGAATAGAGGACGCCGTCTTGTTCGCCGACGAAGAGCCGGTCGGTGCCGGGAGCGCGGGCGATCAGGAGCGGCTGCTTGAAGGTGACGTTCGGGAACGCCCGCGCCACCTTGAACGGCGGCGGCGGCTCAGGCGAGCCGGTGATCTTCGAGGTGGTCCAGGTCTTGCGGGCGGGGGTGTCGGGTTGCGCGGCGGACCAGCTCGCGGCCGCGGCGGCAGAGAGGGCGATGGCGACGACGGCACGCATGGGGAGGTTCCCGAAGGGTGTTGACCCGGGAAGTCGCGTCCAGTCTACTCCACTACACGAACAAAGCCCACCCGTTGCAACGGGTGGGCTTCAGCGCACCGTTCACCTTCAACGAGACATCTATGCGCGCACTTACCCTCTCCCTCCTGACGGCGTTCGCCGTCACCGCGACCGCCGACGAGCCCGTGCCCGCGTGGGCGAGCAGCTCCAAGGTCGAGTACTCGCTGAGCGGCCCCGACAACGCCGAACACCTGGTGTTCAGCGACCCCGCCGTCTGGTCGTTCGGCAAGGACGCGGCCGGCGCCGGCTTATTGGAGTTGAAGTACGACACCAAGAAGTACAAGAGCAGCTACAGCCCCAAGCACCGCTCGCCGGTCCACATCGCGCTGTTCAAGCGGCCGGTCGGCGCCGACTTCGTCATGGACCTGGAGATGCAGTCCACCATCGCTCCCTACGGGCACCAGGACCTGTGCCTGTTCTTCGGCTTCCAGTCGCCGGAGAAGTATTACTACACCCACATCGCGCGGGCCGCCGACCCGAACGCCCACAACGTGTTCGTGGTCAACGACGCGCCGCGGAAGAACATCGCCACCAAGACGACGAAGGGCGTGGACTGGAAGGCCGACACCTGGCACAAGGTCCGCCTCGCCCGGCAGGGCTCGACCGGCAAGGTCGAGGTGTTCTTCGACGACCTGAAGACGCCGATCATCACGGCCGACGACAAGACATTCCAGGGCGGCTACGTCGGCGTCGGCTCGTTCGACGACACCGGCCGCTACCGGAACGTGCGCATCCACCAGAACGGCTTGGCGGTCGGCAGCGCCCCCGGCTTCTTCCGCCCGCTCGGGAAGTGACCATGATCCGTCCCGCCGTTCCCGCCGACCTGTCGGTGATCGCCCAGTTGATCCGCGAGTTGGCCGAGTACGAACGCCTCGCCGACAAGGTGATCCTCGACGAGGCTCGGCTCGGCGAACACCTGTTCGGGGCGCGGCCCTACGCCGAGGTGTTGGTCGCCGAGGACGCCGGGTCTGTGGTCGGGCTGGCGTTGTTCTTCCACAACTATTCGACGTTCGGCGGCCGCCCCGGCATCTACCTCGAAGACCTGTTCGTGCGGCCGGCGGCACGCGGGAAGGGGCTCGGCAAGGCGCTGCTGCTGGCGCTGGCCCGGCTGGCGGTCGAGCGCGACTGCTGCAAGGTGGAGTGGTCGGTGCTGAACTGGAACGAGCCGTCGATTCGCTTCTACGAGTCGCTCGGGGCGAAGCCGCAGGACGAGTGGACGGTGTACCGGCTGGACGCGGCGACGCTCGCCCGACTCGGCACGAAATGACGTGTGCGAATGACCTCCCGAGCGGGGTCGCGTCAGCGCCCCGTGCGAACCCTACACTTCAAGTTCCGCGTCGGCACGGTGCGCTGACGCGACCCCGCTCAGGGCTTGTTTCCCATCGTGCCGTCGTGCAGTGCCGACGCGACGAGTACCGCATCCGCCCCGGCGTCGGTCAGCCGTTGCACGTCGTCCCACGACCGCACACCGCCACCGGCGATGATCCCGATGTGCGGGTGAGTTCGCCGGCACGCGACGATCAGTCCCTCCGTACCCGCCCCCGTGCCGGTCCCGACCCGTGCCAGGTCGAGAAAGATTACCCGTCGCACCCCGAGTTCTGCGGCACGATTCGTCACCCCGACCGCGTCATGACCCCAGGCCGCGCCGCCCACGACGCGGCCCTCGAACAGATCGATCGAGAGCACGGTTCGTTCGACCGGGAACCGGCGGAAGGCGTCCGGTGTCGTCGTCTCGGTGGCAACGACGAAGCGCCCCACCATCGCGTCAGACGGTGCAACGTCTGCGACGGTACGGTAGCCGCCGTCACAGATTACGATCGCCCCGGTCGCCGCGACGGCGCGCACACCTGCCGGGTCCGGCCGCTGGTGTACAATCGCGTCCAGGTCCGCGATGTAAATGCATTCCGCCCCCGTCGCCGCGACCAACGCCCGCGCCACTTCCCCCGGCTCCGTCGAGTCCGTCAGCACGCTGCGCACCGGCTGATACTCGCTCCGCCGCCCGCCGACGGCGCGGACCACCCGGCCGCCCATGAGGTCGATCACGGGGACGATCCGCGGGCGGCCGGCGGGAAAGCCGGAAGCGGGGTTGGACGTTTCCATAAGCCCCGAATAAGGTAGTGATTTCCCGCCCCAGAAACCGTGTTGGGGGCGTTCCCGGGTCTGCTCGGAGGATGTGCTTCGTCATGCCGCATTCGTGCCTGACGGTCGCCGTGTCCTCGAAGGAGGCGTCGTGGCTCTAGTCGATGTCAAGCAGCTGCTCGAAGCAGGCGTCCACTACGGGCACCGGGCCAGCCGGTGGAACCCGAAGATGCGGCCGTACATCTACGGCAAGCGCAACCTCATTCACATCGTGGACTTGCGCGAGACCGTGCGCGGCCTCCTCCGGGCGTACCGCTACCTGTCGCAGGTGGTGTCCCGCGGCGGGCTGGTCATGTTCGTCGGCACCAAGCGTCAGGCGAAGGAAGTCGTCGAGCGCGAGGCCATGCGCTCCGGCATGCCGTTCGTCTCCGAGCGCTGGCTGGGCGGCACCCTCACCAACTACCGGACCATCCGCAACCGCCTGAAGCGCCTGCAGGAGTTGGAAGCGATGTGGCTGCCGGTCGGCGACAACCCGAACCGCGTGGATCTGAACACGTACATGGCCGGGATGATGACCGAGTCGGGCAAGCTCGACCCGGCCAAGGCGCCGGACACGTCCGACATCCGCACCCACAGCAAGAAGATGATTTCGACGCTGAGCCGCGAGCTCCTGAAGATCCGCCGCAACCTGATGGGCATTCGGGACATGGTGAAGCTCCCGGACGCGCTCGTCATCGTCGGCCCGAACAAGGAGCACATCGCCGTCAAGGAGGCGAAGCGGATGGGCGTCACCACCATCGCCCTGATCGACACCGACAGCGACCCGGACCCGGTGGACCTGCCGATCCCGGGGAACGACGACAGCATCCGGTCGATCGAGGTGGTGCTGGCGAAGCTGGCCGACGCCTGCCTGGAGGGCCGCGCCGCCCTGCCGCCGGAGCAGCAGGCGATGATCAAGCCGCGCACGCCGCAGCAGCGGCCGCAGGCGCCGGCCCCCGCCCCGGAGGCGAACCCCGCCCCGGCGCCGCCCGTCGCTTGATGATGACCCACGAAGCCCGGGGACGGCCGTCCCCGGGTTTACCCCACCCCATACACGCTCAGACGCAACGGAGACGGAGAGTCCGATGGCGACGGTTACCCCGCAGATGGTGAAGCAACTCCGCGACCGCACCGACCAGCCGATGGGGCTGTGCAAGCAGGCGCTCGACCAGTCCGGCGCGGACATGGATGCCGCCATCCGCTGGCTCCAGGCGCAGAACAGCAAGATGGGCGTCAAGCGCGAGGGGAACGAGACCGCCGAGGGGCGCGTCGGCGTCTTCATCGACAACGCCGCGAACGTGGCCGGGATCGTCGAGATGCGCTGCGAGAGCGCCCCGTCGGCCAAGAGCGACCAGTTCGTCGCTCTCGCCAACGACCTGGCCAAGCACGTCGCCGTCGCCGACCCCGCCGACGCCGCGACGGCCGCCGGCCAGCGCCTCTGCGGTGGTGCCGAGACCGTCCAGGAGCGGATCGACGGCGTCGTCGGCGTCATCCGCGAGAAGATGGTGCTGCACAAGCTCCAGCGCCTCAGCGGCAACGTCTACGGCGGGTACGTCCACCACGACGGCACCGTCGGCGTCGTCTTCGAGGCGAAGGGGACGGCCGGCGACGAACTGCTGAAGGACGTGGCGACGCACGTCGCCGCCCTGAACCCGCCCTACGCCACCGTCGCCGACGTGCCGGCGGACGTGTTGGCCCGCGAGAAGGACCTCGTGGCCGCGGAGATCGCGGCCGACCCGAAGATGGCCGGGAAGCCCGCGCAGATCATGGAAAAGATCAGCGCCGACAAGCTGACCAAGCGCCTCGCCGACGTCGTCAACGTGCTGACCGAGCAGCAGATGGCGAACGAGGGGAAGTACCCGAAGACCACGGTCGGGGCGGCCCTCAAGAAGGCCGGGCTCGAGCCGGTCCGGTTCGTCCGCTACAAGGTCGGCGCCGTCGCCCTGTAACCCTACACCGAACACTCCTTCCTTCACGGGATTCGACCGATGCCCCATACCGCGAGCGCGTGGAAGCGGCTCCGCAAGAACGAGAAGCGGCGGGTTCAGAACCGCGTCGCCGCCAAGAAGGTGCGCGTGGCCCGCAAGGCCGCGGTCGCCGCCCTCGCCGGCACTGACACGGCCGCCGTGGCGACGGCCGTGAGCGCCACGCAGGCGGTCGTCGACCGGGCCGCGGACAAGGGCTACATCCACAAGAACAAGGCCGCCCGAATCAAGAGCCGCCTGAGCAAGAAGGTCAAGGCCGCCGCCGCGAAGGCGGCCGCGCCGGCGAAGTAAACTCTGCAAGGCAGTTCGCCGCACGATTGAAGACCGATGACGCACGATCGGACAAAATCATTGTTCGGATCGTGCGTCATCGGTCTTCAATCGTGCGGCGAACACTCAACTCTGCGCGAAGAACTCGACCGCGTTGCGGAACAGCCGCAGCCCCTCACCTTCTGTCTTCAACCCGAGCCGCGTCCACTGCGGGTGCTGCGTCGGGAAGATGTGCCGTTCCGGGTGCGGCATCATCCCTAGCACGCGGCCGGTGGCGTCCGTTACGCCGGCGATGTCGTCCTGCGAGCCGTTCGGATTCTCGGGGAAGCCGGCCGCGGGGCCGTTCGCACCGGCGTAGCGGAGCACCACCAGCCCGGCCTGGTCCAGCCCGCGGACGATCCACTCCTTGCGGCCGACGAAGTTCCCCTCGCCGTGCGCGACCGGAACGTTCAGTTCGGTCACGCCCTTCAGAAACACGCACTTCCCCGGTGTGGCGCGGAGCTTCACCCAGCGGTCCTCGAACCGTCCGTTCTCGTTGAACCCGAGCGTGGCGAGCGGGCCGTCCTCGTCGGGAGGCAGCAGGAGCCCGGCCTTGAGGATGGCCTGGAAGCCGTTGCATATCCCGAGGACGAGCTTCTCGTCGTCGCGGAACTTGCGCAGGGCGTCGGCGAGGAAGTGCTGGAGTTGCAGGGCGAACACCTTCCCCGCGGCGATGTCGTCGCCGTAGCTGAAGCCGCCGGGGACGACGAGTATCTGGAACCGCTTCAGCAGCCGGGGGTTTTCGCGGACGGCGTTGACGTGGACCCGCTCGACCTTCGCCCCGGCCATCTCGAACGCCGCGGCCGCCTCCAGGTCGCAGTTCGACCCCGGGGCTCGCAGAACGAGTGCGTGGGGCGTAGGCATGGTGAAAATCCGTGGGGGTCAAGCCTTTATGCTTGACGGGTCGGCGCCGCCGGGTCAGACTCGTTGTAACGTCTCGCCACCCCCCCATCCAGTGGCCCAGGACGAAGGCCGGCGGCCGCTCTCCGAATGGCCGCCCGGGGGGAGGGCGGTTCGTTTCCCTTTTTTTTACTCCGGCACGTTGACACCCCCGGGGGCGTCCGTATCATTCCCCTTGTCGCAGCCTCGGCTGTGGCGAACGGTCTTTGACAAGTGTGTGGTGGTGTGGTGGGGGTCGGGACAGGCCGCTGGAGGGCCGCCCGGTCTCTGCTATGGGAGTGCCCGCGAGGGCACGTCGGTAGTTGGTAACCGGTCGGTTCGGCCGG
>Ga0105048_10000531_pt1 | contig 59075 bp, 52 predicted proteins | sample MAT05_FD_78382 | JGI IMG/M metagenome (GOLD analysis project Ga0105048, IMG submission 78382) | Freshwater microbial communities from Lake Fryxell liftoff mats and glacier meltwater in Antarctica - MAT-05 | ecosystem: Environmental > Aquatic > Freshwater > Ice > Liftoff microbial mat | place... | reverse complement strand
GGTTTGCGCGTGAGACCGACGGGCGCGACGGCCAACGCACGCGCCCACAAGCCGAACTCGTGCTGCCACGGAAACGTCCAGAAGGCGCGCTCGGTGGGCGTCTGCGTCTGATGAAAGTCGAGGAAAAGATCGGCCTGATCCAGCAGCGGCCGGACCCGCTCGGCGCGCTTTCGTTCGCGCGATACGGCAGGCCTGTCGAAGGTAAAGACGCGGTTGAAGTCTTCTTCCAAGAAGCGCTCGTTGGCGACGAGCGCCTCGGGATTGCCGACCAGCAGCGTCAGCGGTCCCCCATGGGCGAGCTCGCCGCTCGACAGTTCGGCCTGTAGGCGCAGCGCCGCAGGCAGGGTGCCGTGTTCGTTGCCGTGGATGGCGAAGCCGAGCACCACATGCTGTTGGTGAGCGCCGCTTCCCTTACTGTGGTGGCAGTAGGGATCGGCAAACGGGCCCGGCCGGGCGGCGCTGACAAACGCGTTCAGGAGCTCGACGTGCACGCAACTCAATTAGCAGCGGCCCCACAGCGAAGCGAGACTCGGTCGAGCTGACGGGCTTAGCCGGCCGCGGCGCGGCTTCTGGCGGCGACGTCGCCAGGGGTCCGGCCGGCGACGGCCCTCGAACGCTCAGCTAGCGCTGGCGATCGCCGACAACACTTCGACCTGGATGGTCAGGCGACGCTCGTTCCGGATCAACGTGCCATCGAGTTCTACGATGGTGAACTTGTCGTAGACCCGGCTCGCTTCGGTGCGGATCTTCGAGCCGACGATCTGGACGTTCTGGCGGTAAAGTGCGCGCGTGATGGTCCACAAGAGGCCCGATCGATCGTCGGTTTCCACCTCGAGAACGGTTAGGGCTCCGTCGGCGTCCTCGAGGAAGCGCACGGTAGTGCCGAGTCCTGCGGGTGCGAGTGGCACCGGCGTGGGCAGCGTCTTTTCGGGGCGTCCAGCCAGGATTTCCTCGACCAGGTCGACGAAAGCTCCGACCTGGTCGGACGTGACTAGACCTTCGGGATCGCGGAGCCAGAAGATGTCGACGGCTTCGCGCGGCGCATGGCGCGTGTACGCCTCCGCGGCATCGACGTCGAAGCCGAGCTCGGTGAGAGCCGAGCTGATCAGCGAAAGTAGGCCGGGCCGGTCGTCGGCCACGACGCAAAGCGCGCGCTGACCCACGGTAGACCAAGGAAAAATCGTGGCTGCGATGGCCGAACCGGCGCGAATCTCCGAAGTGCGCGCATGAACTGCGATTTGCTCCGCATTGAAGCGGTCCCGGTACTCCGCAGGAAGCGACGCCGCAAATGTAGCTACACTGATTTCGGATTCGGTCACGTGATCCTCGGCGCCCCCGGCGCGGGCCGGAGGTTACACGGATTGACTACCAGACCAAGGTGTCTCGGGAGTTTCGTTCAAGTGGTTTTGGTGGCGAGCCAGCACGAACAAGAGATCGCTCAAACGATTGAGATAGATGACGATTTCTCGCCGTACGCCGTCCAAATCCAAAGTGCGGCGCTCGGCGCGACGACAAACCGTACGCGCTAGATGGAGAGCCGCGCCGGACTGAGAGCCTGTTGGCAGGATGAAGGTGGAGAGTGGGGGCAGACTCGCCTCGCTGCTGTCGATGTCGCCTTCGAGGCGTGTGACGTGCGAGCTAGCGAGCAGCGGCATCTTGAGGCGCGCAACGTGCGAGGGCACGCAGGCGAGCTCCGCACCCAAGGTGAAGAGCTCGGCTTGGATGCGCTCGACCACGGCGTCGAGCACGGCATCGAGGCCGAGCGACCGAGCACAGCCGAGAGCTGCGTTCAACTCGTCGACGGTGCCGTAAGCTTCGACCCGCGGGTCGTTCTTCTTCACGCGGTCGCCTCCGAACAAACCAGTTTCGCCCGCGTCACCCGTGCGCGTGTAAATTTTCATGGCGTGAGCGTACACCAAACGCTGGCGCCGGCCGTCGTTCGTTCAGCGGGAGCCCGGAGGCGCCTCGCAACTCTCTTGCCAGCGCGCGAGATCGTTCTTCGAGCCGTCGATGATGCGCGCACCGAACCCGGGAGGAACCGTGGCGTGTCCGTTTGGACCGAACGGACGTCGCCAAGCGACTTGACCGACCAAACGGACGCGACGCGCCGTGCGCGGTGGGGTCAGCTCGAGCCAGACGGCGTCTTCGCTCGGCGGCGCCAAGGTGCGCACGTAGATACCGCCAGTGCTCACGTTGTAGCTGAAGCCATGCTCGTCCTCGTCCAAGCCCTCGGAGCGAAATCGCACTGTCGTACCGTAGAGATGGCGGGCCGAGGTGCGCTTGTCGAGCACGGGCCCGGCGGCCAGTTCGTTGGCCATGAAGATTACGTTTTCGGGCGGAGCCGATGCATCCGTCACTCGCGAATCGTGCCGCATTCCCATGCGTCGGTTCAATTCCCCGAAGCGCTTCGGCTCTGCAGAGATTACGAAGTGTTGGTGCGCGCCCGCTTTCGTGGTGGTGTCGATGAGTGTCTCGGGATCGGGACAAAGCTCGGTGCAGAGCACGACCAAGGTGACGCCTTCTTCGAGCGCGAACAGGCGCAGATCTATCGCCGTGACGGCGAAACGCACCTGGAACCCAGCATTCGCGAGCACGCGCGCCATGGCAACGCGACGCGCCTGGTCGATTTCAGCCACGACGGCGGTACCGCGCGGCGGCAGATCGCTGAACTGACGGACGCGGCTCAGCGCGCGTAGCCGTGTCGTCAATGACCACAGGCGATTCGGCGCGACCACATCGTCGGCTCCCCAGCTGAAGGCACCCGTGAATTCCAGATCCGAGGGATCGTTGGCCAGCGCCAAGATCGGTAGCTGACGGTGGCGCTTCTGCGCCCGAGTTCCGATGGCCAACGCCAAAGGTCCTTCGCCGCTCCCGCCGAGCAGGATCGCGCAGGGATCGTTTCCATCGAGCCAGCGCACCGCGTCCTCCGAGGAACTGACGGTGTGCAGCTCGATGGCGGAGGCGGTGGCTGCGTCTTGCAAGCTGGTGCGTTCGAGCAGCTCGAAGTCACCGTAAGCGAGCAGGGCGGTTGGTTGAGTCATTGCAACCAGGCAACGGCGCCACCGCCCGGAAGTTGAGCGCCGCGGGCAACCGCCCTGAAATACCGAGCAATCGTCGGGCGGCGCCGGCGGCGCCGGCGGCGCCGGCGGCTCAGGCGGCGAAGATCTGCTCGATGACGGTTTCCATCTCGTCGGTTCTCGTTTCTTTCGCCAGCGCGAGCTCCTGAACCAAAAGGCCTTTGGCCTGATCGAGAAGACGGCGCTCGCCGAACGATAGGTCCTTGTCGAACTTGAGCCGGTTCATGTCGCGCAACACCTTGGCGATCTCGCGGGCCGAGCCGCTGGCGATCATCTCGGTGTAGGCGCGAAAGCGGCGATTCCACGGCTGAACTGTCACGGCGACCTCGGCGGTGGCGAGGATTGCCAAGATGTTGTCCGCTTCGCTGGCCGACATCACGGGCCGGAGGCCTACGCGCGCGCCTGCCCCCTTCGGCACCATCACACGCAGGCCCGAGCCTACGATGTGGAGCACGTAGACGATGCTGAGCGTGCCCCCGAAGTCTTTCTCTTCGATGCTCGCGACGGTGCCGACGCCGTGCGCCGGATGAACGGCCAATTGACCGACCTCGAACTGGAACTCCGGCCTCGGGATTTCGCCCGAGCCGTCACCCTCGACGCCTTCATTCGTTTGCTTGTGACCGAGGCGCGAAATGCGCTCGCTGCGCGTGTTGACGCGACTCTTGGGTTCGCTGCTGCTGACTGCGACGGTGGTCTTGGCCCCCGCACGCGAACTCTTGGCAGGCTTGGTTGCCACGGCCGGTTTGCTCTGCGCTGCGCGTGGGCTTCTTGCTGCTGGTGCGGACATTGGTTCTCCCCGGAAAGGTGGGGGTCAATCCCACACTTCCCCCTTCTTCTCTGATTATCCATGGAAGGAGAGAGCCGGGTCAATCCGAACCGGATGGAGCGACCGGCGTCGGTGTTCCCGTCGAACCAGCTTCTCCCTCGTTCACGATTGCCCCGAGCGTTCGCGCACCGAACCACTGCAAGCGATCGATGACGCTGGCTAGAGCGAAGCGCGCCTCGGCATGACAGAGTTCGAGACCACGCGTTCGCTCGTCGTTCGACCGGAGCTGGCCGCACTCGACGCGAACGGGCGACTCGAGTGCGCCACCGCCGAGCGCCCGAACCTCGGGTGTCTCGAGGATCTGCAGCAGCCGCGACCTCCAAAGCTCCGCGAGTGGCGCGCCGCTCGCGTCCCAGGTGCCGAGTGCGTGCGCGCGTACGCACAGCGAAACGCCATCGACGAAAAGGGCTCCGCTCAAGGCCAGAACACCAGCGCCAAGCTCTTCGCTTTCGTCCAGACCGTGCCCTTCGAACGGGCCGAGTGCAAAAAGACGTAGCGGCGCGGCCGCGTCGATTGACGCCAGCGGGGCCAGATGAACGCTAGCGAGCGCAGGCGGAGAGCGCTTCAATTTCTTCTCGGCGTATGCACGCACGATCGACGACAACTTGGGATCGCGCTCGGCGACAGCGACCATGTGATCACCCACCCGGAGCACTGCCGAGGGCTCGCGATCGGCGACATAAGTCCAGGTCACGAGGTCCGGCGGGGTCGTGGTCGGTTTCGAGGCGGTCCAGGCGCGCTTGCGCAGACTCGCTTCGACGGCAGTACCGACGCGACTGCCATCGAACAGCCACAAGCTACCCAGCTGGTACTGCGCGAACCAAGCTTCGTCGATCAGTCGCGGGTTGGCGGCTGTGAGCGCCACGTAGGCCCTCAGGCGCTCCGCGCTGACGACGCGCCCGACTGCCCCTTCCAGCTCCGGATCGGCCCACAGTTTCGCGGGCCGAAGCTGAACGAGCCAGCGCAGGCCCGGGCTCGGCAGGTAGCTCTCGAGCGGACCACGATAGAGCTCGGGTGTCACCGCTGGAGGAGGGTTGGGCGCAGGCGCGGCAGCGCAACCGAGCAGAAGCGCGCCTCCGCAGATCCACGAGCGCGAAGTTTCGACGCGCTCCCGCGCTCGGTAGCCCCGGCGGTCTCTCAATCGTCGTCCGAGGCTGCGCTGCTGCCCGAGGCTGCGCTGCTGCCCGAGGCTGCGCTGCTGCCCGAGGCTGCGCTGCTGCCCGAGGCTGCGCTGCTGCCCGAGCCCGCGGCGGCCGCCTCGTCGTCGTCGCGACTCTGGTCGACCAACTCCTTGAGTTCCTTGCCAACTTTGAAGAAGGGCAGGCGCTTGGCGGAAACGGGTACCGGGTTACCTGTGCGCGGATTGCGGCCGGCGTACGGTTTGTAAGGTCGCACCGTGAAGCTCCCAAAGCCTCGAATCTCGATGCCTTCGTTGTGCTGCAACGCTTCGGTCATCGCGTCGAAGACGCAATTGACGACAAGCTCTGCCCGAGCCTTCGTCAGTTCACCCCGCGCCGCTATGGCTTCAATCAGCTCGCTCTTGGTCATCCTGCGCGAGTCTCCTCTCCCGTTGACCCCTGATCGTTTTCCGTAAGCTGCTGAATGTCAACGCTATTTTCCCAAGGGGACCAGTAAGTGCAGTGTGAGTGTAAGCAGAGGTGGGTGATTGACGGACTTCTCGGCTGGGTCTGCGCCCGTTGTGGGCGCAGCTCCGAACTCCGGTCATGATTGGTCGATGAGTGCCTCCGTGTCTTGGGTGCCCGACCCAGCCGTTGAATGGGAGGAAGCGTTTTTAGCCTTGGAACGTGCACTTTCGGGTCGACGCATCTGTTTGTTGACGGGGGCCGGTTGCTCGACCGAATCGGGCATCCCGGACTACCGAGGCGGGGGCACCGCCCGTCGGGCCCGGAATCCGATACAGTTTCGTGAGTTTTTGGCGAGCGAGACCGGGCGGCAGCGCTACTGGGCCCGTGCGACCCTGGGTTGGCCGCGCTTTCGCAAGGCCGAGCCGGGGCGGGCGCATCGCGCCGCCGCTGCCCTCGAAACTGCCGGAGCACTGAGCGGTATCATCACGCAGAACGTCGATCGTTTGCACAGCCGAGCGGGTTCATTGCGAGTAGTCGAACTTCACGGCGCGCTCGATGAAGTCGTTTGCCTCGGTTGTGGCGCCATCGAGCCCCGCGAGGCACTCCAGGTGCGCCTGCTCGAAGCCAACCCCCATTGGTCGCGGCGTGAGGTGTCGCTCGCGCCCGACGGCGATGCGGAGCTGGACGCAGAGATGGTGAAAGACTTCCGCGTGCTCGGCTGCGTCGGTTGCGCTGGTGTGCTCAAGCCGCGTGTCGTATTTTTCGGCGAAGGCGTACCTGCACCTACCGTGGCCTCTGCGTTCGAGCTGCTTCACGAAGCGGAATGCCTGCTCGTCGTCGGCTCCTCTTTGGCCGTCTTTTCGGGCTACCGCTTCGTGCGGCGTGCCGTCGAACAAGCCAAACCCGTGTACATCGTCAATATCGGCACCACGCGTGCGGATGGCGTGGCCAGCGGGCGCGTGTCGGGTCAGGCGGGCGAGGTGCTCGGGCGCTTGGCCTCAGCCTGGACCGGAAATTCGGCGCTGCACTTTTGAAGGTCGAAGTTTTGCTCTAGTCCCCGTGACTAGGGAAGAGGGCGAGGAGAAGCTGCGTAGAGTTCGGGTCCGCGCACTTGGCGCACCGCCTTCCCAGGGGAGTAGTACTTCATGAAGCATGCATCTTTCGTTTCGAAAATAGTCTTGGGCGTCGCGACTTGCGGCATGGTCGGTTCGGTCGCGCTGTCGGCGCTTGCCGAGCCCGCTTCTCCGCCCCGTGATTCGGCAGTCGCCTTGACCGGCACGCCGGACGAGATTGCAAAGGCCAAGGAAGAAGAGAAAAAGGCCAAGGAGGTCGCGCGCAAGGCCGGCCAAGCGGCAGACAAGGCCGAGCGCGAAGCCAAGCGCGCCGACGACAAGGCCGCGCGTGAAGCGGAGCAGGCCAAGCGCGCCGACGAGCGCGCCGACGAAGCCAAGAAGAAGGCCGAAGAAGCCGCCAAGGAAGCCGCCGACGCAAAAAAGGCTGCCGACGAAGAGGCTGCTCAGGCTCAAAAAGCAGCTCAAGAAGCCGCCAAGGCTCAGAAGGCTGCCGAAGAAGCCGAGAAGAAGCGCAAGGACCTCGAGGGAAAGGCCTGAACTCTTCGCGTTTCAGCGCACGCGTGTGAACTCGAGTCGGTCGAGGTGTCGCGAAGCGAGCAGAGCTCGTTTCAGATGCACCTCGACCCTGCCGGGTAGTTCCTGATCGGCGAGGTCTTCAGCGAAGCATTCGCTCTCGGCCGACCAGTAGACGGCGCGCACGCGGTAGCGCCCGCGCGGAACGCCGCTGGCCTCGACGGTGAGATGCGGCGTGCCTGCGCGCCCTGGCGTCGATGGGTGCAAGAGCAGCGAGCGTCCAGCCGAGACGCACGAACCGGGAGCGTAGGCGGGATGGGCCCAGAGCCCGTGTTCGGCCAGCACTGGCCATTCGCTTTCCATTTCGAGGACGAACGGCTCCGACCCGCTTGGCGGCTCTGGCCAGGTCACGGGCGTCGCAGCACCGTTTCGAAAGCGGTAGCTCGAGGGGCGGCCGAGTCGCTCCCACAAGAAGCGTTCGCGTAGCGCGTCGCCGCGTCGCACGACCAGCGGAGCACGGGGCGGCCCGCCTGGCGTGAGCGGCAGCGCGTTGGGTTTGAACTGGCCCAAAAAGACGTGATCCGACTCGACAAAAACGAGGCTGGGCCCGAGCGCTGCAGGGATCGCCGGTCCGGCACCTTCGGGGCGCGCGCCGACATGCGCGTGGGAGAAGCTGCCGTGCACCGCAAAGCCGAGCAGCGCCAGAGCGAGGCCGAATCGGGCTCGCCCCAGGCTCAGGAAAGCAGCCCCCAGTGCGACGTGCTCGATCGGCAAGAGTTCACTGAGGAAGCGTCCACCACCGCCCGGGTAGCTCCCGTCGAAATAGAACGAGGCGTAAGCGAGCGGCAACGCGGCCAGGAGCATCAAGAACAAGCGACCGTGCGCCAGCTGCCTGCGCTTGATCATCCACCACAGCGCGACCAGAGCGAGCGGCTCGAAATTGGCGATGTCGAGGCAGTGGGCGTGCAGACGATTCAGGGTGTTGCGGAGCGCCCACCACAGCGTGAGTCCACCACCTTGAACGCGCACGACTTCGGGATGCTCGAAGGCGCAACCTTTGCCCAGACCCAAGCCGAAGCAGCCAGGTGGACCGTCGGACAACGCGTAGTAGCGGAGCTGCGGAGAACCGAAGAACTCGCCCGTCAGCGCATGGTGGTGCCAGAGCAACACGCCGAGCGCTGGGACGCTGCCGATTGCCACCAGGCACCAGCTGCGCCGGTCCAGAGCGCCGCGAAACACCAGAAAACCAAGACAAACGCAGCAAAATACGAGGCCTGTCAGCTCGCGCGTGCAAATCAAGAAGCCCACGCTTGCGCCCGCCGCGAGCGGGAGTGGCGCGGCACGCTGCGCTCGGTCCGAAGGCTGCCGCGCGCTGCGCGCCAGGCGCAAGCACACCAGCACGAGCGACACGGCGAGCAACGCCGACCAACCGTGTGACATGGTGTCGGCTGTCTGATAGCGGAGACAGGCACTGAGCAAGCTGAACGTTCCTGCCAACAGTGCGGCCCGCCACGAACGGGTGATGTCGTGCGCGAGGAGTGCGGTCACCCAGACTAGGCCGAAGGCGAGACACGGACCGACTATCTTGTAGCTCGCCACCAGCTCACCCAGCGCCAGCAGCAGCGGGTAGCCGGGCGGAAAGATGACGCCGAGGCGGAGCGGAAGGTTGTCGGGTTGGATGAGAAAGCGGCCACGAAACAGCGCGCTCGGCTCAGGCGGAACGAAGGTGAACGAGCCGGCGGCCAGCAGGCGACCTTCGAGCAGGTAGGCCGTCGCGTCGATGATGCGCGGCGCGTCGCCAAGGTAGAAATGGGCGTAGCCCAGCGAGCTCAAGGCCGCTGCGGCGGCCAGCCCGCACAACCAGAGCCGACGTCGAGCTAGCAGCAGACGACGCGACGGCGCCGGCACGAGCAGGCACAAGATACCAAGCGCGAGGGCGCTTGTCGCCACCCAGCCTTCGGGAACTCCCCAGCGCAAGAGCGGGGAGGTGGGCATCAGCGCCCGACGGAGAAGAGGTGGTAGAGGTGCAGATCACCCTCGAGCACGCGGAGTCGAATCGACAGCCGCTTGGACGTTCGCGGGAGTGCGACGCGTACTTCTTGCCATTGATCGCCGGGCTCGAAGTGGATGATCTGACTCGGTCCCTCTTCGATCGTCACTTCAAGGCGCGCCGGTCTCGGCGGAGCCACACGAATGAGCAGGCTGCCGCGCTCGCGCGAGGCCGCGCGAAGCTGGAAAGACAAGCTGAAGCCGGGCGCCAACAACCGTCCAGCGTCCCAAAGATCGCGATCGGGAAAGCGCGGATCCGGGAGCATTTTCATGTCGACGTAGCCGACGGCGGGTTGATCGAACTGGGCTCCGTGTGCGCGCTCGCTGAGCAAGTCGGCGACATCCAGTTCGTCGACCACGCGCTCGCCACGAGTCGTGGCGAAGGGTTGTCCGCTGTGTTCGAGCGGTGACCAGTCCGGATCGTAGATCACCTTGCTGGCACCGCCGGAGATGACATTGCCGCGTACCGGGAACTCATGGACCGGGCGTCCGAACCACAGCACGAACGTGCCCCACCAAGAGGGGTAGAGCGCCAGCACGTCCGGGCGGTTCGAGGGCGCCATGTGCTCGATCAATTCGACGGCGGCTCCCACACCCTGCCGACTGGCCTTGGCGATGGGCAACCCCTCGTAGCCGCCGAGTCCGATCAGATCGAAGGCCGGCAGATCGGAAACGAACGGAATGGCACCCGCGTCGCTCACCATCACGCGGCGAGGCCGCGGCGAGGCCGCGCGCCGTAGGTAATCTCCGGCGCGAATGTGCTGCTCCAAGATGTTGCGCGACGCGCGTCCGAAGAACCAAACCTGCTCGCGAAACCGAGGAACTTGGGTGACGACGAAGGCCGCCGCCAGCAGCCCGACGGGTCCGAGCAGCCCAGCGCGCGCTGTCCACCGTTCAGGCGGTCGGGCGAGCGCCCAAGAAATCGCACCGGCGATCCCGAGAGCGACCGCTAGCATGAGCCAGGCTACTGCCGGCATGGTGTAGCGTTCGTTTTGCCAGCGAACTTGCCCGTTCAACGCGACCGTGACGATCCACAACACGAGACTGAGCCACAGCAAAATGCCGTAGCGGCGCGTGTTGCGAAAGAACAACGGCAAGAGCCCGAGGACCCAGACGACGTAGCCCAAGAAAGGCACGGCGCTGAAATGGTACTCGGCCACGCGACGCACCTGGTAGCTGATGTGAAATAGCCACGCGTCCAACACCTGATCCGATCTCAGGTACGGATGGTGCAGCTCCAGCTTGGCCAGCGCGCCGGCAGCCGACGAATCGCCAGTGAAGACTTTGTTGGCCCAGAGGTGGCCGGCCATGACCAGCGCCCCCGGTAGACCGATGACGAACAGGGCCGTCAGCATCGAGCGCACGCGCGAGCTCGTCTTTCTCCCAGCCGTGTGCTTCCAACAGAAGCCGGCGACCGCGATGCCGAACACGGCGACCAAAAGCGCCGCCTCCGGTCGTGTGGCGACCAGCAGCGCGCAAGCCAGACCCAGCCCCAGCGTGGCGCCGGGCGCAACGCGACCGGACTCGAGCGCCCGCACCAGGTCGTCCCAGAGCACGAAACACAGGCCCCAAAGCGCGAGGAACAGCGCCACTTCCATGCCGCTGAACAAGCTCCAGTTCAGTACGCCCGTCGACAAGAAGAAGGCCGGACCCAGCAAGCAGGTCCAAGGCGGAAGATCGCGGAACAGCCGCTTCGCGGCCAACAGGGTGGCAAACGTACACACGCAGGCGACGATGCCGGCCCAGACCACGAAGTTCAGGCCCCGATAGCCGATCAGGTAGCCGAGCGCCAAGACGAACGGGTAGAGCAAGCTCGTGCCGCCACTGGAATAGCCGTTGCCCTCGCTCCATTGGAATGGAAAACCGCGCGCCGTGGCGCGCGCGAAATCGAAATGGATGAAGACGTCGTCGAGCGGCGCCGACCACCAGGTGGCGCGCGTTCCCTGGATGGCCTCGTCGAAGCCGTTGGCCGAAAACCACAAGCCGACGTGCTCTGTCTGCAATTTGAGCGAGCCGTAGAACAGCCGCGCGTTCATCAGCACGAGCAGCGCAGACGTCAGCACATAGAGCTGACCGGGAGTCATGCGCAGAAAGCGCGTGCCTCGCGATTGGAACTCGGACTCTTTCAAATCGGACGGCGAAGCGTCGGCCATCGGGAGCCCCGGGTCTAACAGTGTACCTGGGCTTCGTCGACCTGAGCTGTAAACTGAGGCTCAGGATGGCTTGGACCCGAGAACGCGTGGTGATCGTGCCGTTGGTAGGCGGCGTGGTGCTCGCGGTCATCGTGCTGGCGACCATCATGTTCCGCTCGAGCTTTCAGCTCGAGCAATTGCGCGAGCGTTCGGTGGTCGAGGCCACGCTCTCGCTCGCCAACGAGAAGGCCGATCGCCTCGACAAGCGCATCATCGAACAGGACAACGCCGTCGCCGATCTGACCGAGTCGGACACACTCGAGAATTTTGGTGAGCGTTGGCTCGACGTGGGCTCGGTGCAGACGCCGACCGTGCGCGCCGTGCTGGTGGTCGATTTGTCGGAGCCATCGCGGGAGGTCGTGGCCTACGCCTCGCGCGCCCCAGGCGTCGAAGACGACCGTTTTCGTCGCCTGCTGTTGCGTCGTTTCTGGCCCGAGCTGTCGCTTGGCGGATCCAACCGCGAAGAGCTACGCCACCTGCACACCAGCTTGGACGCGCAGAGCTATCTGATCAGCCATTTCGAACACCAAATCTCGGGTCGCCTGCGCCTGATCGTCGTCTGGCACGACGTGCCGCGCGTGGTCCACGATCTGTTTCCCCGGCTCTACGCCGAAGCCGAAGGGCAACCGAGTCGCGTCAACGTCGTCGACCAGAAGGGTCGCATCGTCTTCGGCCCTCCACTCAGTCGCGGTGGCCTCACGCTGGGTCGACCGTTCGCCACAACTCTCTACAAATGGCGCGTCAACGTCAGCGTGACGGCCTCCGAAGAGCTGGCTGCGGCGGTCGAACGACGTCGCATCCTGGAGATGGGCCTGGTGGGATTGTCGAGTTTGGTGGTGATTTTCGGCCTGATCATCATCATGGTGGCGGCCGATCGCGAGCGGAAGCTGGCCATGCTCAAGAGCGAGTTCGTGGCCAACGTCTCCCACGAACTCAAGACGCCGCTGGCCTTGGTTCGTATGTTCAGCGAGATGCTCTACACCGGCCGTGGCGATCCCGAGAAGCAGCAGAAGTACCTAGAAATCATCGTCACGGAGAGTGAGCGTCTGACGGCTTTGATCGACAACGTCCTCGACTTTGCGCGGGTCGAGCGTGGCAAGACCTCCTTCGAATTTCGACACGTCGAACTAGCCGATGCAGTGACGCGCGCGGTCGATGTCTGTCGGGGACGCGCCGAACGCCAGGGCGTCGAGCTCCGGCTCGTCTTGCCCGAACAGCCAGCCGCGGCGACGGTCGACGAGCGCGCTCTGGAGATTGCTCTGATCAACCTGGTCGACAACGCGCTCAAGTATGCGCCGCAGAGCGAGCTGGTCATCGTCGAGCTGCGGCGCGAGGGACCCTACTATCGCGTCTCGGTCCTCGACCAGGGTCCAGGCATCGCCAAAGAGGAGCGGCGCCGCATTTTCGAGCGCTTCGTACGCGGCAAGGCCCGTCCTGGCGATGCAGTGCGCGGCAGCGGCATCGGTTTGTCGCTCGTCCTGCAGATCGCCCAGGCGCACGGAGGGCGCGCCTGGGTCGAGGAGGGAAACGAGGAAAGCCCCAAGGCGGGCGCTCTCTTCGTGTTCACGGTGCGCGGCTAGCGAGCGGCTCCGACGCAAACCCGCTTCACTCGTTTACTTCGCCGTCATCTTTGGCGCTCTGCATCTTGAGCAGATCGGCGTCGGACAAGAAGATCGAGTTGCCCGGCTTGGTTTGAGCAGGCGCAGCAACGTGTGCAGCTGCAGGAGGTGGCGGCGTCGCTGCGGGTGCTGCCGGCGCCGGGCGAGCCTCGGCCGCGTCCCGCAGCGGATCGCCTTCGTCGCTTTCTTCGGCCTCGCTCGGATCGGTGTCTTCGTTGCCGCCGGCCGGACCCGTCGCCGCGGGCGCTGCGGACGCGGTGGCAAGTGCAGGCGGAAGCACGATGGCTTCTAGAATCGGGTCGTACTTGGATCGTACTTCCGCGAACTCCGCGCGATGGGACGGCGGCAGCACCCGCATGCCGTCGAGATTCAGCGACTCGGCGTCGATGTAGACGCCGTCTTTGCGCATCGTGAAATGGAGGTGCGGCCCGGTCGAGCGCCCCGTCGTGCCGCAGTAACCGATGATCTGCATGCGCTCGACTGGGTCGCCGAGGTGCAGACTGGGGACGTACCGTGACAAGTGCGCGTAGCCCGATTCGTAGCCTCCGGCGTGCTTCAATTTCACCAAGTTGCCACTCGGTCCAGCGGGCCCGATGAACGTGACGGTGCCCGGAGCCGTCGCGCCAACCGGCGTCCCGGAAGGCGCACCGAAATCGGTGCCGTTGTGCGGCATAATCTTGTGCAATACCGGATGCATGCGCTTCATGTTGAAGTGTGACGTCACCGGGGCGGTAGGAATCGGCTTGCGCCATCCGCCTTCGAACGGCGCCTTGCCGCTGGCGTCGAAGTAGCCCCCCTGCTCGGGGTGTGAATAGTAGTAGAAGCGCTGGGTCGGCTTGCCCTCGCGCAAGAGCTCGATGGCTTCGACGCCAGCGTAGCGCGAGAACTCGCCGAGTACGGTGACTTCTTGCACGATGATGCGCAGTCGGTCGCCCCCACGCATCTCGGCGAGCATCATGTGCCCAGCCAGGGCTTTTTCGACCACGCTGCTCAGGCCGGTGTCGAATCCGGCGGCTCTAGCTGATTCCTCGAACGATTTTCCGTCGTAGGCGAGGGCGCGTCGCACCTGATTTCGCTCGACTTTCAAGTCGAGCTTTTCGCCGCGAAGCAAGCCATCGGGGCCAGTCTTGGCTTGGTAGATTTCCTCGGGTCCCGAGATGAACTCGAAGGCCTTCAGTTTCTTCGAGCCTTGCTCGACCAAGGCGCGGAATTGGTCGCTCGACGCGCAGCGGTCGAGGTTCTTCACGTCTTTGAGCGCGGCGTAAGCGCGGTACGCTTCGGACTTGGGTACACCGGCGTCTTGAATGGCCTTGAGGAAGGGCAGCTTGCCGACGGTACCGCGGATGACGCGCATTCCAGCGGCGCCCTTGTCGTCGTCGACGCGCCACGGCGCGGCGACGCGCTTGCGGTCCACGCGTACCGGTTCAGTGGGTTCGGCTGGCTTCGCCTCTGGCGTGGGGAGGCCGGTTTCGGTCGCCGGGATCGGCAAGCCCTGATGCACTCGGCCGAGCACGACCCCTAACGTGCCCATGACCGTGAGACCGAGCAGCGCGCCGAGCAGCGCCGTCAAGTTCGGCGAGAGCTTCGAACTGAGTGCAGGCGGAAGGGTGTGGTGGCCTGCGATGCGCTCGAGCTCGGCCGCGACTTCGGCTGGCGGCGCGGCCGGCGTGCCGACGAACGGCGTGGGTGGCACGCTTGTCGATTCGGCGGCTGGGAGCGACGACAGCGCCGCGGAAGCCGTGGGAGCGCTTGGCGGCGTCGGTTGCGCCTCGGCCTCGGTCAACCAGGGCTCGGTCAACCAGGGCTCGGTCTTGTCTTCGGGAATGGGGGAGCCGCCCTTGCGCGAACGTGCCAAGAGCCGAGCCTTCACGGGATGCTCGTCGGTCGGACCGGTGAAGCCCGGAGCGGGAGCTCCGGGTCCGCTCAGAACGAACGGATCGACGACACCTGGATCGACGATGGACGCCACGAGGCGAGGCCCCGGCTTGGGCGAGTCCTGCTCGGTCGACGAGCGCGGTGCAGGCGCTTCGTCGTCATTCGAATCGGGGGGAACGCTCGACAACCACGGCGGGGTAGCAGCGGCTCGGATTCGTTTCAAGGAAAGAGCCCTCCGACTGGGGGGCGCACGTTCAGTGGAATTTGGTAGGGTCCGCGCCACCCATCGCCCAGAAGGCTGTCTTTCGGCCTTGCCTTGCAATCATGAGAACCCTCGCCGCACGTCTGAAAAAGGCTCATCGGGTAGTGCTCACGCGACTGCGCGGGGGAGAACTCACCCCCGCGCGGCTTGCTGCCTCGGTCGCGCTCGGTCTGTTCATCGGCATCCTGCCGCTCTACGGCGCGCACTTGCCGCTGTGTGCCTTCTTTGCGCTCGCGCTGCGGCTCGACGTTTTCTTGACCTACGTGGCCGCCAACATCTCGGTGCCACCGATGATCCCGTTCTTGCTCTACGGCGGTCTGCAGCTCGGAGCGTTCGTCTTGACGGGTTCGTTTCGCGTACTGTCTTCCGACGATTTGGTGCCGGGCTCGATGCTGAGTCTGGGAGCCGAGCTCCTGGTTGGCTCGCTCGTGCTGGCCTCGCTGGCGGCTCTCGTCGGCGGCGCGCTGAGCTACGTGGTCGCGCGTTGGTTGCGGGCTCGTCGCCTCGCTCGAACGAACTCGCGCTTCGAGCTGGCGCTCGAGCGGACGCAGCGCCACTACCACGAAGCTCCGAAACAGCACCGCTACTACGTCGCCTCGAAGCTGAAAATGGATCCTCTGACGCGCGAGCTGTTCGAGGCCTGCGAGCGCGGCTTGATTGCTGGCGACTTGCTCGACGTCGGCGCCGGACGGGGCCAATTCGCGCTGTTTTTGGCCGAGCTCGGCGCCATCCGTACGTTGACGGGTTTCGATCACGATCGCTCCAAAATCGAGCTCGCGGACGCCGCAGCTCGTGCTTGGGGCGGTAGGGCGCGCTTCAGCGTAGGTGATCTGCGCGCGCAACCTCTGCCCCAAGCCGATACGATTCTGTTGCTCGACGTGCTGCATTATCTGAACACGCTGGAGCAAGACGCAGTCTTGGGGAGAGTGGCCATGGCCCTCCGTCCTGGCGGGTTCCTGTTCGTCCGCGAAACCAATCGCGGTTCGGGTATGGGCTCCTTTTGGGCGAGTCAGTTCGAGAAGCTGGCCAAGCTGCTGGGCATCAATCGGGGCGAGCGTTTGGTCTTTCGCTCACCTGCCGAGTACGAGCGGACGCTCATCCAGCTGGGGCTCGAAGTCGAACGGGCCAAAGGGCGCGGCGCGCTCGACAACGTGCTGTTGATCGCGCGCCATCCGGAGCCGAGCCGGTGAGTGACTACAGTCAACGGCGCCCGGCCCTGGCGCTAGACTGACTCAACCCGGGCGCCGAACCGCCCGTGCCCGCTCCAGAAGCTGGTTCGAGCCTAGTTCGCTCGCGTCGATCAACTCGTCGACACGGGCTCCGAGACCTTCGGCAATTTCGGGCAAGGCCAAGCGCGCGGCGTCTGCGACTTCCAGGCGGATCCCGGTCAGAGCTTCGAGCGAGGCCACGCCGAATTCGTGAATGCCGCAGGGGACAATCAGCTGAAAAAGGGCGAGATCGGTGGTCAAATTGAGCGCAAAACCGTGCTGCGTGATCCAGCGCGAAATACGTACGCCGATAGCGCCAATCTTGACCGGCACGCGCGCTTTGTCTTCGCCCGGCCAGCGTGCGAGCGACTCGCGATCGACCCACAGGCCGATCTTGCCGGTCATGCTGCCGGTCGCGAGCCCGTGAGGCGCGACCAAGCGGCTCATCACGCTCGTGAGTCCCTGCACGTACTTGCGTACGTCCTGGCGATCAGGGGAAAGATCGACGATTGGGTAGGCGATGAGCTGGCCGGGAGCATGCAGCGTGACGTCGCCGCCACGGCCCGTGTCCACGAGGCCGACGCCGAGTTCGGTCAGAGTCTTGGGATTGACCAAGAGGTTCTCGAGCTTGGCGCCCCGACCGAGCGTGATCACTGGCTCGTGCTCGAGCAAGAGCACGGTGTCGCCGACGCGGCCCGCGCGTCGCTCCTCGAACAACTGTTGCATCAGCGCGTGCACTGCCGGGTAGGCGCGTCGGCCCAGCCAGAAGCCAGTCAGGTGTCGTGCGCTCATCGCGGAGCCGGTCTAGCACCAAGCCGCGCGCCGGATAGCACCTTCGTTCGCTCCCCCGCCCACGGTTCCGCTCGATCCCTCGATCCCTCGGTCACTCGGTCACTCGGTCACTCTGGGACTTTTATGCCCTGCGCCCGTCGGTCTTCGCGAAAATCGTCGATATTTTCGGTAAAGATGTTGGCGATGTCGGGGTCGAACTGCGTCGTCGAGCAGCGCTCGATCTCGCCCACGGTCACTTCGTGCGGCAAGGCGCCGCGATAGGCACGGTCGCTGGTCATGGCGTCGTAGGTGTCGGCGACGCTGATGATGCGGGCGATGAGGGGGATATCCTTGCCTACCAGACCGAGCGGGTAACCGCGTCCGTCCCAACGCTCGTGGTGCAAGTAGACGCCAGGAATGACGGGCGCCAGGAACGCGATCGGATCGAGAATTTCCTTCCCGTGCGTCGGGTGCGCTTGGAATGTCTCGTACTCGCTGGCCGTGAGCTTTCCGGGCTTGTTCAGGTTGAGTACGCAGCCGACCTTGCCGATGTCGTGCATGAGCGCCGCTTGGCGGACGATTTCGACTTGGGCCTCGTCGAGGCCCATCCAACGAGCCAGACGCATGGCATAGATGGCCACGCGCTCGGAGTGTCCGGCGGTGTAGCGGTCCATCTTGTCGATGGTCGTCGCCAGACTCTGGATGGTCTGCTGAAAGGTCGCCTGCAGATCCTGGTAGAGGCGCGCGTTCTCGATCGCAGCCGCGGCTCGGGAGGCCACGATGCTGAGCAACTTGCGCTGACCCTCGGTGAAGCGCTTGCCCGTCGTCCACGATTTGACCGCTATGAAGCCGAGCAAGCGGTCTTGCATGCGCAGCGGCACGGCCGCGAGACTGACCAGCGGGCGCTCCGAAGGTTCTGCGAGCAGGGCCCAGCTGTCCGAACCATTGACGATGATCGGAATTTCGAGGCCCAAACGGGCGACCATGAGCGGCGCGTCGATCGTGCCGGGATTGAGGCTCAACCCCTCCGTCAGCCCCACCCTGCGCGCGCGCTCGAACAGCCCACCTTCGCCGTCGTCGAGCCACATGGTGACGGCGTCGGCCTGGACCTCGCCGATGGCGTTGTCGAGCACCGTGGCCACGACCTCGTCGAGGCTCAAGCTCGAGGTGATCGCTTCGCTCACCTTGTAGAGGCTGAGTGCCTCGCGAAGCCGCAGATTTTCTGCGGCGAGACGCTGCTTCTCCAAGCCTCGTTGCACGACGTGCACGATCTCTTCCACCTTGAAGGGCTTCAGGATGTAGTCGTAGGCGCCGTGCTTCATGGCGTCGATCGCGGTCTCCACCGTGCCGAAGCCAGTCATAATCACGGTCAAAGCCTCGGGCTGGAGCTTGGCGACGTGCTGGAGCAGGTCGAGGCCGCCCATGCGCGGCATCTTCAGGTCGCTGATGACCAGATCGAAATGCGAACGTGAGAGCTCGGTGACGGCGTGGGTTCCGTCCGACGCCGTGCGCACGGCGTAGCCCTCCATCGTCAGAAAGTCCGACAAGATGTCGCGGATGAACTTCTCGTCGTCTACGACGAGCACGCGCGGCTGTTCGGGTAGAAGGGTGACGCCGGTAATCATCGCGGGTGTGCGCCGCCCAGAATGCCCCCGAGAACGCGGCGAGGCGGGGCGACGTCGTGGGTCTGGAGAAAGCGAAGGTTCATGCCGTTGATTAGGGCGTGCGCCAGGACGGGGCCGGCGAGGGAACCGGTGAGGGCGAACAACGCGCCAAGGGCCAACCCCATGATCGTTGCCCACGCCACCCAAATCCAGCGCGCACGACCGGGAAGTTGGTGAACCAGACCGAAAATGACCGCCTGCACCCCCAAGTTCGTGGCGGGCTGCAAAAGTGAGCGGAACAACAGCTCCTCACCGAGGGCCGAAAGGAGCGCCAAGGTGAGGATGGCGCCTCCGGGTAGGCCCTGCGCGAGGGGTCGCAGTTCGGCGTGGAGGGTGCGCGCCCAGGCGGCGCGGTGAACCAGGGAGCGGGTGCCCAGAACGACGGCCAGGCCCCAGGTGAGACCGAGCAGCGCGCTGTAGCCGTGCGCCGCCAGGGGCGACAGTTCCAGCCATGGGTCTTGGTACTGCCAGGGGCTCTCGTGCCACGAGTATGCACCGAATCCGGCAGCCAGGCCCAGCAGCCCGTAGATCCCCGCTACGGCCGTCCAACGGATCATGCGGTAACTATGGCATGGTCTTGCAGTGCTGGGTATTGTTCCTCTCCGTGGAGCCCGACGAGCCGCCGAACGAAGCCGCGCTGCTGGATCGAGCTGCGTTGCTGGGTCACGCCGCGTTGCTGGATCGAGCTGCGTTGCTGGGTCACGCCGCGCTGCCGGGTCACGCCGCGCTGCCGGATGAACCTGGCCTCGTCACCGACGCAGCGGAAGAGAGCGAGGAGCAGGGGCCGCAATTGCCGGTCGGCGGTGTCTCGGCCGAAGCGGCTGCCCTCGTGACCGGCGCGCTCGATCTGGTCGATTCTGTGCTCGGGCACCTGCGGGCCTTGGGTGTGACGGCTGACGCCGACGAACTGCGGGCCTACGGCCGACAAGGTCTGCTCGAGGCGGCTGCGCGTTTCGATACCGAGCGTGGCGACGATTTTCGCAAGTTTGCGTACCTGCGTGTGCGTGGCGCGATGTTGGACGGCATGCGCAAGATGGGCAGCTGGTCGCGTCGCGGCTACGAGCGCATCCAGCTGATGCGTGCGGCGCATGCCACGACGGAAGCGGCCCTCGCCGAGGCTTCGCCAACGGCTCGCCTCAGTCCCGAAGTGGCGGCCGAACGTCTCCGTCAGCACATGGCGCAGATGGCGACTGCCATGACCCTCGGCGTGTTTGTGGAAGCGGCCTTCGACGGCACCGAAATCGTCTCGCGCGATCCACGGCAGTCGGCGGAAGAAGCATTGGCCGAAGAGCAGGTGCGAGCGCTCGTGCGACTGGCCGTGACCGAGCTGCCTGAGCTCGAGGCGGAGGTGGTGCGGCGCTACTATTTGGAAGGCCAGTGTCTCGACGATGTCGCCCGCGATTGGGGCTGCACCAAGTCCTGGGTCAGCCGCGTTCACACCCGGGCCGTCAAACGCTTGGGTGTGCGCCTCCGCAGCCTGAAATAGCCCGTTTTTGGTGGGATTTTGACCGCGGCCGCCCTCTCGCCCAGATCGCGCTATGGATCGGACCGAGAACGGTTCGAGAAGCGTCCGATGTCCGAGAGAATCCTGGTGGCCATGAGCGGGGGCGTCGATTCGTCCGTCGCAGCCGCGCGTTTGCAAGACGCCGGGTTTTCGGTCATCGGCGTCACGTTGCACCTCTGGGATTACCCGGACGACGGCAGCGTCAAGGGGCGCTGTTGCGCGCCCGAGGACGTGCACGACGCGCGCCGCGTCGCCGATGCGCTTGGCTTTCCGCACTACGCGTTCGACCGCCGCGAGCTGTTCGAGCGCGAAGTCGTGACGCCGTTCGTCGAGTCTTATTTGGCAGGCAGCACACCGAGCCCCTGCGTGCGCTGCAACCGAGGCGTGAAAATTGCCGAGCTGTTGGCTTTGGCCGATCGCCTGGGCGCGCAGTCGGTGGCGACCGGCCACTACGCGCGGCTCGCGCGAGTCGAGACGCCGCTTGGCACGCGCCTCGATCTGCTGAAGGCGTGCGACGCCGGCAAAGATCAAAGCTATTTCTTGCACATGCTGCCGGACGCCGTGCTCTCGCGGTTCGTGTTTCCGCTGGGGGAACTCGACAAGTCGACAGTCCGCGCGCAGGCGCAAGCGCTCGCGCTGCCGGGCGCCAACAAGGGCGAGAGCCAAGAACTCTGCTTCGTGCCCACCGGGCGCTACGACGAGCTGGTGGAAAAGCGCGCGCCCGAACGTGTACGCCCTGGACCGATCATCGGCCCGGATGGGCGGACCGTCGGCGAACATGCGGGCCTTCACAAGTTCACGCGTGGGCAAAGGCGCAATTTGGGAGTGGCCGTAGGCGAACGAGCCTACGTCATCGACGTCGATCGCCAGACTGCTGCAGTGCGACTCGGCAGCCGGGAGGATTTGCTCGAAGACCGGTTGCTGTTGGGTGAGCTGAGCCTGCGTGCCGGCGTCAGTCTGCCGCTAGAGGCCGAGGTGGCGGTGCGCTACAGGGGTGCACTTTCTCGCGCGACCATCACGGCCGAGCCGGGGAACCGCGCACGCGTCGCCTTCGACGCGCCGGTCACGGCGCCCTCGCAGGGGCAGTATGCCGTGTTTTACGACGGGGAGCGCGTGCTCGGCGGTGGCGTCATCGAAGTCGTCGACGAGCGCAGCGCGAACGTCGCGCTCCATCGCCAGCGAGCTTCGAACGAGGCTGCCGCACCGTGAGACGCGCGCCTTGGATCGCCTTGCTACTCGCAGTGGGTGCGTGCGGCGTGGGTGGGGGTGAAGGCGAGGTGACGAGTGAGCGCCTGGTCCTTCGTGACTGCGCCGTCGGCCAGTTCGACCTCCAGCCCAATTTCTTCTTCGCCAATCCGCACGACGACACCGTGCAGATCCTAGTCCAGCGAGGCGATCTGCTGACCGAGGCCTCCGATGGGCTCGGTATCGTCGTGCGCGATCTGTCGCTCATCCGAGGTGATGACGGGTCGGCGGGCATGCTCGACCAAGATCTGCGGGTGGGCCTGCCCGTCGGTGTGTGGCCTCCCGGAACCCCGGTCGTCTACGACCCCGATCCCCCCAAGGTGAACATGTCGCTTTACCTGAACGACAGCTGCGACGAGCAGAACGTGTCCATCTACTCGGTGAGCGGCACCATTCGGTTCAGCTCGCTGTTCAGCGGAATTCGTACAGAGACTCGGCCGGCCGACTTGCTGACCGAAGCCGAGTTCGACGTCACTTTCACCGATCCACGCGATCTAGTGCCTGGCGAGGCCCCGGACCCGGCCACCTCGAGTCGCGTCCAGGGCTCGTTTCGCTTCTATTTTCAACGCGGCCAGCCCGCACAACCGTTTCCCTGAGGAGCGCGCCGTGCACAGCCGCGTCGACGATCGCCTGCGCGCAGAAGCGAGCCGTTTCGCGTTTCGCTTCGCCTGCCCGGATTGCGCCTATTTCGACGAAACGCACGGCCTCTGCTCGGAGGGCTACCCGCTGGGTCTGCACGTTCGTCGCGATCTCGAGCGCAGCGAAGTGGTGTTCTGCAAATTGTTCGAGGGTGCGTGACCTCGAGCCATCCGCCGACCTTGCTGCGGCTCGTCGAACGCTGTCTAAAAGACGATTGCCAGCTCGCTCCGGGTGCGCGCCTGGTCGTGGCCGTGTCCGGTGGACCCGACTCGATGGCGCTGCTGCATGCGTTGCATCTCCAGAGCAAAAATTTCGGATTCGAGCTCTTGGCCGCTTGTGTGGATCATGGTTTGCGCCCCGAAGCAGCCGACGAAGTGCGCTTGGTCGAGCGCTGTTGCGGCGCCTGGGGCGTGGAGTTTCGGGCGCTCGAGCTGGGTTTGGTGGGGGGCGCGAACTTGCAGGAGCGGGCGCGCGAGGCGCGCTACGAAGCGCTGTGGGCGCTCGCGCGCGAGCACTTTGGGTCCGAGGTGTTCTTGGCCACCGCGCATCAGAAGGACGATCGCGCCGAAACTGTATTGCTCCGGCTGCTGCGCGGAACGTCGCTCGCTGGATTGGGTGTGCTCGCGCCGCGCGATGGAGCGTTGCTCCGCCCTGCCATTCACGCCGATCGCCACGCGGTGCTCGCGCATCTGGAGCGCCACGCGGTGCCGTTCGCCACCGACCCCAGCAATCGCGACCCGCACTACCTGCGCGTGCGCGTGCGGCACGAATTGTTGCCACTGCTCCGCGAACTGTCGCCAGGCATCGTCGAGCAGCTGGTCGACTTGTCCGAAGAGGCGACGCGGGGCGACGCGGCACTCGGGCTCAACCGCGAGCAGCGCCAGCAGTTGCGGCGGGCGTTGCTCGAACCGGGTCGCGCCATCGACTTGCCCCTCCCGGCCGGTCTCAGGCTCCGCCGCGAGTGATGGCGTTTTCCGGGCCGGGGTCCAACGTTTCCGGTGTTTCCAAATGTCGCGAAAACCCCGCGGGCCCCTTGGCGACCCTTGGTTTCGTGCGCACAGTGGCACAATAGCCCGTCAGGGCACCGAATCGACGCCCCCCTTTTTGGGTGGCATAGTCGAAGGCCGCGTGGTCTCGAGGCCTTCCTGGTCTCGACAAGCCGTGTGGCAAACGAGGTTTAGAAGTGAAACAGCCGCAAAAGACGCTCTTCCTCTGGGTCGTCGTCATCGTGTCGATCTTGGCCGTCTGGCACCTGGTAGGTCCGCCGGGTCCCACGCGCCAACTCATGCCCTACAGCGAGTTCATTTCTCTGACTGGAGCGCCGGCCGGGCAACGGCGCGTGACGGAAGTAGAGATTCGCGATCGGGACTACACGTTCGAGATTCAAAGCCCCACGGGTCCCGTCGAGAAAGGCCTCACCGTGGGCCCGGTCGAGGCGGATCCGTCGGAGTTGATCAAAAGTGGCGTCAAGGTCGTCTACCAAAAGGACGACGGCGGAGCGATTTGGATGAGCGCGCTCACCATCATGCTTCCCATGTTGTTCCTTTTGGTCATGTTCTACCTGTTCATGCGTCAGCTGCAGGCAGGTGGCGGGAAGGCCATGAGCTTCGGCAAGAGCCGCGCACGGCTGCTCAACGAAGCCCAGAACAAAATTACGTTCGCGGATGTCGCGGGCATCGACGAGGCCAAGGACGAGGTCGAAGAGATCATCGCCTTCCTGAAGGACCCCAAGAAGTTCCAGCGTTTGGGTGGTCGAATTCCCAAGGGAGTCTTGATGATGGGGCCTCCCGGCACCGGCAAGACGCTGCTAGCGCGCGCCATCGCGGGTGAAGCGGGTGTCCCATTCTTCAGCATCTCGGGTTCGGACTTCGTCGAAATGTTCGTGGGCGTAGGCGCGAGCCGCGTGCGCGACTTGTTCGAGCAAGGCAAAAAACACGCGCCCTGCATCATCTTCATCGACGAGATCGACGCGGTAGGTCGCCATCGTGGGGCTGGCCTTGGTGGTGGACACGACGAGCGCGAGCAGACGCTCAACCAGCTGCTCGTCGAGATGGACGGCTTCGAGTCGAACGAAGGCGTGATCATCATTGCGGCGACCAACCGTCCCGACGTCCTCGACCCGGCCATCCTGCGCCCGGGTCGGTTCGATCGCCGCATCACCGTGCCGCGTCCGGACATCCGCGGGCGCGAGGGCATTCTGGGTGTTCACACCAAGAAGGTGCCGCTCGCAGACGACGTCGACCTGGCCATCATCGCCTCGGGAACGCCGGGTTTCGTGGGCGCCGACTTGGAGAACCTCGTCAACGAAGCGGCCCTGCTGGCTGCTCGTCAAGACAAGGAGGCTGTCGCCATGGTCGACTTCGAACTTGCCAAGGACAAAGTGCTGATGGGCGCCGAGCGTCGCAGCATGGTCATGGGAGAGCGCGAGCGCCGTACCACGGCCTGGCACGAGGCGGGTCACACCCTCGTCGGCAATCTCGTCGAGGGCAACGACCCGGTCCACAAGGTCTCGATCATTCCCCGCGGCTCGTCTCTGGGCGTCACTCAGATGCTGCCCGTCGAGGACCGTCACACCATGACCAAGCAACAGGCCGAAGCGCGCATCGCCATGATGCTGGGTGGCCGCGTTGCCGAAGAAGAGGTGTTCGGCGAGATCACGACCGGTGCTTCCGACGACATCAAGCGGGCGACGCGCTTGTCGCGCGCCATGGTGTGCGAGCTGGGCATGAGCGAGAAATTGGGTCCGATCGCCTATGGTGAAAACGACGATAGCGTGTTCTTGGGCCGTGAAATGACGCAGCGGCGCGAGGATTACTCGGGCGACACGGCTCGCATGATCGACGAAGAAGTCCGCCGGATCATAGAGAAGGCGCACGAGCTGGCTCGCAAGGTCGTACGAGAGAATCGCGAGAAGTTGGACCGTCTGGCGACGGCCTTGCTCGAGCGCGAGACCCTGGATTCGGAAGAGATTCGCGCCTGCATGGATGGCCTCGAGCTGCCCAAGCGCTCGCGAGTCATCATTCCAACCTGGGCCGATCGCAAGAAGCAGGAAAAGAAGGATCGCGCTCCGATCTTCAGTGGTGCGCCCAAGCCGGCGACCGGCGAAGTGTGAGTTCGCGTTTCGAAAGCTTCCTCCGCAACGAGGGACGTTGGACGGTCAGGCAGAGCTGCCTGGCCGTCTGGCTTTGTGCTAGGTCCCGGGGATGAGCGCCCTGAGGAGCTGCGTAGCGGCCTACATCGAGCTGGTCTCCGCGGGGCGGACGCTCGAAGCCATCGAGCGCTTTTACGCCGAGGATGTCGTCGTGTTCGAGAACCGGGAGCTTTCTCGGTCAGGAAAGGCCAAATGCCTTGCGACCGAGCAGACGGCCCTGGGCCGGATGACAGAACCGCCGTCGTTCAAGATGCTGTCCTTCGCCGTCGACGAGACCACGGAAACGGCCTTCATCGAGTGGCTCGTCCGCTTCCAAGACACCGACGGCAAACCGTTCCGACTGGAAGAAGTGGCCGTCCAGAAGTGGAGCAGCGGAGCGATCAGCCAAGAGCGCTTCTACTACGAAGGCATGATCGACGAAGGTGAGTCGGAAGGTCACGACTGACCAACCCAAAAACGGCCCAGCCTGCTAGGCTGCGCCAGCGCTGAGCCATGAGCGCCGAGTGAGAGAGCCAAGCCGTCGATGGAACAACCCGAAGAACTGGAGCCCGTAGTCGGGCTGGTGCGTGAGAACGAAGAGCAATTTCGCGAGCAGCACAAGCTGCGGCTCTCGTACATGCCGTACCTCCACCACGACCAAAAAAAGAGCGGCCGGCCGCATCTGGCGTGGGTGGACGAGTGGCAGCGCCAGCTCCAAGAAGAGCTGAGCCGCGTCGAAAAGGTGTCTTTCGGGCGCAACTGCTTCATCGCTCCACTCGCTCGCATTTTTGGTGAGCCGACGCGTCGCGTCGCCTTGGGCGACGATTGCAGCGTGGCAGCGGACGTCTTTCTCCATGGTCCGATCACTGCCGCCAATCGCGTCAGCATCAATCCGGGCGTGCACATCGACGGTGGACGCAGCGGAGTCTTCATTGGCAGCGACGTGCGCATCGCAACCGGAGCCAAAATATTCGCCTTCAATCACGGCATTCAAGCCGACGATTTGATCCGCGCCCAGCCGATCCGCTCCGCCGGCATCAACATCGGCGACGACGTGTGGATTGGCGCCAACGCCAGCGTCACCGACGGCGTGAACGTCGGTGATCATGCGGTCGTGGCCATGGGCGCAGTGGTGACTCACGATGTCGACGACTGGGCCATCGTGGCCGGCGTGCCCGCGCGAGTGATTGGCGACCGCCGCTCCTGGAAGAGCTGAGCCGGGAGCGCAGCGTGGAATTGGGGGCCGTACGGTCCCCCACACGGCCCCGCAGCACTCAGCCAATTTTTCGATATTTGATGCGGCGCGGCTCGCCCGCGTCTTCACCCGTGCGGCGCTTCCGGTCTTCCTCGTAGGCCTGGTAGTTGCCTTCGAACCACTCGACGTGGCTGTCGCCCTCGAAGGCCAGGATGTGGGTGGCGATGCGGTCGAGGAACCAGCGATCATGGCTGATGACGACGGCGCAGCCAGGGAACTCGAGTAGCGCGCCTTCGAGTGAACGGAGCGTGTCGACGTCCAAGTCATTGGTGGGCTCGTCGAGCAGCAGCAGGTTGCCGCCTTGCTTGAGCAACTTGGCCAAATGGACGCGATTGCGCTCACCGCCCGAAAGGTTCCCGACGAGTTTGTTCTGGTCGCTGCCCTTGAAGCCGAACCACGAGCAGTAGGCGCGTGAGTTGATCTCTTTCTTACCGAGTTCGACCACCTCGCTGCCGCCCGAAATTTCCTGGAAGATGTTGTTATCGGCTTGCAGGGTGTCGCGCGACTGGTCGACGTAGGAAATCTGCACGGTCTCCCCCAGCGTCAGCGTGCCGCCGTCCGGCTGCTGCTCGCCCACCAACATGCGAAATAGCGTGGATTTACCCGCGCCGTTTGGCCCGATGACGCCGACGATGCCCGAGCGCGGCAGCTTGAAGCTGAGATTGTCGAACAAAAGCTTGTCACCGAAAGCCTTGGTCAGATTCACGGCCTCGATGACGTTCTCGCCCAGACGCGGTCCGGGCGGGATGGTGATGTCGCCGCCGTCCTTCTTGGAGTCGTTGGCCTGGGTCATCAGGTCTTCATAGGCACTGAGCCGCGCCTTGCTCTTGGCCTGGCGCGCGCGCGGCGCTTGGCGGACCCAGTCGAGCTCTTGCTTCAGCTTGCGTTGGCGAGAACTCTCCTGCTTTTCCTCTTGGGCGAGGCGCGACTGCTTGGCCTCGAGCCAACCCGAGTAGTTGGTGTGAAACGGGTAGCCGCGACCGCGGTCGAGCTCGAGGATCCACTGAGCCACGTCGTCCAGGAAGTAGCGATCGTGCGTCACCGCCACGACCGTGCCCGGGTACTCCTTGAGGAAGCGCTCGAGCCAGGCCACCGATTCGGCGTCCAGATGGTTGGTCGGCTCGTCGAGCAGCAGCATGTCGGGGTTTTCGAGCAGGATGCGACACAACGCGACCCGCCGTTTCTCGCCGCCGGACAGGTTCGCGACATCGGCTTCGGGATCGGGCAGGCGCAATGCATCCATGGCGCGTTCGAGCTTGGCGTCGAGGTTCCAAGCGTCGACGGCGTCGATGCGATCCTGGAGACGACCCTGCTTTTCGAGCAGCGCCGTCATTTCGTCGTCGCTCATCGGTTCGGCGAACTTCATGCTGATGGCTTCGAAATCGCTCAGCAGTTTGCGCGTCTCACCCACCGCCAACTCCACGGCCTCGCGCACGGTCTTGACCGCGCCGAGATCGGGCTCTTGGGCGAAGTAACCGACCTTGACGCTGGGGTGCGGCTTGGCTTCGCCGGTGAAGCCGTCGTCCAAACCCGCCATGATGCGCATGAGCGAACTCTTGCCGCTGCCGTTTGCACCAATCACGCCGATCTTGGCGCCCGGTAGGAACGCCAGCGTGACGTTGTCGAGGACTTTCTTGTCGGGCGGGTGAACGCGGGTCACCCCTTGCATGGTGAAGACGAACTCGGGCATGGGCGGAACCTACACGCGACAAAGCTCGGTCGCTAGCGCGAGGAGCCGAGTGCGATCGTTGAGCCCAGGGTCTTCTAGAACCTGGTCGAGAAGCTGGCCGAGCACGCGTCCGACGGCAGGTCCAGGTACGAGCAGTCGCTCGCCGAGCAAGTCCTTGCCCGTCAATGCGAGTTCAGACAGCCCGAGTGCGGCGCCGCTCGCAAGCTGCCGCTGGGCGCTTTCGACGAAAGCATCGAAGCGCAAGTCAGCGGAGCGCCGCTTGGACGGTAGCTCGGCGATGAACGACAGCACGTCGCTTGCGTCCTTGCGGCCGACGCGGGCGAGCCAAACCCGCACGAGCGCGGCGTCGGCCTCCGCGGGCAATTCGGGGTGCGAAACTAGCGCCGAAAGGCGCGTTTTTTGGAGATTGGCAAGGCGCAGATGGGTGGCCAGAGCCGCGGCCCCTTGCCCGCGTTCGCTCGCCGAACCGGGCAGACCGAGGGCACAAAGCAGAGCCAGGCGACGGAGCGCATCTGGCTTGGCGGCGTCGAGGGCGCACCACGTTTCTTCGAGCTCGTTCGGGCTCGCGTTCGACAGCAGCGAAGGGGCGGTCACCGCCAGCAGGCCTTCTTCGAGTTGAACGCGAAAGCACGCGCTCGGCCGAGCCGAGCCGAGGGCCTTCCACCACTCGTCGCGCACGCGTTCCAGGCTCACTTTGCCAAAGCTTTCGAGCGACGGGCGCATGGCCCCGCGGGTGGCTGGCTCGAGTACGAGGCCCAAGGTCGAGCAGAAACGCGCGCCACGCAGCACACGGAGGCCATCCTCGGCAAAGCGTTGCTCCGGCTGTCCGACCGCACGCAAGAGCCCGCGCTCGAGATCGCCGATGCCGTCGAATGGATCGTGGAGCTGCCTATCGGCAAGACCGAAGGCGATGGCGTTCACCGTGAAGTCGCGGCGCGCCAGATCTTCCCGCAAGTCGTCGACGAAATACACTTCATCCGGCCGGCGACCGTCACTATGCCCCTTCTCGCCGCGCAGAGTTGTGAGTTCGTAGTGCTGTCCAGACAGGACGATGGTCACCGTGCCATGCTGGATGCCGGTGGGCAGCACCTTCTTGAACAACTTTTGCGCTTGCTCGGGGCGCGCGTCGCTGGCCAGATCCCAGTCGCCGCCCGGGGCCGGTGCGCGTGCCTGTTGCACGGCGAAAAGCACGTCGCGCACACTGCCACCGACGAGCCAACAGCGATGCCCAGCGGCTTCGAGTGTGCGCGAGATGTGGTGGACCGCCTCGGGAACCAGTGCATCCAAGGCGGCAGCGAACGATGCTTGCAAGCGGCAGTTCCGGGATCGAGCTCAATCCCAGGGATTGACGATCAGTTCGCTGCCGGGTTTCTTGGGTTTGGCCGGCGTAATGGACGTCGGTGCGGGCTTGACAGACTTGGAAGCCACCGCAGGTCGCTTGGACAGCGAAGTGATTTTCTCGAGCGTGATGCTGACTTTCGGTTCCGATCCGTCCAGCACCAAGCGCCCCGTCTTGTAGCCGTCGTGGCGCACTTCGAGATCGGCAGGCTCGGTGCCCACCTCGATCACGACCGGGCTCTCGCCCAGGTCTTCGCTGCCCCGAAACACGTGGGCGTCGAGCGGCGAGACCGCGACAGCCACGGATTTCGCGCTTTGTGCCGCTGGAGCGGGAAGGGCCACGACCGCCTGGGTTGGCACCAACGCAGGTCCGACGGCTATTTCTGGCCCGACCGACACCATGGGGTCGGGCAACGCACGTTGGGAACGCACGAACCAGATGCCCAGCATGCCGAAACCCAGCGCAATTGTCCCGAGTGCGAACGGGAAAAAGCGGCTGCGCTGGGCTGCGGGCTCGCCGCTCGCCCGGCGCCGATCGGAAAAGCCAGGCGGCAGGCCGCCGTCCGCGCGGCTTTGCATGTCGCGCACCGCCTCGGGTCGGTCCCCATTGGACAACCGCCCCAAATCCGCACTCAGCGCGCTCATCGAATCATAACGATCCTCGGGTTGCTTCGACAAGCACTTGAGAATCACGGCCTCTAGCTCGGGCGCGACCGTTTGCTTGAGCCCCGGGAGCTCCGAAGGCGGAGTCGGCGCCTTGTACATGTGCTGGGTGAGGATGGCCATGAAGTTCTCGGCATCGAACGGCAAACGACCGGTCGCCATCTCGTACAAAATCACGCCGACTGCGTAGATATCCGAGCGATGATCGACGGGAGAACCTGCCGCTTGCTCGGGCGACATGTAGTGCGGCGTGCCAAAGACTTGACCTGCCTGCGTCAGCTTGCTGTTGGTCGCAGAGGCCTTGGCGATGCCGAAATCCAGTACTTTGACGAAGTCGGTCTGCGTCCCCCGCCGCAGCAAGAAGATGTTGTCAGGCTTCAGATCACGATGGATGATGCCGCCGTCGTGGGCGGCGGAGAGCGCTTCGGCCAGCTGGGTCGCGATTTTGAGGGTACGCTCCGGAGGCAACGCCTTGTGCTCGTCGAGCACCGCAGCCAGGGGCGCGCCATCCAGATACTCCATGATGAAGTAGGTGGCGCCGTCGGGCAGGCGCCCAAAATCGCTGATGTCGATGATGTGCGGGTTGCCAATCGAAGAAGCCGAACGCGCTTCGTTGAGGAAGCGTTCGGTGACTTCTTCGTTGCGCGCCAGATCTGCGCGCAGCACCTTCATGGCCACCAGCTTGTCGATGATCGTGTGGCGACAGCGGTAGACGACGCCCATGCCGCCCTCGCCGAGTACCTTCTCGACCAAGTACCGGCCGTCCACGGTTGCGCCGATGTACGGATCGATGCGGCTGTCGGAGGCGCGGATGTTCCCGGAGGGCCGGTCGCCGGTCGCCGAGACCGTCATCGTCACCTGACGGAGGCCGGCCTCGGTCGGCAGCGCCGGATTGGTCCGGGGCCCGCTCTTGGAACTAGCAGGAGGTGCCGATTCGGGTGTGCTCACAAGGGATTCTCCGAGGTCCGACGCGCTTCCGCTGGCGCTGCAACCAAGACCGTCTGGTGAAACAGCCTAGCAAATTTCGGGCCGGACCGAGAACCCGCCAACGCCGAGCCCGGCTCTCACGAACCGCCCGCAAAAGGTGATGAAGCGAATGTGTGCTTCGGCTCGACGCGCGCATCTGCGCAAATATTTCGAGGTTCCCGGGTTCAACTGTCAGCGTCGAAGCGCCCAGGCGGGCGCGGTTAGTCGTTCGGTCCGCCGAATGGTAGAGGCGCGCTCGATGGGTTTTCCGCTCGATCTCGCGATCCGTTACATGGGGTCGAAGAAGCGCACCTTCATTTCAATGGGGACGTTCTTCGCCATCGTCGGCGTGGCTCTCGGTGTTGCGGGCCTGGCCACTGCGATGAGCGTGACCGGCGGATTTCGCAAGCAGTTCCGCGACAAGGTGCTGGGCGTCAACGCGCACGTGCTCGTGCTCAAGCGCTCGAGCTACTTCGGCGAGTACCGCGATCTGATCGCGCAGCTGAAGAAAGTGCCCGGAGTGAAGGGCGTCGCCCCTTTCACCATCAATCCGATGATGGTGACGCACGGCGACCGCACGGCCACCGGCGTCTTGCTCAAAGGTGTCGATCCGGAGCGCGTCGGTGACGTGCTCGACCTGCCCCAACACATCACCGAGGGCAGCTTGCGTGGCTTGCGGTTGCCAGGCGCGAAGCCTCCCGAGGGCAAGCGCTTCCTTTCCGCGCCCCAGGATCGCGACTTTGGCGGCACGACCGGGGTCGCGCCCGAAAAGCACGTCACGCCCGATGGCCCGACGGGCGAGCTTGCGCATACGCCAGGCAAGACGGGCACTGACGGACAGCCGCGCGGCGCGTTCTTGGATGAAGTCGCGCGCATCATCGAGAACGAACAAAAGGGCCTGAAAGACCCGAAGCCGGCCGCAGAAGACGACGAGCTGTCGGAGTTACCTGCCGACGCGCCCGTCGGCAGCATCGTGCCCACGGGTGGCTATCAAGCCGCATTGCCCGAAGACGACATCCTGCCGGAAGAGCTGACGGCCGATCCGTGTTCGCAGCAGTCGCAAGTGCTGCCAGGCGTCGTCATCGGCGCGACCCTTGGCAAGAACCTGCGCGCCAAGCTGGGCGATTGCATCCAGATCACGTCGCCGACGATCGGTTTTTCGTTCTCGCAAGAGACCATGCGTGCCCCCGTCGCCAAGCAGTTTCGGGTCATCGCCATCTTCGATGCGGGCTTCGATCAGTACGACGCCAAGCTGGTCTACACCGATCTCTACGAAGCGCAGCAGTTCGCCGACGCCGGCGACAGTGTGACGGGCATCGAGATGACCGTTACCGACGTCGACAACGCGAACCTGGTGGCCCGCGACATCGACGCCCTCTTGGGCGATGGGCTCCACTACACGATGGATTGGGAAGAGCTGAATCGCGGCCTGTTTACCGCTCTGCGCATCCAGCAGATCTTGATGAGCCTCGTCTTGGCGTTGATCATCATCGTGGCGGCATTCACGGTCATCGCCACACTAATCATGGTGGTTCTGGACAAGAAGAAAGAGATTGCCGTGCTCAAGGCCATGGGCGCCTCGAACTCGGCCATCCTGCGCGCCTTCCTCTACCAAGGCGGCATCATCGGCTTGGTGGGCGGCGGTGTGGGTCTCCTGCTCGCGACGGGCGTTTGCAAGCTGCTGCTCGTCTACGCGATCCCGCTAGACCCCAAGGTCTATTTCATCTCGAAGCTGCCCGTCGACTTGCACTCCGTCGACTTCTTTTTCGTCGGCCTGTTCGCCGTGCTGGTTTGCTTGGTGGCCACGGTTTGGCCTGCCCTGCACGCCGCGCGTCTGCGTCCGGCGGAAGCCTTCCGCGACTAGAGAAAGCCTCGGCGATGGTGCAAAGGCCGGCTTCCGCTCACTTGGGGCACGGGCCGATGATCCTCCACGGAGCGCCCTGGCACGTCGTCGTCGCGGTCGTGCTCGGATTTGCCTCGGTGTAGTAGCAGACCTCGTACTCGATGCCGTCGAGCGTCGCGCGCAATCCTGCGGTCGCGTAGACCTTCTGCGTCCACGCTGCCGAGCACACGCCACTGCTGCCGCCCGTGGCCGTGCCGCCGCCCGTCGCTGCTCCGCCGCTCGGCGCGCCACCACTTGCGCGCAGATTTACAAACCTGGACCGGTCAGCGCGGCACGCGCACGAACGCTGCCGCTGTCAGGAGCGAGCTCAGCGCCAGCAGGACCAAGCTGGAGCCCCACTGCGGCCACGGCAGGCTTTCACCCAGACCGAGCAAGTGCCGCATGTGACCGACGGGAACGAGACCTGCGATCACCAGATCGAAATGGCCCACGGTCCAGACGACGATCAGCGTGATCACGACCGCGAGCCGTCCGCCCCAGATCACCGCTGCACCAAAAAGTGCGCCGGCCGTGAGCGCGCACAGCGCAGCGGCCGGCAACGTTGCGAGCAGATCACTGCGGAGCAGTGGATCGGACGACGAACGTGCCCAGGCGAGCAAGACGCCCGTGAGCGTCGTGTAGAGAACGACGACGAGCAGTGTGCGACCGATCCAGTTCTCGAGCAGGCGTGGCCGCCGACTCTCGCCAAAACGCAGAAACGTCTCGTCGGCCTGGCCTTGGCCCGTGCGCCCCAGCGAGCCGAACGCAGCCAGAGCCAGCGTCGGCAAGGTGAAGGCGGTCAGCGCGGTCAGCACGCGATCGGCCGCCACGGTACCGACGTCCAGCGTCGAACCGTCGTCGCCCCAACGCGCTGCAAAAAGCGCAGGCACCAGGCCCAGCGCCGTCCACACCGGGAGGCGCAAGAGCCAATGCACGGGGCTGCCGTTGGTGCTGATCCTGACGTTCGAGCCGGTGCTCATCGCAAACTCCCGAGCTCGGTCATTTCCGTCAGCTGGCTTTGCGACTCCACCACCGCGCGCGTGACCACGGCGAGGAGTGCGTCGTCGTCGACACCCGTAACGCGCAACTCGCGCGGTCGGTTGGGGTCCAGCTGCGTGCCTTGAACCAAGCTCGAGCGCGCCAACGCGGCGGCGACGTCGCGTGGGCGATCGAGGCTGAGCAGGAGGATGCGTTCGCTACGTGGATTCGACGTCAGTGCACCGAGATGACGGACGTCGGCAGAAAGGCGTCGGGCGCTGCGCGGCTCGTGCGTCGTGACGACCACGAGCGCCCCGGCCGCTGCGTGCGCGCTCAGAGCCCCGAGCAGCGCAGGTTCTTCGTCGTTTTCGAGCGCGCTCAGCGGCTCGTGCAGAAGCAGGTAGCGCGCGTCGGGGGTCGTCAGAGCGAGGTGGAGGGCGATGCGCCGACGTTCGAAGGCGCTCAGTCGTGCGCACGGCGTTTCCAGGAGCAGCTCGTCGAGGACGATGCTCGCGGGAGAGGCGACGATGCTCGCGGGAGAGGCGTTGTGGGGCGACGCTGCTGCGCGTTGCCGGAACTCGTTCACGCGCTTGACGTAGCTACGGACATTGGTCGACCAAGGTAACTCGTGCTCGTCGACGAACAGCGAGCCGATGCGGGCGCGCAGCTCAGGCACACCGTAGGGGTCTTCGTATCCCCAGAGCACGCGCCCGCGGCGCGGTCGCGTCAAGCCGGCCAAGCACGGAAGCAGAAGCGAAAAAAGCGGGCCCGGTGCGGCTGCCAGCACCCGCAATCCAGCTTCGAGCGTGAGATCGAGACGCGGCAAGCGCGGACCGAGCGCGAGGCGTTCGAGAACCAACGCGGTCAAACTCCGGTTCTCCCACCAAGCTGCAGCATCTGATTCAGCAGCAGTGCAAAGAAGCCGGGGATGCTGGGAATGCTGGGCGCGCCCAATGCCAAAGCGTAAGGAACGAGCACCAATCCTGCCGCGACGAGGCGCGGCGAGCGAGGCGCGATTCGAAGCGATAGCGCGCCGACTCCACCGAGGCTCGCGCCGAGACCGATGGCGTAAACGAAACTTGCGGGAAAGAGCCAGGCGCGCGCAGCCACGAACTGGGCCGGCGCGACAGCCCAGGCGACGAGCAGCCCGGGCAACGCAGCAAAGAACACTCCGGTCGCAATGCGTGCGGCCATGCCAATCCACAGCGACGATGTCTCGTCGGCGATCCGACCACGCAGGAGGGCGAGCTGCCTGGCGTTGGCGTCGTCTGCTCGGGGCGCGAGCAATGCAGCGAGCCCCAAGCCCCCGTAGAGCCAAGAGGCATAGGCAAGCAGCCGCAAGGCAAGCACGTCGCCGACTTCGGCTGCACCGACACGACTCAAGAATGCGATCGACAGAACGCCGCTCAACGCCAGCAACCCGGCGCTCCAACCGAGGCCGCGAAATCGCGAACCCGAGGCGGCGCGATGCGTGGCAAGCAAGCCGAGACGCAAACGACGCAAGGCCCAGCCGCGCCCAAGCGGGGTCGCGTCGGGGAGCACCGCTCCGCCCGGAAAGTCGTTTTTCACCACGCCGCGGCGAGCATAGCTCGGATTTCCTCCGACGTTGCACATGCGCGGGCCTCCGGGGATGCTCCGGCCCCCATGAGTGCCCCGACCGACCGCGAGAAGGCCCCTGCGCCCCTCAAGCGCCCCGAGCCCGACGAACGCCTCATCGATTCGCCTACGCGGCCTACGCTGGTGATCCTCGCTGCAATCAGCCTAGCGACGCTCGTCATGTGGGGCGCCGGTCGCGCTGCTTGCAACTACCATGTGCCGGGCGAGAGTCTCACGCCGCGCGTAGTCTCACTCGACGAGCGCACGCAAAATCCAAAGGACCTCGCGCTCGCGTTTGCTCAAGCGCTGGCGGGGGGAGACTTCGCTACGGCGCGCCAACTCGCCCATGGTTCGGCGCTCGAAACGGTCGAACAGGCGGCGCGGGCTTGTCCGGGGGCTTGCGCCTCGAAGGCTGCCCTTCGACCCGAACTGGCCACGTTGGCCGACCTGCTCAAGTACAATCCCGTCGACAGCTACGTGAAGACCAAGAGTCTCACCCCCCGCGGCGTGGTCTCGCAGCACTTGCTCGAGGTGGAGCGCCTCGAGCAAGGCTACAAGGTGACACGCGTCTTGCCCGAGGGAGCCGCCATGGCCGAACTCAAGCAGGCGCCCGCACCTCTGGCGGTCCCCAGCCGCGGCGATCCAAGCGTTCCGCCCTCCTTGCGCGCACCCTGAGCGGTCACGGCTTCACCTGGAGCCAGCGGCGCAAGTCACGAGGACCGGGCGGTCCCGCTGCAATCTCCGTGATTTTCCCAGTCGCGTCGATCCAAACGTACGTCGGCAGGACGCGAATCCCGTATGCGCGAGAGAATGCGCCCTGGGAGTCGTGCAGGACCGGCACCGGGACGGGCCAAGTCTCGGCGGCCTGCGCAGCCGCGCCCCGTTCGTCGTCGACGCTCACGGCCAGAACGTCGAACCCACCGTCTCGCGAGGCGCGCGCTAGAGTGCTGAGTAGGTCCGACGAACGTCGGCAAGCGCTGCACCAGCTCGCGAATACTTCGACCAAGAGAGCTCGACCATTCCGAGGCTGCACGGCGATGTTCTGGTCCGAGGTGGCGCTGGGCAAGGTCACGTTGGGGGCCAGCCGACCGACGCCTTGTGCGGGCGGGGCGGGCCAGAGCATCTTGAGCGCCACCAGCGCTGCCCCGAGCCATAGAGCGCGCTCGACCCAGCGCGCGATTGGACCTGTCACGGCCTCAGCCATTTGAGCCCCGCCCAGCCGCAGGCCGTGCCGAGCCAAACGACGCTGCTGCCGTGCGCGACGACCAGATGCCAACCTTCATGCGAACTGCACGACAAGCCAACGCTGAAAGCGCCCAGCAGTCCGGCGATGGCCCCGAACAGAGCGCCCGTCGCGTCCGGCGTGAAGGGGTCAGTCCCACGCCAGATCCACAGCAGCCCCGCGGCGCCCAACACTCCCGTGAGCAGCGCGTGAATTCCGCAGCTGAGCGCATGACGGCCGCCAGCGCCGGCGAAGGCGGTCGCCCAGGGTGCAAATTCGGTCGCCGAGAGCACCAGTACCGAAAACAGGCCGAGTGACAGCGCCGCCAGCAAGGCGCGGCGCAGTCCCAGGCCGACGCGCGCTCTGCTTCCGGGCACGACGCCAGCGAGCAGCCCCGCACCGACCAACGCGAACGCTGCGCCTCCACCAAGAAGCCAAAGCGCCTGGGACGAGAAGGCGCCAAGCGAGCCGAGCAGCAAGCCTGCGAACACCCACAGCGCGGACGCGACGAGGCGTCGGTTGCGACTGGGTCCAGGCGCCGGTCGGGCCTCGAGCATGTCGGCGCGAAGTGCTTCGAGCACGCGCAGCGGAGGGGTTTCTTCGGCTCGAGCCAAGGCCTGGAATGGATCGCGGGTAGTCATGTCTCGTCCCGTTTGAAGGCTTCGAGCTGCTCGCGCAGCAGCAGGTAGCCCCGATGCACGCGCAGCTTCACGGCCGCCTTCGTCGTGCCGAGCACGTCGGCCGCTTCGCTCACGCTGAGCCCCGTCACCTTGGTGAGCTGAATGGCCTCCGCATACGTCTCGGGCAGGGAGCTCAGGGCCCGTTCCAGAGCCTCGACGACGTCGGTGCCGAGCCCTACGGTTTCCTCGCGCGGCTCGGGCAAGCTGCCATCGTAGCTCAAGTCTTCGGGCCGCACCTTGGCGCGTCGATGTTCGTCGAAGAACGAGCGACGACCGATGGCCAGCAGCCAAGGCAGGACGGGGGAACCCGGCAGATAGGAGGCGCGAGCGCGATGCACCTTGGCGAAGGTGGTCTGTACGAGGTCTTCGGCCCGGTCACGCCGTCGCGTGAGGCGCAGAAGATAGCCGAAGAGCTTCGGGGACAAGCGGCGGTAGAGGGTCTCGAACGCAACGAGATTGCCCGCCACGTAGTGCTCCATCAATTCTTCGGTGGTCGGCTCGCTCGCGTCCGTAGTGATGGAGCCGACCGCGGGTCGTTCGAGCGTGGGCTCGACCAAGATTGCCGGAGGCGCCGCCATGAGGTGCAGGGCTAGTACAATTGGGCTGCCGCGGCCACGGGCGGTTTCGATCCACACCCATCGGGTACGCGCGGCAGGGGCGGGCGGTTTCCGCTGTCGCGCTCTCGCGCGACGTGCGGCACTGCCCACCCCAGATTCGCTAATTTTCAGAGCATTTGCTTGAGGTCGAGCATTTCTTCGACGTCGGGCATCAGCACCAGCTCGACGCGACGGTTCTGCTTCAAGCCGGCCGGCGAGGAATCGGTCGTCACGGGATCGGTCGAGCCGTATCCGGCGGCGTGGAGACGCGTCGCATCGAGGCCGCCGCCCTTGTCCTTCTCGGCGGTGACGAGAGTCAGCAGCACAGCGCGGGCGCGCATGGCCGACAGGCCCCAGTTGTCGCCGAACTTGCCGCCGCTGAGCGGCTTGTTGTCCGTGTGACCGGCCACCTGGAAGTAGCGGATCTTCAGTGTCGGATCCTTGCGGATGACGTCAGCCACGGCGAGCACGACCTTTTCACCGGCAGCGGCCAGCTTGTCGCTACCCGAGGCAAACAGCACGTCGCCAGGTAGGCGGATCACCATGCGGTTGTGACGAATTTCGACCTTGAGGCCCAAATCGACCAACTTGGCGAGCTTCTTCTGAAGTTCTTCGTAGCGAGCCTTGATGCGCTCGAGTTGCTCGGCGCGTTTCTTGTACTCGTCCAGTGCAGCCTGCAGCTCCTCCATACTCTTGGTGAGTTGCTGCTTCTCGGTAGCCGTCTGGTTCACCTGGTCGGACAAGCTGTCGAGGTTGACCCCCATCTGCTCAAGCTGCTTGCGGAGCTCGTCGACGCGCTTCTTGGTGGTGGCCAGATCTTCGTTGGCCTTGGCGCGCGTAGCCTTTTCGGCATCGTACTCGCTCGAAAGCTTGCCGTACTTGTCGAGTTGCGCCTGCCATTCCTCTTCGGAATGGCCGCAGCCCGTCAGCACCGCCAGCGCTACGGAAATCATCACCCCATACTTGAGCGTCGCTACGTACCTGAATTCACTGAAACTCATGCAATACCTCCTGAGGCCGTGCTCATAACATCTGTGGGCAGAGCTGTCGTCCCGGCCTCTTTTGGGGCTTCCCGCCGTCTGGCTCCTCCGCCCTGCGCCGCGCGTGCTAGGAGCGGGTGGCATGGCACGCATCTTGGTTGTCGAAGACGAAGGGGACCTGCGGCAGGTCATCGAGTTCAACCTGAGCGCGGCCGGGCACGAGGTGTTGACGGCGGCCACTGGTGCAGATGGTCTCCGGCTCGCGCGGGAACGTCGTCCAGAGGTGGTCCTGCTCGACATCATGTTGCCCGACACGAGCGGGCTCGAGGTGTGCCGACAGATCAAGGCCTCGACGGAAACGAAGAGCATCTTGGTGGTGCTGCTCACCGCGCGCGGTGAAGAAATCGACCGCGTGGTCGGCTTCGAGATCGGCGCCGACGACTACGTCGTCAAACCGTTCAGCGTGCGAGAACTGACGCTGCGCGTCTCGGCGATCTTGCGGCGCGGCCAACTGGGCGAAACCCAGGAGCAAGTCGTCAGTTTTGGGGCGTTGCGCATGGATCGCGAGGCCCATCGCGCCTGGGTGGACGGTGGCGAACTCGAACTGACGGCCCTGGAGTTCAAGCTGCTGTCCATCCTCTACGATCGGCGCGATCGAGTGCAGACTCGTTCGGTGCTGCTCGACGTCGTTTGGGGCATCCAGGCCGACGTGACCACGCGAACCGTCGACACTCACGTCAAGCGGCTGCGAGAAAAGCTCGGTGCAGCACGTGACTACATCGAGACCGTCCGAGGCGTCGGCTATCGCTTCATCGGCGAGCTGAGTGAACTCGGTTCCAATCGCAGTCGGGACGACTCGTGAAGCTTGGACTTCGCGCCAAACTCTTTTTCATCTCATTTGGTCTGATCGGATTGTGCGTCGCCGTCGTCTACGGCTACGCCAGAGCCGAGACGGTGCGCGACGCGCGTGAGCGCGTGCAGAACGAGCTGCTGGTTCGGCTCCAGCTCGTAGGGGCTCAGGCCGAAAGTTCGAATCTCGACTTGGCCGACCGACCGGGTTGGGACGCCCTGGCGGACCGCCTGGGCAAGGCCGCATCGAGTCGGGTGACCTTCATGACCGTGGGGGGAGTCGTGCTGGGCGACTCGGAGGTAGTTCTCGGCGAACTCGATCACCTGGAAAGTCACTTGCTGCGGCCCGAGATCCAGCAAGCACTACAGCATGGCGTGGGAGCGACGGAGCGGCATTCGAATACGGCCGGCCATTCGATGGTCTACGTCGCTCGATTGTTGCACCGCGAAGGTCGAGTCCTGGGCGTGGCGCGAGTGGCGCTGACCGCGGCGCAGGCCGACAAGGCACCGGCCAGCCAAGAAGAAGCCCTGCTTCAGGCGCTGGGTTTGGCGCTGGGTTTGGCGTTGTTCTTGGCATTGGTCGCATCGGGCCTGGCCACGAGACCCATTCGCCAGCTCACGCGCGCGGCTAGCCGCATGGCCGCTGGCGACTTGGAGGTGCGGGCCCGCGTTACCGGTTCCGAAGAATTCGCCGAACTCGCGCTAGCGCTCGACCGGTTGGCCACCAATTTGTCTTCGACGTTGGGTGACTTGCGGCAAGAACGCGACCGCCTGAGCGGCATCTTGTCCAGCATGGACGAGGGGGTCCTGTTCTTGGACGAAGACCGCAAGGTCGCGCTCGTCAACCCTGCGCTGCGCGACATGCTTTTGCTCAGCGGTGATCCGACGGGGCGTTCTTTGCTCGAGGTCGTGCGGCATTCGGAGCTCAAGGAAATGCTCGACGCGGCGCGCGACGAGGACGACGAAGAAGGCGACACGATTCAGGGCGAGATCCGCGTGACGGGGCTCAAGCCGCGACACTTGCTCGTGCGCGCCCGCAAGCTCGAGGGGCTGGCAAGCGGCGTGGTCGCCGTGTTTTTGGACGTGACAGAGACCCGACGGCTCGAGAATTTGCGACGCGAATTCGTGGCTAACGTATCGCACGAGTTGCGCACACCCGTGACGTCCATTCGTTCGGCGGCCGAGACGCTGGACGGCGTACTCGACACCAAGCCGGAATTCGCCCGTCGTTTCGTCGACATCATCGACCGCAACGCCCAACGTTTGCACGCCTTGGTCGAAGATTTGCTCGATCTTTCGCGCATCGAATCACGTCAGTTCAGCCTCGTTTTGGCGTCGCTTTCTCCGCTTACTGTGATGGAACACGTGCTGGGTCTATTCTCGGAACGGGCCCAGCGTCGCTCGATCGACATGGTGCTGGAGTTACCGGATGGCTTGCCCGAGCTCCGCGCGGATCGACGCGCGCTCGAGCATATTCTCTCCAACTTGGTCGACAACGCCGTGAAATACACTGGCGAAGGTCGGCGAGTGACGTTGAGCGCCAGCGCCGACGCAGGCACGGTCGAGTTGGTCATCGCCGACAATGGCCCGGGTATCGATGCGCGTCACTTGCCGCGGCTGTTCGAACGCTTCTATCGAGTCGATGCCGGCCGCTCCCGCGATCTCGGTGGTACGGGTCTTGGCCTTTCAATCGTGAAACACCTCGTCGAATCGATGTCCGGGCGTGTCGTCGTCGAAAGCGAGTTGGGCAAAGGCACGACTTTCCGCGTGCGCCTGCCGGCAGCCGGGACTTCGCGCTCGCGCCCTCCGGTCGGCCCCTGACCGTCGTCATCCAATCGTCACGAAGCGACAGGTCTGAGCGGCTCGATAGATTCAATTATTTCAGAACCTTGGCTCGTTCTCGACCTTTGTCCGGGCGGCGGTGCTGTCGCTTAACTGTCACAGAAATGTGACGACAGTGACCCTTGGTCGGCTCACCCTTGCGGCCAACTCCAGGGCCGTTCGGCGCGCACGTGAACCGCCCCGAATACGGAAAATCATGATCGATCGACGACATTTTTCGCAGGCCGTTTCGCTCTGGTTCGTCGCGCTGCCACTCACCCTAGCGACCCTCACCCTGTCGGGTTGCGGTAAGAAGGACGAAGGGCGCGAGACCGAGTCGGGCAACCAACCAGCCGCCAACCAAGAGATCTCGCTGAGCGGCGCCGGAGCGACCTTCCCGTTCCCGCTCTATTCGAAGTGGATGAGCGAGTACAACAAGCTCCACCCGAACGTCCGCATCAACTACAACTCGATCGGCTCCGGCGGGGGGATTCGACAGATTACGGCCGGGACGGTCGATTTCGGTGCTTCCGATGCGCCGATGTCCGACTCCGACGGCAAGAAGGCTTCGGGCACCTTGCATCACCTGCCTACCACCATCGGCGCGGTCGTCGTGGCCTACAATGTCCCCGGCGCGACGAGCAAACTGAAGCTGGATTCGCAGCTCTTGGCCGAAGTTTTTTTAGGCAAGATCACCAAGTGGAACGATCCAAAACTCGTCGCGGCCAACCCCGACGCCAAGCTGCCCGCGCTCGGCATCACGGTCGTCTACCGCACCGACGGTAGCGGCACGACCGCAGTCTTCACCGACTATTTGGGCACGGTCAGCAGCGAGTGGAAGAGCAGCGTCGGCGTGGGCAAGGCTGTCAAATGGCCGGTGGGCCTCGGCGCCAAGGGCAACGAAGGCGTCACGGGTCAACTCAAGACCACCCCTGGTGCAGTCGGCTACATCGAGCTCGCGTACGCGACCCAGAACAAACTGACGACCGCGTCGCTCAAGAACAAAGCGGGTAACTACGTCGACGCTTCCTCGCAGGCTGGCACCGCAGCCGCCCTCGGTCGCCTCATGCCTCCGAGCTTGTTCGTCTCGCTCGCCGACGCCGATGGCGCGGACGCCTATCCGATCGCTTCCTACACGTACTTGCTCATCTACCAGGACGCGAAAGATCGCGTGAAGGGCGAAGCGCTCGCCAGCTTCCTTTGGTGGGCCGTCCACGACGGCCAGCGCTACGCGGCCGGGCTCGACTACGCGCCTCTGCCGCCGACCGTGGTGCTGCAACTGGAGGAGCGCATCAAAGGGCTCACTTTTCAAGGTCGAAAGCTACTCGAAATCCCATGAACACGGAGTTCGAGTCCCAACGACCCGCGCGCGAGGGTGCAGCGCATCGACGCCTCCAACTCAACTGGGGCGACCGCGTCTTTCGTGTGGGCACCGCGGGCTTGGCGGGTCTGGTGCTCCTGATCGTCGGCTTGATGGCTTGGCAGATGGTCGGCGCTTCTGCGCTCAGCATGCGCGAGTTCGGTTTTGGCTTCATCACCGGGCGCGAGTGGAATCCGGTCCTGGAGCAGTTCGGGGCGCTACCGTTCATCTACGGCACGCTCGTCTCCTCGTTCGTGGCACTGTGCATCGCCGTACCTGTGTCGTTCGGTATCGCCATCTTTCTGAGCGAGCTGTCTCCTGCCTGGTTGCGTGACCCGCTCAGCTTCTTGGTGGAGCTATTGGCAGCAGTGCCGAGTGTCGTCTACGGCTTGTGGGGTATCTTTGCCTTGGCTCCGCTCATGCGCGAAACTGTCGAACCTGCGCTACGCACCAGCTTGGGATTCTTGCCGTTTTTCCAGGGTCCAAACCAGGGTTTCGGCATGCTGACCGGTGCCTTGGTGCTGTCGATCATGATCGTTCCCACGATCTCTTCGGTCAGTCGCGAGGTATTGCGCGCCGTCCCTCAGTCGTATCGTGAAGGGGCATTGGCACTGGGAGCGACGCATTGGGAGGCCATCCGCACCGGCGTCATGCCCGTCGCTCGCTCGGGCCTGATTGGCGCCGTCATCCTGGGACTCGGTCGCGCCCTCGGCGAAACGATGGCCGTGACCATGTTGATCGGCAACCGCGCCGACATCAGCCTGTCGTTGTTCGCGCCCGCGCACACCATGGCGAGCGTGATCGCCAACGAATTCACCGAAGCAACCGAAGATCTGTACTTGGCGGCGCTGGCCGAAATTGGCTTGCTGCTGTTCGTCGTGACCGTGCTGCTCAACATCGTGGCGCGCACTTTGGTCTGGAACGTCGGCGGCCGGCGCGAAGGCAGTCGGGTATGAACGGCATCCGCAGCTCTTACGTCTACCGCCGCGCGGTCGATCGTGCGGTCCGAGCGGCTTGCGTGCTGGCGGCCATCGTCGCGCTCGTGCCGCTCTTTCTCGTGCTTTACTACGTCACGGTCCGCGGCATTGGCGGCCTGAACTGGGCCTTCTTCACTGAGCTGCCCAAGCCCGTCGGCGAGGCTGGTGGTGGCGCGGCCAATGCGATTGTGGGGAGTATACAGCTGGTGGGCCTCGCCTGCCTGTTCGGCATTCCTCTCGGTGTCTTGGCCGGCGTATTCTTGGCCGAGTTCGGACAGAGTTTCTTTGGACGCATGGTGCGCTTTGCTGCCGACGTCATGGCAGGTGTCCCTTCGGTGACGATCGGCATCTTCATCTACGCGCTGGTCGTGCTGCCCACCAAGCAGTTTTCCGCTTACGCAGGCGGCCTCGCTCTGGCCGTCATCATGTTGCCGACTGTGACGCGTACGACCGAAGAGCTGCTCAAACTAGTCCCCGAGGCGCTGCGCGAAGCGGCACTCGGACTGGGCGTGCCGCAATGGCGAACGACGCTGTGGGTCATGCTGCGCACGGCCGCACCTGGCGTGGCGACGGGTATCATGCTGGCCGTGGCGCGGGTGGCGGGTGAAACAGCGCCGCTGTTGTTCACTTCGTTCAACAACCGATTTTGGGCGCGGGGCTTGAACGAGCCCATTTCCTCGTTGCCGGTGCAGATCTACACCTACGCGGTCTCGCCCTACGAAGACTGGCACCGACAAGCTTGGGCAGCTGCTCTCGTTTTGGTGAGCCTGGTGCTCTTCCTCAACGTGGCGGCCCGTGTTTTGGTACGGAACCGGGTGAGGTCGCGATGATGATGGGCTATTCATCTGCTCCAATCGGAGCCAGAGAAAATTCGGAAAAAGACGTGATCAGCCGAGAAGCACAGTCTCCAACCGCGACCCGAGAGCGCCCGCAAGAAGAGCCGGCCACGGCCAACGTGAAAATGCGGGCTGGCGACCTGCGCGCGTTCTTCGGCAAGGCCGAGGTCATCAAGGGCATCTCGCTGCCTTTTCCCGAGAACAAGGTCACGGCCATTATCGGGCCGTCGGGCTGTGGCAAGTCGACCTTCATCCGTTGCTTGAATCGCATGCACGAGGTGGTCCCGGGGGCGCGCGCCGCAGGCGAAGTCTTGCTTGATAGTGACGACATCTACGCCATGGATCCGGTGCGGCTCAGGCGCCGTGTCGGCATGGTGTTTCAGAAGCCGAACCCGTTTCCCACCATGTCGATTCGGGGCAACGTGCTGGCGGGGCTCAAGCTCAATGGCATCCGGCCGGATGACCCGGATGGCCTCGCCGAGAAAACCCTGCGACAGGTCGCCCTCTGGGACGAGGTCAAAGACGGGCTGGGGCGCAGCGGCATGAGCCTCTCGGGGGGTCAGCAGCAGCGCCTCTGCATCGCCCGCACCCTGGCCATGGAGCCGGAGGTCATCCTCATGGACGAGCCGTGTTCGGCGCTCGATCCGATCGCCACGGCCCGGGTCGAAGAGTTGATCCACGAGCTGCAGAAACAGTACACGATCGTCATCGTCACCCACAACATGCAGCAGGCAGCCCGCGTAGCCCAATACACTGCCTTTTTCTACATGGGCGAGCTCGTCGAGCACGACGAGACGAACGTCATTTTCACTCGCCCGGCACAAGCGCGGACGGAAGACTACATCACCGGCCGTTTCGGCTGAGTCGCGATTTTTCATTTCCCTCGAACGCCCGAGCCAGCTCAGCTACTCTGAATCGAGGGAAGTCACGTGGGCCGACTGCATACCGACCGTGAATACGAGGCCGAACTCGGTTCGCTACTCGAGCGCGTGCTGTTCATGGGCGCGCGCGTCGAAGAGCAGCTCGTCGCTGCCCTGCGCGCCTATTCTCTTCAGGACTTCGCAGTGGCCGAAGAAGTAGTCGATTCGGACAACCAGATCGATCGCTTGGAGCTGGAGATCGACCAGGCCTGCATCCAACTGCTCGCCCGTCGCCAGCCGGTCGCCTCGGATCTGCGCTTCGTGACGACGACGCTCAAGGTGGTGACCGACCTCGAGCGCATCGGTGACTTGGCGACCAATATCTGCGAGCGCGTGATCGAACTCGAAGGCACGCCGACCAGCATTCGCCCCAAGATCATCATCGAGATGGGCGAGAGTGCTCGCAACATGCTGCACGACGCCATGGACGCGTTGGTGGCGGGTGACGTGCGCAAAGCACAAGAAATTTTGGCGCGCGATCGCGAGATCGACGAAAAATACGCTTCGCTTTTTCCGGTGATCGCTCAGCAAATGTGCGCGGATCCCGCCGTGGTCGATCAGCTGATGCGCACTTTGTCAGTGGGTAAGTACATCGAGCGCATCGCCGATCACGCGACCAACTTGGCCGAGATGGTGATCTTCATGGTCGAGGGCCGCGACGTGCGGCACCTCGAAGCCGCCGAAGCCGCGCCGCGCAAAGAGCGCCTGAACTGAGTCGTGCCTTCAGGTTGCCGAGAGGAGGTTCGAGGCTCGCATCACTGCGCGTCTCTGATCACCTTGAACAGAGCGTCGTTTCCCGTTGCATCTTGGCCCAGCTCCCAGATCATGATGCCACCGTAGCTCTTGGCTAGTTCTGCCTTGGTGGCGATGGTCGCAGCGCTGTTGAACGAGAGCTGCGCGCCGCCAGAGCTGATCCAATCGAGGGTTTTGGCTTCGGGATAGGCGCTCAGAATTGCCTGGTAAGTCATGGCGATGGGCTCGGCCTCGCAGCCCCAGCAGTAGCCATAGAAGGGAACCCCCAACACGACCTTGTCGGCTGGAATACCGCGCTCATCGACCCAGTAGGCGAGCTCGCTCTCGGTCTCTGCGAGGCTCGAGTGCTCGCCGGCCTCGCTCCACGTTCCATAGTGGTCGTACGACATGATGTTCACGAAGTCGTACTCGGCCAGCGCTGCGCTCGAGAAGTCGTCGCCGTTCCAGGTCGCAACCGCCACAGTCAGAAGCTTGTCGGCAGGCAGGGCCGCCGACAGCTTGAGCACGAAAGGCTCGTAGGTAGAGGAGACGTCGTGCCCCTCGATATCGACGTCGATTCCGTCCAGCTCGTAGCGAGTCACCAAGTCCGTCAAAGAAGCCACGAATGCGTCGACGTTGCCCGCAACGATCTTGGCGGCGACGTCTTCGCCCCCAGCTGCACCGGCGATCGAGGCCAAGACCTTCACACCCTTGGCGCGAGCGGCCGTGACGAGTGGAGCGATCGAGGCTCGCGCGCCCTCGTCGAAATCGACGTCGTTGCCGGCCCCGGTCGGATTCGCGAAGGCGATGCAGATGTGCGTCAGCGTATCGAGGTCGAGGCCCGCCGAATCGAGATTGCGCCAGGTCGGCAGGTAGCCGACGACGCGCTGCGTCGGCTCCTGACCATTCGTGCCGCCCGAGCCGTCGGGCGTACCGCCGGTGCCAGTACCGGTCCCACCCGTACCCGTGCCGTTCCCTCCGACTCCCGGTGCGCCTGCTCCGTCGGCTGCGTCGAGCGACGACCCACCGCAAGCAGTGAGTCCCGTACCCAGAAGGACGAGGCTGAAAAAAGAGCAGAGAACCGAGCGTCGCGAAGTAGCCATGCCTCAGCGTGTCGCCAATGGCGCGCACGTCGTGTTCAGAACTGCGCAACGTCATGCATCGTTTGCGCTGGGGCCGAGCGCGAAGTCCGCCATCGCGCGCGAATTTCCGGCGGGGTCATCACAAATCCGCAGCGCTGGAAATTGGAGGGGAGCGGGGCCCGGCTTGGCTTTGGGAGGGCTTGGGGGATCATGGCGCTGCCTCGCCCTCCGGCGAGGTCCACGCCTCCGAGAAGAACCATGGCCGCCATCGCAAACCTGCCCGAGCTCACCACCTCTCCCGAATACAAGGCGCTCGACAAGCATTACCAGACGCTGCTCACCAAGAGCCTCCGCAAGCTCTTTCAGGAGGACGCGGCTCGCGCCGCCAAGCTATCCACCGAAGGCGCCGGCATCTTCTTGGACTACTCCAAGAACCGCATCACGGATGAGACTGTCTCCTTGTTGGTTCAGCTGGCCAAGGCCCGGGGTCTCTCGGGCGCCATCGAGGCCATGTTCACGGGCGAGAAGATCAACCTGACCGAGGATCGGGCCGTGCTGCACACCGCCTTGCGTGCTGCTCGTGGGGCAGTGGTCGAAGTCGACGGCAAGAACGTCGTGCCGGACGTGCACGGGGTGCTCGATCGCATGAGCGTGTTCGCCGACAAGGTGCGCAGCGGCGCGCACACCGGCTTCACCGGCAAGCGCATCCGCTTCGTGGTGAACATCGGCATCGGCGGCTCCGATTTGGGGCCGCTCATGGCGTACGAAGCGCTCAAGCACTACAGCGACCGGGACCTTGCCTTCCGCTTCGTCTCCAACGTCGACGCCACGGATTTCGCCGAGAAGACGCGCGATCTCGATCCCGAGGAGACTTTGTTCATCGTCTGCTCCAAGACGTTCACCACGCTCGAGACGTTGTCGAACGCGCAGTTGGCGCGCGCGCTGGTCGTCGGCAAGCTGGGCAGCGAAGCTGCGGTCGCCAAGCACTTCGTTGCGGTTTCGACCAACGCGCAGGCGGTGGGCGCGTTCGGTATCGACACCACCAACATGTTCGGCTTTTGGGACTGGGTCGGCGGTCGATACTCGTATGAGTCGGCCATCGGCTTGTCGTTGATGTTGGCTATTGGCCCGGCGCGCTTTCAGGAGATGCTGGCTGGCTTTCGCGACATGGATGCGCATTTTCGCGAGACGCCATTCGAGAAGAACCTACCCGTGCTGCTCGGTCTGCTGGGCGTTTGGTACAATAATTTCTTCGCTGCGCAGGCGCACGCGGTCTTGCCCTACGATCAGTATCTGCACCGCTTTGCGGCTTATTTGCAGCAGCTCGACATGGAGAGCAACGGCAAGCGCGTGACGCGCTCCGGGCAGCCGGTGTCGTACGAGACCGGCCCGATCATCTGGGGTGAGCCAGGCACGAACGGCCAGCACGCTTTCTACCAGCTGATTCACCAAGGGACGAAGCTTGTCCCCTGCGACTTCATTGGTTTTTCGCAGAGCCTCAACCCGCTCCACGCCGGCGACGAGGCCATGCATGATCTGCTCATGGCCAACTACTTCGCGCAGACGGAAGCGCTGGCTTTCGGCAAGAACGAAACCGAGGTGAAGGCCGACGGTGCGCCTCCGGCTCTGGTCAATCACAAGGTGTTCGAAGGCAACCGCCCGACGAACTCGCTGTTGATCGAGAAGCTGACGCCTCATGCTCTGGGCGCGTTGGTGGCACTCTACGAGCACAAGGTCTTCGTGCAGGGCATCATCTGGGATCTGAACAGCTTTGATCAGTGGGGCGTCGAGCTCGGTAAGGTCTTGGCCAAGAAAATCACGCCGGAACTCTCGGGCCCCGCTCCCGAACTCCGCCACGACGCGTCCACGAATGCTTTGATTCTGCGCTACAGGAAGCAACGCGGCCTCTGAGCCGTTGCCCGGGCCGCTCGCGGCGCGTTAGGTTCCCCCTCGTGAAAGGACTTGGAGCAGCGCTCATGCGAGCAGCCGCCACGGTGATCGGTGTCGTGCTGGCGCTGGGCTGCTCCAACAATCCCTATCCGGATCAGGATGACGACCGGAAGGTCCTCTACCTGCCGTTTTCGGAGCCGCCCAAGACTCTCGATCCGGCGCTTGCCTATTCGACCGCGGATCACGCCATTACCGGCAAGGTCTATGACACCTTGCTCGAGTACCACTATCTCAAGCGGCCCTATGAGCTCGTCGGCGGGCTGGCGCGGAGCGTGCCCGAACCGACGTCGCTGCCCGACGGCGGCGTCGAATATCGCTTCGAGTTGCGACCGGATCTTTGGTTCCAGAACGATCCTTGTTTTGCGCTCGCGAGCGCGTCCAAACGCCGAATCGTCGCCGACGACTTCGTGTTCGAGCTACGGCGATTGGCCGATCCTGCCCTGGCGAGCCCCGTCGTCGATCCCTTTTCGGCCCTGCGCGGCTTCGCCGAGTTCGGCGCGAGGCTCAAGGCGCGCCGCGACACCGATCTCGAGTTTCGCAAGCTCCGCATCGACCAGCAATACGAGCGAGCCGGTGGTTTTTCAGGGGCGCACAGTGACGGTCCATCGACGCTCGTCATCACGCTCGATCGTCCGTACCCGCAAGTTCTCTACTGGTTCGCCATGAACTTTTCGTCGCCCATGCCTTGGGAGGCGGTTGCCCACTACGATGGCAAGGAGGGTCGCCCTCAGCTCAGCGAACACCCGGTTTCGTCGGGCCCTTTCATGGTTGGCCACTACGAAAAGCGGGCGCGCATCGTGCTCGACGCCAACCCCGACTGGTATGGCGCGCGACATCCGGAGTGGCACGCGCCTGGCGCCACGTTTCCGTCGACGGATGGCGTCGTCGACCTGAGTGCCGCGGAGAAAGAACGACTCGACGCTTCCCAGGGACTCAGGTTACCTGCGCTCGCTCGCATCGAGTACCGGCGCGAAGAGGAGAGCATCCCGGCCTTCAATAAATTCTTGCAGGGCTACTACGACATGTCGGCCGTCGTGCGGGAGAGCTTCAACCGCGTCATCCAGGAAGGCGGGTTGTCGGAGGACATGAAAAAGCAGGGCATGCAACTCGAGAAGAGCGTCGTGCCCGCCGTCTACTATATCGGTTTCAACATGGACGACGCGGTTGTCGGTCGTCAAGCTGGTGAAAAGTCGAAACTGCTGCGTCAGGCCATGAGCTTGGCCATCGATTCCACCGAGTATTTGCGGCTCTTCTCCAACGGGCGCGGCTTGCCGGCGCACTCACCGCTGCCTCCCGGCTTGTTTGGCTACGACCCGGCTTACCAGAACCCTTATCGCTCGGTCGATCTGAAGAAGGCCGCAGAGCTGCTGGCGCGCGCGGGCTATCCCGGAGGCATCGACTCGGCGACCGGCCGAGCTTTGCGACTCAGCTTCGACGTACCCGACACGTCGCCCGAAGGACGTCTGCGCTTCTTGTTCTGGACCAACCAATGGCGTCGCTTGGGCATCGACGTGCAGCTTTCCGCGACCAACTACAACAAATTCCAAGGAAAGGTGCGCGATGGCGCCTACCAGATCTTCCAGTGGGGCTGGGTCGCCGATTATCCAGATCCCGAGAACTTCCTGTTCTTGTTGACGACGCCCATGGCCCGCAGCGTCTCGCAGGGGCCCAATACGGCCAACTTCAAGAACCCGGCGTACGATCGGCTGTTCGAGCAGATGAAGACGCTGGAAAATGGGCCCGAGCGTCGCGCGCTTCTCGACGAGATGCGCGGCATCCTCGAAGACGAACGTCCGTGGATCGAGCTGTTTTACCCAGAGGATTACGCTCTGGTTCAGGGCTGGCTCAAGAACGTGCGCCCGGTCGGGTTGTCCATCCCGACGGCCAAGTACTACGACATCGATCCAGCCCAGCGAAGAACGCGTCGGAGTTCGTGGAATGAACCGGTGTTGGCGCCTGCTTTCGCCCTGGTGGCGTTGCTCGTCCTGCTCTTGGTCCCGGCCGTGCGAACTTTCATGAGAGAGCGACAATGAATCGAGGCGGCGTTCGCGGGATGTGTTCTTGCGCCGAGGAGCTGCGCTGATGCTGGCCTACGTATTGCGTCGTCTGGGCTACGGCTGCTTCGTCGTACTTGGCGTCTTGTTCTTCTTGTTTGCCCTGTTCTTCCTGGTCACCACGCCCGACGACATCGCGCAGCGGGCGCTCGGCGAGAAGGCCATGCCTCAGGTGGTCGAGCGCTGGAAGGAAAACCACGGCTACAATCGCCCCCTGTGGCCGGGACCCGGACACGCCACCGACAATCTCTTGGTCGATCACTTCCAGAAGATGTTGACGTTCGAGTTTGGCAATAGCGACGCCGATGGAGTGCCGATTCGACAGCGCATCTCCGAAGGTGTTCTGCCGAGCCTGTTGCTCACCGTGCCGATGTTCGTGATAGGCATTGGGTTTGGCATCGGCATCAGCTTGTTCGTGGCCTTCTTCCGCGAGACCTACATCGATCGTTTGGGAGTCTTCGTGTCGGTGCTGACCATGAGCATCCCGCTGCTCCTGTACATCATCGGCGGGCAGTTCTTGCTCGGTAAGATGCTGCGTTGGTTCCCGGTCAGCGGGTTCGATCTGCACCCGGGTGTGCTGGCGCGCTTTCTGGCATTGCCCGTCCTGGTCGGGGTGTTGTCCTCCCTGGGGTCCGACGTCCGCTTCTTTCGCACGGTCTTCATCGAGGAGATCTTCAAAGACTACGTACGCACTGCCCGCGCGAAGGGCGCAGGTGAGATGCGGGTGATGACCGGACACGTCCTGCGGAACGCCATGATTCCGGTCGTGACCAACGTGGTCATGGCCATTCCGTTCCTGTTTACCGGCTCGCTGCTCCTCGAGGCTGGTTTCGGCATCCCGGGCCTCGGGTCGCTCACGGTCGAAGCGATTCAGGCCAACGACTTTTCGACGCTGCGCGCGATGGTGTTCCTTGGCTCACTGCTCTTCATTTTTGGCCAGATCCTCACCGACATCGCCTACACCTGGGTCGATCCTCGCATTCGACTCGAGTGACGCACATGAACGCCCTGTTTTCTGCCGGCCCCGTACGCGAAGCGCTGATCAGCGATCTGATCGTCGGGCTCGTGCTCGCTGTCGGTCTGGGAGCCGGCTGGGCGGCTCGGCGCAACGAGATTTGGCGGGAAGCGCTCGTCGGCGTCCTGCGGCGGCGCCGCTACTCGGTCTTGGTCTTGGGCATCTACGTGTTCGTGGCTCTGCTCGACTCGGTCCTCTGGGTCGGCGGAACCGATTCCTCGACATCGTCCGTCTCGGACAAGGTGGCCCTGCAAGAAGCGCGCAGCCCTCTCGATCGAGCGTTCGCCGACTCTTCGGAGAAGAGCTACTCGGCGCCGCTGTCGCGTGTCGAGTTCTACGACGTGAGCGCGCTCGCTCGGCCTGGCGCTCACGTCTTCGGCACGAACGTGCTCGGCCAGGACGTGCTCTACCTGACTCTCAAGGGCGCCCGGGTCGCTCTCTTGATTGGTGGACTGACGAGTCTGATCGCCATCCCGCTCGCGCTGTTCTTTGGGATTTTGGCTGGCTATTTTGGAGGGCGCATCGACGACGTGGTGTTCTTCGTCATGAGCACGCTCGTGTCGATGCCGGGCATCCTGCTGTTGATTGCTTTGATCATGGCGCTCGGTCAAAGCACCTTCAGCGTCTGCGTGGCGCTGGGCGTCACGAGTTGGGTCGGGTTTTGTCGCCTGGCCCGCGGCGAAACGATGAAGCTGCGCGAACTCGATTTCGTGGCAGCCGCGCGCTCGCTGGGCGTGAAGGACCGCGTCATTTTGGTCCGCCACATCCTGCCCAACTTGATGCACTTGGTCGTCATCACCTTCGTCCTCATGTTCTCCGGCTTGGTCTTGTCGGAGGCGACTCTGGCCTGGCTCGGAATCGGCGTAAACGGCAGCTGGGGGCAGATGATCGCTCAAGCCAAAGACGAACTGAGCCGCGATCCCATCGTGTGGTGGAATGTGGTGGCAGCCGGCGCTGCATTGTTCGTGCTGCTGTTGGCAATCAATCGCGTGGGTGACGCCCTGCGAGACGTGTTCGATCCGCGTACTCGCGGGGAGAAGCTCTGATGGCGCTCGAAGTCGAAGGCCTGACTACGGAGTTTCCCATGAGCGGTCGGCACGTGCCGATCGTCGACGACGTCAGCTTCGTGTTGCCCGAGGGGCGCTGCCTCGCCCTGGTGGGCGAAAGCGGCTCGGGCAAGTCGATGACTGCGCTCTCGCTCTTGCGGTTGGTCCCGCGTCCAGGCCGCGTCACGGCCGGCAGCGTGCGCTTGGGAGGTCGAGAACTCCGCCATCTATCGGTTCCGGAAATTCGCCACGTGCGTGGCCACAAGTTGGCCATGATCTTCCAGGAGCCACAGACGAGTCTGAACCCCGTGGTGCGCGTCGGTGAGCAAGTGACCGAGGCCATCCTGCTTCACGAGCGCATCGGTCGGAGCGCGGCGCGAAAAAGAGCACTCGGTCTGTTCGAGCGCGTCGGCATACCCGAGCCTGGCGAGCGCTTCGACTACTACCCGCATCAGTTGTCCGGTGGCCTCAAGCAGCGCGTCATGATCTCGATGGCGCTTTCGATGCGCCCTGAGGTGCTGATTGCGGACGAACCCACGACCGCCCTGGACGTCACGATTCAGGCCCAAATCCTGGGCCTGCTCCGCGATCTCCAGCGCGAGTTTGGCATGTCGATTCTACTGATCACTCACGACTTGGGCGTGGTGAACCAGTTGGCCGATGAGGTACTCGTGCTGTACGCCGGGCGCGTCGTCGAAAAGGCTGAGACGACCCAGCTGCTCAGCCAACCCTTGCACCCCTACACACGGGGCCTCCTGGACTCGCTGCCCGGTCGACGACGGCCGGGCGAGCGACTCTACGAAATCCAGGGCGTCGTGCCTTCGCCGCTCGATTGGCCTCGCGGCTGCAGGTTTTGTACGCGATGTCCCGAAGTCTTCGAGCCGTGCGCCGAGCAGACGCCGCCGCTCGCAGCTTTCGGCTCCGAGCAGAGCGTTGCCTGCCATGCGCGCCACCGCGAAAGGCAAGGCTCATGAATGATGCCCCCTTGCTCGAAGTCACTGGCCTCAAGACCTGGTTTCCCGTCCGCCGCGGCCTGTTCCGCAAGTTGACCGGTTACGTGCGCGCAGTCGACGGCGTCGATTTTCGCGTCGAACGCGGTCAAACGTTGGCGCTCGTGGGCGAAAGCGGCTCCGGCAAGACCACGGTGGGTCGTTCGATCGTGCGATTGATCGAGCCGGAATCGGGGTCGATTCGTTTCGCGGGCCGGGAGATTCTAGGCCTCGACGAGCGCGCACTCTTTCCGGTGCGCCGCCAGTTGCAGATGGTCTTTCAGGATCCGATGACCTCGCTCAACCCACGCTTGCGCGTGCTCGACTTGGTTGCCGAAGGGTTGGATTCATTCGGTTTGGCCAAAAATCGGAGCGAACGTCGCGATCGAGTGGTCGAAGTCTTGCGCCGGGTGAAGCTGAGTCCTGACCATTTGACTCGCTTTCCCCACGAGTTTTCGGGCGGCCAACGCCAGCGTCTCGGCATTGCCCGCGCACTCGCCGTCGAGCCCGCGCTGATCGTCTGCGACGAAGCGGTCAGCGCCTTGGACGTGTCCATCCAAGCGCAGATCCTGAACTTATTGGCGGACCTCCAAGCCGAGTTTGGTGTCGCCTATCTGTTCATCACCCACGATTTGTCGGTGGTTCGGCACTTGGCTCACCAGGTGGCGGTCATGCACGAGGGCAAAATCGTCGAGATCAACGACACCGCGCAGCTGTTCGACGCGCCTCAGCACCCCTACACCCGGACCCTGCTTTCGGCCGTACTTTCGCTCGAGCCGAGAGCCCGTCTCGAACGTTCGCGCACGGCGGCACTCTCGCTCTGAGCATGGCAAGAACGCCGCGGGATTTCCTGGCATTGCGCAAGCCGAGGCCTGGGCGTTTACTCGCGAGCCTCAGATGCTAACGCCGCTTCACCGACTGAGAGAGGTCGATCCAAGAACGCGCTTGTATTTTGTGGGAGCCGCGCTGCTCATCTTCTTGGGCATCACGCTGCGCTCACTCGGGTATTTTGACGGAAAAAACGGTCTATGGAACGATGAAGCCAACTGGGTATTGCGCACCGCCTCCGGTCGCGCTGGAGGCGGAATTCGTCCGCCAGGTTACACCCTGCTCAGTCGCGTTTTCATCGCTTGGGGTCCATCCGAGGCCCTGCTCCGCTCGACTTCTTATCTGGCGGGCGTCGTGGCCGTGCCTCTGTTCTTTTGGATGAGCCTCCGACTGGGGCTCGGTAGATGCAGTTCTCTACTCGGACTGTTCGTCGTGGCGGTTCATCCTTGGCTGATTTCCTACGCCAAGGAGTTCAAGCCATACGGCCTGGAATTCGGATTTCACGTTGGAATCCTGGCGCTCGCGTCGATCTACATGCGGCGACCGACGTGGGCCTCGTTGCTCGGATTGGGCGCCACCGGAGTGGTCTCGCTGTTGTTTGGATGGAGTACGGTGTTTCTGTTGCCTGGGGTGGTCGCGGCCTGTCTCGCGATCCAAATTCGAGATCGCCTCAAGCCTCAGGTGGCCGTGACGGGTGGTGTCCTGGGACTCGGAGTCGTGCTGTTCTGCATTCTCCACTTCCCGCGGTTGGTAAAACTTCTCACGCACGGAGCTGGCACCAACAAGTTCTGGGGTAGTAAGTACGACGTCTTCTACGTCGGAAAAGGCGGCTTCGTTGCCAAACTCGAATGGGTGGCCAACAAGACCCTGGACCTCGCGCAACTTCCTGGCGAACTCCACGCTTGGTCTGGCCAGCCCGGGACCGTCGCCTCGATCAGCGGAACGGTCTTCGGTTGGCTCGCACTGCTTGGTTTGATTGGACTCGTGTTCGAGCGTCGCTGGATACTGCTACTTCTCTGGGCGAGTCCGTGGCTTTGCGCGATCGCCGCCAATTGGCTGGGTGTTTGGCCGTACGGCACCTTTAGAACGAACGTGTTCTTACTGATCTACCCACTGTGTCTGACACTCGCGAGTCTCTCTTGGGTCGAGGTGCAGCCGGCGTTCTCTGGTTCGGGGGCGCGCGTCGTCGCTGGGGTTGCGCTGACTGTGGGGCTGATTTTCGCGCCCTTCGACCTGCCGTACTTCACCTATAAGGACGTTGCGACCGGTGCGTTCTCGAGTTCCATCGGTCAGTCTTTGGAGACGATCGCCATTCGAGAACAAGCAACCAAAGGTCGCGTCCATCTGTTCTTGGATGGCTATGCCTGCGGCACCGTGCGGTACTACGGGTCCCACCACCCGAACTACAAGCAGATCTTGCAGCCGTTTCTAAAGAAGAGGGTCACGACGCACTGCGCGGACAACTCCGAGTCCAAGTTGCGCAGGATGATCAAGGCCCATGGGAAAAGGGACCTGTGGCTGATTACGGCACGACCCGCAGTTGCCCAATCGACGACGACCTTCATGAGTCGACATTGCAGAGCGATTTTCGCGCCGCATTTGCCCACACCTGACACGTTGTTTCAGTGTAGCCCGAAGTGAGGCCACTCATAGACGGCAGTTGCCGTCACCTGCAGCGTGCGGCGTCGCGCGCAGGCACCATGTGTTCGAGGCGCTTCGCGAGATTTCTCTCGACCCACAGCTCCGTGCTTTGATGGGACCAGCGAAAAACGCGGCAGTGGGTCTTGGTCATCCGTCGAGTCACGTCACGTCGGACCTTGGCGGGCCAACGGCTGGTCAGGAGAACAACTTGAGGATGGTAGCGGCCAAACTGTTTGTAGACGTCTCGTGACGTCAGCTCACCCTGTCGAAATCTTTTCCAAGAGGTCACGGCCAGCTGCGGAGGCAAAGGTCGCCCCGCACGAAATGCGTGAATCGGTCGTGCTGCAGCAACCATCGAAGCATCGGCCGCGTAAAACGCAAACTTGTCGTAGATGGCCCAGTCCTTGCTGTCACTCGACCAATTTGGTGGATGGATTGCCTGCTCCCATCTGTCGGGATGGAGCATGACTACGCATGTGGCCGGCGCGCCGAGCAGCAACCCGGCAGACGCGGCGACGAACGGCATGAGTCTGCTCGAGAGTCTCTTCTGGGCGAGTTTGCGCGCGGCGGAGACCACCGCACCGACACCGAAACCGGCCAAAGCCGAGGCCGGGACGCTGAGCAGTAGTCGATGGTGAGGCCAGACTGGGTAGTGATCGGCGAGCGAAGCGACGCCGAGGGCTAGCCAAACCGTGTAGAGCCAAAGTAGATGCCGGCGCTGGACGATACCGCTCACCACGCCCGCCACGGCCAGCGCGTACAGCGGCCAATCGTTGCTACAGAACTGCCCGATTGTACCGAGGCCATCGAAGGCACCACCGCGTGATTCTCGGAGGCTGGAATGTGTCTCAATCAGACCGCTCCAGGTGCCCGCTCGAAGCAAAGGCCAAGCCCCGCAGAGCAGGGTGGTCACCAGCGCCGAGAAAAAACATGTCACGTCGAGCCAAGCGCCGCGCTCCCTTTGCTTGAGTCGCCAGCCAGCCAATCCCAAGACCAGCAGCGCCAGCGGGGGTGCCAGGAAGGCGGTGAACAGTTTGGTGGTGAGCGACAAGCCTAGAGCGGCGCCGCTCACTCCTTGCCAGCCAGCTCGCGATTTGATTCGGGTAGGGGCGGTTCGAACTGCTCGGATCAAAGACCAGAGACTGGCTGCCAGCAGCGCGACGGAAGGAAGTCCAATCATGACCGAGACGCTGAGCGGCACGTACGAAGCCGAAACGATCAGCAAGCTCACGGCGACGAACCCATGGCCCCGGCCACCAATCAATCGCATCGCGTCGAAAAGCGCGAACACGAGGAGCCCAGAGAAGAGGAGCACCAAGCTTCGCGCGTTGGCCACGGACCAACCACTCAGGTGAAGCCATGGCCCGAGGAGCACGGTGAATAGCGGCGGCTGATCGGTCCAGATTTCCCGGCCCAGCGAGAAGCCACGGTCGATGAGCAGCGTCTTGATGAGGTTGTTCGACTCGTCGGGGTCGAACTCAAACACATTTCGATATTCCGTGAATGCCGCAACCAGCGTCACGAAAGTCCCGGCCACACCCAGGCTGAGCAGGGTTGGTCGGTAGCGCAGCGCGCGAAGAACGAAGGCCAAGGGTGTTCTGCTTGACATACATCGAGCTCCCCGAATAGGCCGAATGAAAGCGCGGCTCGGCGGGGGGATATCTAGACTGGAGTGGTTGAGCAATGGGACTTTGCCCATGGGTATGGTTTTCATGGCCTTCACCGTGTTCGGTGTCCTCCGTCGCAAGGCTGGACACGTCCTGGCCGCGCGTGATTACGCGGCCTTGGCCGAGCGCATCGGGCTGACTCATCGAGCTTCGCCGTACAAGACCGGCGTTGGCTCGCTGACGGGCGAGCTGGGGGGGCTCAGAGTGATCGTCGATCCCGACGACCAGC
>Ga0105048_10000530_pt1 | contig 59084 bp, 54 predicted proteins | sample MAT05_FD_78382 | JGI IMG/M metagenome (GOLD analysis project Ga0105048, IMG submission 78382) | Freshwater microbial communities from Lake Fryxell liftoff mats and glacier meltwater in Antarctica - MAT-05 | ecosystem: Environmental > Aquatic > Freshwater > Ice > Liftoff microbial mat | place... | reverse complement strand
TCCTTCGAAGAGGTTTCACGACCAGAACTGCGGGATGGCTTGGGCACGTTCGGGACACCATTCTCCGCCCTTGAGTACAGAGATAGCGAGGGGGGACTGTCTCACCGGACGTTGGCACACAGGAGGCGTCGTACGCGCCAGCTCAGCGGTTGGGTGGATCAGTCTGCGCCCGTGCGGAAGCATCCCGTTCCTATCTGCGCGACCAGTTGACCTGGTGACTTGACCAAGTCACAATCGGAGCATGGCGCAAAGAGTCATGCAGATCTCGGTGTTCAAGGCACAGTGCATCGAGGCGCTGAAAGACGTCGATCGCACCGGACGTTCGGTCGCGGTCACGCTACGCGGCAAAGTTTTGGCGGTCGTGCAACCGCCGCCTCGGGTCCGTCGCCTGGGGGGACTCGCTGGCGAATGCGAGATCGTGGGCGACCTGCTCGAGTCCGACTTCGCAGACGAGTGGGAAATGAATCGTTGAGCCTTCTGCTCGACACCCACGTGCTCGTGTGGGCCGCCGAAGACCCGGACAAGCTCGGAAAGACAACGCGCAAGCTGCTCCTCGATCCTGCGCAGTCACTTTTTGTGTCGGCCATCTCGACGCTCGAGATCGCTCGGCTCTCCGCTCTCGATCAGCTTCGGCTGTCCTCACCCGTCGGCGCCTGGTGCGAGCGCGCTCGTCGCGAGCTTGGTGCGGAGTCTGTGCCCATCGACGATGCAGTGGCGGCCGAGGCGTACGCCTTGCCCGGTGAATTCCACCCGGATCCTTCAGATCGCTTGCTGGTCGCCACTGCGCGTCTGCTCGGCCTGAAGCTCGTTACCGCCGACCGGCGAATTGTCGCCTACCGTGGCGTCAGAACGCAGGACGCAAAGAAGTAGTGCGGTTTCCGAACGCTGGCGCGCTCGTTCGACATCTCCAACATCCTGTTCCAGTCAGCTCGCTGAGCGTTCCCTCATCCAATCCCGACTAAGGCGCTGAAGAATGGGTGCTCGCCAATGGGTCTGTTCGCTCCCGTGGAGGCGGGGCGTCCTCTGCGGCTACGACAAGCGGCTCTGCGCCGGGGCGGAGTACGAGCAGAACCAGACGATGCTCACCGAAAACGCACACCGCAAGAAGGACACGGGGCGCAAGTCTGGGCGTGGAGGTCGAGCGCTGTTGACGGGCTTGGTGCGTTGCGGGCGGTGTGCCCGCATGATGCTCGTCGCGTATGGGAGGATGGCGAGCCACACGCACCGCTACCAATGCCGCGGCGAACTCTCGGCGGGGAATGTCCCGCTGTGCATCGGGATTGGGGGCGTGCGCGTCGATCGCGCCGTCGCCGTCCAGTTGCTCGAGGCCGTGGCACCGCACGCCATCGAAGCGGCGCTCGAGGCGACAGCTCGCGCCGCGCGCTGACGAGGACGTGCGTCGTGCGCTACGCCGCCAGATCGAGGAAGCGACCTACGAAGCAGCGCTCGCGGCGCGGCGCCACCAGGCCGTCGACCCCGACAAGCGTCTGGTGGCGCGCGAGCTGGAAGGGCGGTGGGAAGCAGCGCTCGGGCAAGTCCGTCAGCTCGAGGAGCTCGATCGTGCGGCGCTGCTCAGCCTCGCGCACGACCTGCCCGCGGCGTGGAACGCGCCCGGCGTCGACGCGGCAACCAAGCAGAGGATCGTACGCATTCTCGTGCACGAGGTCCTGCTCGATCTCGACGCGACCTGCAACGATGTACTGGTGACGATCCACTGGAAGGGCGGACGCCACACCGAGTTGCGTGTGCCGCGCGTGCGCGCTCGGCGTGGCGAGCCGGACTGCCGGCCCAGCGCCGTGGAGGTGATGCGTAAGATCGGCGGCCAGTTCTCCGATCGCGATACCGCCGCGACGATGAACAGGATGCAGTGCCCGGGCGCGGGGCGGTGGACCACCGAGCGTGCGCGCGAACTCCGCAAGCGCCTGGGCATCTCACCCTTCGATCCCGGCAAAGACGCGGATCTGATCAGCATCAACGAAGCGGCACGCCGCCTGGGCATCGCCACGCGCTCGGTCTACCAGCTGATCTGCGAGGCGTGATCACCGGAAGCCAGGCCATGCCGCTGGCCCCGTGGCGCATTCCCCAGGCCCAGCTGAACAACGAGGCCGTCAGGCTCGGTGTACGCAACATCATCGGTCGTCGCCCGCGAATTACCGCTGTTTCCAAGGACGAGATCACGCTTCGCCTGCCCGGCATCTGAGAAAGGACGCACAATGACGAATGCTCCCCGGCGTAGCGCACGGTGTGGCTTCGAGGTGGTGGCACGCTGGCGGCGAGCCGACAGAGTAGCGAAAGAGGATCCAGTTCGATCGCGACGGTGCCGTGCTCGCCGCCGAGCACGCCTTCATCGAACATGCGCGCGAGCTCGGTGTCTTCGGTGACGCTGTGATTGAGGCGCAGCTCGTCGAAGCCGACCACCACCGAGGGGTTTGCCTCGTGGCATTGCCTGCACTCCAGCAGATTGGGAATCCGGTGCTCGACGGCTTCACCCGCGGCCACGACAAGGGCAGCGATCCCCATTTTCGAATCCAAGAGCTCGGCGTCCGTGCCGTCTTCGTTCCAGCGGCATCCGGCAAACTCCCAGCCGTCTTCGCCGAGGCGCAACACGCGTGTCTCGATCGGTCGCTCGTCGTCGGAGAACGTCTTGAAGAAGAGCGTGCCTTGGGGAAAGACCACGCCTCGCGATCGCCGGTGTCGATCTCGGTGCCATCCGGAACCACCACGAAGCGCGCCGTCCCGAGGCCATTGGACCAGAGCGGCCAGGCCGGCTCGTAGCCGTGAACCATGCTCGGCACCTTCGTGAGATCCGGCGCGAGTGGATAGAGCCCGGTCTCGCTGAGCTTCGCGGGAAAGTCGGTGAGCGGCTCGAGCAACAGACTGCCGGCGGGCGGCTCGGGCACAGCCGGCTCGGTGGGGTCGGTCTCCGCCGGGTCGCCGCACGCAGTCAGCGCGAGGAGAGCGATCGCAAGAGGTGCGTGGCTCTCATCGGGCTACTTGCATTCACCCGTGTCGAGTGGGGCGAGGTTGATGTAGACCGTGCCCCCCCCGCTGCGCGAACCGACCGCCGTGTGCCCGACGCTGCCCAGTGTCATGGCGATCCGGTGCGCAGGAGTGGCAGGTTCCCCCTCGACCACGTAGGTGCCGCCGCCCGCCATCGTGATCGATTGCGCTGGCTGCCGAAGCCGGCGGTGCCGCCTTTCGAGGACGTGGGCGTGAACATGAACGGGTAGGTGGCGAACGAGCTTTTACCGGTCACTGTGAAAGGTTTCTCGAGACTGCAGATCGCTCCGGAGTATACGACGTCCGCGGTCTGTCCGCTCGCCCGGTAGCCACAACGCTGCTCCTTGAGCACGCGCGCGATCTCCGCCTGCAAGACTGCGATCTGCGCGCTATACGCCTCGACCTCCTCCTGTGCGCGGTCCGCTCCGTGCATATTGAGATAGGGCAAGTAGCCAAGGCGCACGCAGAAGCCGTGATGGTGTCTTTCGTGAGCATCGAGGGCGGTCGCGATCCCGGCGCACGCTGACGCTTTCATGGCGTCCACGAGCGACTGGCTCGCCGAGCTCGTGAGGGCGCACAGCTTCTCCTTCGAATACTTGTGTGTCTGATCCGGATCCTGACTGTCGCCCCAGGAGTCGTAGTCGAAGGAGCTCGGTCCCTTGTAGTCGGGTATCGTCTCGAGGCCTTTGCGCGCGTCGCCAGCAGCGAACTGCTGGAGCGCGGCCTTGGACGTGCCCCCGTTCATCTTGCCTAGATCGGGAACCTTGCCGCGAAACGCTTGCTGCAGACGCTGCGCGTTTCGCAGCTCGATCTGCAGCGTTTTGAGATGTTCGCACTCACAGGCGGGCCTTTCCGGTTTCGGTGGCCATGCATTGCCCTGGTCGGGGCTGCTCGTCGGAGTCGAGCTCTTGCGTTTCTTCTGCGGGGTTTCATAAACCACGACCGCCGCGGCCGCCGCCGCGACCACCACCACCGACGCGACGATCGCTACCCAGCCGCCTGTCTTCATGGTCTCTCCCAGCGGAACGCGGCGCCGGTCATGGCGCGATGACCCCATACACGCGTGCCACTGCGTCGAGCAGGCGGTCGAGCCCCATTGGCTCGAAATTGACAACGTCGTTCAGCGCCATCACGAGGCCCCCGTGGCGCAGCTCGAGCATGCCCTGGAAGCCGCTGTGCATCAGCAGCTGTCGCAATGGGAATGGGAGCGACCTCGTGCTTCACCGCCGCCGCGTTGACCCCAATCGTGCGCACGTCCGCCAGCACCGCCTCGGCTGCTCCGACGTGTAGCTCCGCCTCTTGCTCGACTCCATCGCGACCTCCACCCGCCTGCGGTCGCGACCCGGATCTGTCCGGGATTGCGAGCCGAGCGCGGATGGTCAGATGGTCGGCATCAGCAGCTACCCGCACGACGATCGATTCATGGTCCGCTTCGTGTACGACATCACGAACAAGCCGAGCAACGAGCGGATGGTGATGGACGAAGTGGGGCTCTTCACCGTGGTCGATGGAAAGATCACCCGCGAAGAGTTCTTCTACCCGACCTTCGGGCCTTCGGGCCTTCGGCGGTCATCGCGGTTCGAGAGCGCGCCCAGGAACTGGCGATCGTGGCACACGAACACCATCGTCCGTCGTTGGTAGCAGCCGCAACCGACGCCGCATCGACGGAAGCGAACAGGGCAGTCCGTGTCGACACGTCGCAAGGGTGAGGTGAGGGGCGACGGCCGGTCAGGCGTCGATGGTGATGTGCGGCATCGCGGTGCGCATCCGGTCCAGCTCGTCGCGGGCGATCGGGTTGCCGAACAGGACGATGTTGCGCAGCCGGGGGTGCCGAGCCAGCGACGGCGGCAGCGTGGTCAGGCGATTGTCGTCGAGCCAGAGCGCTTCGAGTTCTGCAAGCTCGCCGATGAAATCGGGCACGGTTTCAAGGGCCGCGCTCTGGATGGCGAGTCGGCGAACCCGCTGCAGCGACCTCGCCGAGTCGGGCAGCGCGGGTAGCGGCGAGCCTGCTACCCGCAGCCAGTCGATCTTGCACGAACCGAGCAGCTCGAAGATGAGCGCCCAATCCCAGGTCGGCTGCGCGCCGATCGCATCTCGCGGTGGCAAAGCGCCGATCTCGATCACCGCAAACTCCGCGCCCTCCAACGTCGATGGCAGAGCGCCGAGGGGATTGCCGGCGAGCTTCATCACCTGAAGATCCGAGAGCTCGCCGAGCCAGCTCGGTAGCACCATCAGCTGATTGTTTCCGACATCGATACTGCGGAGCTTCGGCGGTGGCGCGCCATCGATGCGCTCGATTCGGTTGCCGGCGACGGTGAGCTCTCGCAACGCGTCGAGCCCGTCGGTCGCGAGTGTCTTCAGAAGGTTGCCGTCGGCCGCGAGGTACTCGAGTCGATCGAGCTTGCGAAGCGATGGCGGGATGGCCTGGAGCTGGTTGCGGCTCACGTCCAGCCAGTGGAGCGGCAGATCGCCGAGCCAGCTCGGCAGCTGAGCCAAGCGGTTGTCGCTGGCGGCGAGGCGCTGCAAGCCAGCCATCGAACGCACGGCATCAGGCAGCTCGGTGAGCCGGTTTCCCCCGATGGAAACGTCGACCGCATGCACGGCGCGAGCGAGCTCGGGTGGGGCGGCGTCGAGATCGAGGCCGGCGAGGTCGACAATCGTGGTGGGGACACCGAGCGGCGCGGGCATGCCTTGCAAGGCTTCGTCGAGCGCGTCGCGCAACAAATCGAGCGCTGGCGTCGGCTGCCCGTCGGGTCCGGCCAGCGGCGAGACCGCCGCCCCGTCCCAGAGCCAGATCGTGTCCGCATAACGACCGCCGCAGACGACAGCCTCGAAGGGGCCATCGTCGCGCTCGCGGACGGGGAGCAGAATGACGCTCGCCTCGGCGGCCGGAACGCCGGGCAGCACCGAGCGAGACGCATTCGCGACCCCACGCTCGAGGGTGAGGATGCCGAGGTAGCCGCGGTCCTCTTCCCCTGCACAGAGCTCCAGATAGAAGCTGCGCATAACGGGAGGAAGCTGGCAGCCCAGACGCACCTCGAAGGCAGCGAGCGCGGCCTCCGCGAGCGGCGGAAGAAACCGCCGCCGCCACGGTCGACTTTGCAGAGCAGTCACGAGCTGCGTCAGCGCAGGGTCGGCCATTGCCGCTTCAGGGAGTGAGGGCGAGCGGCGAGGTGCTGCCGTGCGGATACACGCTATTTCCCGGCGGGCCCACGCGGTACGGGAAGTTGGTCCCTGGCATTGCGCCCGCAATGCGGGCCGAATTGGCGTCTCCTACGTTGGTATACGGCGTGGTGCGCCCATTGGTCGGCGGCGTCACGCGATTGAACAGGTTCACGCCCGACACGGCCGAGAGGTGCGCGAGGCGCTGAGTGCAGTACGAACAAGGGGGAATGACGTGGCCAGTGGCGTCGCGGGTTGGGGTGATGCCACCCTGCGGAATGGTCAGCGCTCGCTGACGGATTGCCGCTTGGTGCGCGGGGTTGTTCGGGTCGAGCCCGGCAAAGTGGTTGTTGAGCGCCTCCACCTCGCCGCATTGGTTGGGCCCGGTATGCGTGCCGCCGAGCTGGGGAAAGTTGGGCGGCAATGCGCCACAACCCGGGCCGTAGTTGCCGGAGGTGCCCGCGGAGGTGTGATGGCCTTGCGAGTGCCCGCTCGCGCCGCCCGCGATGCTCGTCGTGGAGGGCCGCGCGAGCCCCGAGGGATCGATTTCGGCGTGGGGGCGGTTGGCGCAATAGGCGTAGAGGTTCAGGCCGCCATCGACGCCGATCGGGTCGGGAGAAATGTACCGACCGAGCTCGGGGTCGTAGTAGCGGTAGAAATTGTAATGAAGGCCCGTTTCGTCGTCTTCGAGCTGGCCCTGAAAGCGGATGGGGCTCTCCGTCGCCGCGGGCCCGCTTGCGCGGCCGAACGCGGAGAGGCCGAAGTCTTGTCGCTTTTGGCCTTCGCCGTCGACGATTGCGAGCGGCTCGCCTGAAGGACCGTTGACGAAGAACCACCAATCCCCGGCCGCCACGTCATCGGTTGCCTTGGCCGTCGCATCGTCCGTCCGGGCCGACGGCGCATTCCATTGGGCGACGGGCGCGTGCGACAGATCGTCGAACAGGTAGGTGCGTTGGATGCTGCTGCCGTCCGTCGCCGGGCGGATTTCGTGCAGCGGCCGGGTGCCGTCCCAGAGGTACACCGTCTTCGCGCGCGCCCTGCGAGCGCCCGCTTCCGTGAGGGTCTTTGCGACGCGACGGTTGAACGCGTCGTACTCGAATGCGACCACGCCGCCGTCGGGCCTGCGCACCGATGACAACGTTCCGCGAACGCTCCACTTGAACTGGAAACGGTTGGTCTGGGCCTCGTCGTCGATATAGCGGCTGACGAGCCGGCCGTCGGTGTCGTAGTCGTATCGCACGTTGCCGCGCTGCAAGCAGCGATTGCCGGCGCCATAGACGCGCGGCGGAGCGTTGGGACCGTCCTCCCGAAGGTTGCGCGCGGGGTCGATGGAGAAGCTCTCCGAACGAGTCGCTCGCACCTTCGCGACGAGCTGGCCGATCTGATCGAGCACGTAGCGGACGGTGCCGCTCACGGGGTCGACCTCGTCCACGAGCTCGCCCGCGTTCGAGTAGTGAAAGACGCGTTCGAACGTCTCCGTCTTCTGACTCGAGCTCACCGTCGCATGGGTGGTGTTGCCGAGGGCGTCGTGCGCCAGCCCCAGCTCGCCTCGTTCGGGCAAGGTTCGCAGTCGCTCGCGCCCAGCCGTGTCGTAGGCCCGCTCGAGCAGTTTGCCGCCCGGCAGCTCGACGGCGACGGTTCGGCTCTGGCCGTCGCGATACACGCGCTCGTGGTACCCGAGCGACGACGAGCGCGACGCGAAGTGGTTCATCACATCGAACGTGCGGTTCACCTCGAACGTCTGACCCCCGAAGCCGAGCGACTCGCGCGTGCAGCGCCCACGCAAGTCGTAGTCCATCCGCACCTCCGAACCCGAGGTCTTGGCGCAGACGGTGTGACCCATCGAGTCGTAGGAGAACTCGTGCTTGGCGCCGTCCGCGAACTCGCGGAGTAGAAGCTGGCCGGCCTCGTCGTATTCGAAGCGCGTTCGCTCATGGGCGCCGTTGGTGAAGAGCACGACGCGGCCCGCTGCATCGTAGCGGAAGCGCTGCTCGCGGCCGTCAAACCAGGTCTCTTTCACGACCAGCCCGCGCACGTCGCGCTCGAGCAGGTAGCTCTCGCCGAGCTCGTTGATGATTCGGCACAACCGGCCCTCGCGGTCGTAGCGCATCTTGATGACGCTGCCGTCGGCTTCTTGGTACTCGATCACCTTGTCGTTGCCGGCCCAGACGAAGCGCTCGACCACGCCATCGGCGTCTACATGGCCCGACAATCGGCGGTCGGTGTCGTACGCGAAGGTCTCGACTCCGCCCGTGGGCAGCTGGATCGTCGCCAGCGCATTGCGTGCAGTGTATCCGAAGCGGCGCGTGGCCCCGTCCGCGTCGATGAATCGTACGACGCGGCCGAGGTAGTCGTACTCGAGCCGCTTCGTGCGGCCGTCGGGCTCCGTTACCGAGATGCGATTGCCAAAAGCGTCATAGCGACAGGTCGCGATACCGCCATTGGGGAAGTGCACGGTGTCAATCTGACCGCGGGGCGTGAAGGTGAGGCCGATGATGGGGCCGTAGTCGTCCGAGGCGAACGTCATGTTGCCGCGGCCGTCGTATTGCATCTCGACCATGCCGCCATTGGCGAGGTTCATGCGCACGAGGCGGCCGTGTTGGTCGTAATGGTAACGGGTGGCGTGACCCAGTGGGTCGATGCGCTGGCTGAGCTTGCCGTCGGCAAGGCGCACGAACTGCGTGGTCGAGCCGGTTGGGTCGGTGTAGGCGGTCTCGAAGCCGAGGTCGTTGTAGAGATGAGAGAACACCGCGCCCCCGACCACTCCCTTCAGCACCTTTCCGGCCGCGTTGACGGAGAGTCGCCGCACCTCGGTCGAGTTTGCGCACTCGACGAAGCCGTCCGGCAGATAGTCGATCTTGCAGTGCAGGAAGCCCTTCGCCTTGGTGACGCCGTCCGCGAGCAGCTTCGGCGCGTCCACGTCGATCGCGGGGTCTTCCTGGCCGCGCATCGTGCACCACGTTTCGATGCAGCGTCCGGACACGTCGTAGACGTATTGCACACGAAAGCCACTTGGGCGCTGCTCTTCGATCAGTCGGTGATCGAGGTACGCGAAGCGGGTGACGTTGCCTTCTGCATCGGTGACGCCGACCATGTCGCCCGCTTCATCGTATTGGTAGCGGTAGAACGTGATCCATTGACCCTGCTCCTGTGCGTTCTTCACCTCGAACGCCTCGATGTGCGAGCCGGACATTCGGACGCGAACGAGGCGGCCCGAGACGTCGATGAAGCCGAACAGCAGCTCACCATTGTAGACCACGCCGATTTCGTTGCCATTGCGATCGGAGAGGCCGCTCAAGCGGAAGGTGGCGCCGAGAGCGTGCTGGCGAGAGAAGAAGCTCACCATTCCGCCGGGGCTCAGGAGGCGGAAGCCGTCTTCGGCGTGGCTCAGCACGGTGCCACCCGGCAGCTCGACGGCGGTGCCCATGGGCGGCAGCGCGACCGTGCTCGGGTCGTTCGACGCGCTCCAGATCGTCACGTTCGTCCGGCCAACCTCGAGGCGGGCACCGTACGAATAGGTCCAGCCGAAGCCGAGCCCGATGTCGCGCTTTCTCGCTGCGCTGTTGTACTGCCGCAAGAGCTCGAGCTTCAGCGGCCCCGGAATGAACATGTCGATGTTCGGGACGGTGAAGACGCGGCCAGTTGCCAGATCGACGGGGTCGCCGGCGGCGGTACCAGAGCCGCCGTGCGGGCCCGGACACTGGCCGGTGCCGTTGCCGCAGGTGCCCGCGCCGCGGCCATCGCCACCGGCGCCCTCACCGTTGCCGTCGCCCGACCCCGGGCCCGAACCGTCACCATCACCTGCGCCGTCGCCGCTGCCGCCACTGCCGCCGGCCCCACCGCCCATGACGGCGATGCTGGGGCACATGCCAGGGATGGGCGGTATGTTGGGAACGGGTGCGGTCCTTGCCATCTCGCTGATGAACGTACCGGGAAAGCAACCGGAGCGCATCAGTGTCTGCGCGGTCCTGGCGCGTATGCTCAGCTGACGCCGGGGGCTTCATGCCCCGTCGCAGCGACGTCCTCTTTGTAGCTGCCGCCGTAGACCTTCGGGCCTTCGGCGGTGATCTCGAGCACGCGGTTCGAGAGGGCGCCCAGAAACTGGCGATCGTGGGACACGAACACTATGGTGCCCTCGAAGTCGGCCAGCGCATTGAGCAGCGTCTCTTTGGTCTCCAGATCGAGATGGTTGGTCGGCTCGTCGAGCACGAGGAAGTTCGGCGGGTCGAACAGCATCGTGGCGAGCACCACGCGCGCCTTCTCACCGCCGGAGAGGATGCGGCAGGACTTGTCGGTGTCGTCACCGGCTCGCTGAAGGCGCCGCCCAGCGTCTTCAGCGAGCCGATGGTGGCGAATGGAAAGTTCGAGCGAGTAGGTCCGGGTTGCAATGGGCACCGAAAGCGCCGACGTATTTGGATGACGACTGCGCGCTGCGGCTCGAGATCGCCACCGATCGGCGTCGCTTCGAGCTCCGCCCTGACAGTAGTGGGCAGCTTGCCGCGGGCCCAGCACTTTTCGGGTCCAGCATCTGCTCAGGCGCCATGTAGGCCGGCGTACCCAGCAGGCCGTCTGCTCCGGTGAGCTCCGCGCGCTCGTCGACCAGCTTGCTGATTCCGAAGTCGGCAACCTTCGGAACGATGCCCCCGCGTCTGTCGAACGAAGCGAGAATGTTGGATGGCTTCAGGTCACGGTGAACGACACCCGCAGCATGTGCGGCGGCTACGGCGGAGATGATTGGCAACAAGCGCGTAAGCGAAACAAGCGGGGGGTCGACGAGCTGAGGCGGCTCGGCCATTTCGTAAGCCATGGTGCCGGAGTATCGGCTCAGCAAGTTCCAGCGGGTGCTGCCCGAGAAGTGGCAGGTCGAGATGGTGGGGGCGTACCTGCTCGACTTCGAGGGAACGTCGGGGTGGCTCGCGTCGAAAGAGAATGGGGGAGAGACGAGATGATCCCGGAGAGCATCAAACGTGATCACGTCATCGAGGCACTCGCGCACATCGACGCATCGTCGGTCCCGTCCTCGAGACAGTCGGCCGACTACGATCTGCATCACGAGGGCAAGAAGTACCCGCCGAAGTACGTCATCACGGTCGCATCCAAGTTCGCGACCGGAGAGAGGAGCTGCCTCATGACAAATTTCATGCGGGAGCGGAGACCAACGACTTTCTGAGCGCGCTCGGTTTCGATGTTCGCCTTCGCGCGAGCAAGGCGTTGCTGGGCCCGGACGCGGATCTCGCCAGCGCCCGGTCGGTGTTCGAGCGCCTGGTACCCGACGAGGCCACTCGACAGCTATGCGCCGCGATCTTCGCCAGCACGATCGAACAGGCGCACGCCGCGGGCGAGGCGCGCTGGCAGATCAGCCTGCAGCGTGACCTTGTGCGCCTCAATGGCGGACGCGTCCTGTTGTTCGACGTAAAGGCCGAGGACGTCTTCGCCGGCGTCGACCCGAAGGAGGTAAGCGCCGAAGCGCTGGCTGCTCTCGAGAAGGTGGCCACCCGCTCGGAAGGGTTCTTGCTGATGCCACACCTGCAGCTCTACCGGCTTCCCCAGCACGCGGTCGCTGAGATTTGGCCGTTGATCGAGCCAGGTTTTCGCAAGTACGTGGCCGAGGCCGTGTTGACCGGCCGCCGCTGCGTCTGGTCCCGATTGCACGCGCCCGCGGCGGTCGACTACCTGGGGCTGCTCGTTGGTCGCGGCTTGCCCCAGCCGAACTACGGGCCGGCCGCCGGAGATGTGGATGCGGAGCGGCGCATCTACTGGGTGAACCAGGGCAAGAGCTTCGAGGACGAGCTCGCGAACGGTTACGTTTTCGCCCAGAAGAAGGATGCTGGCGCTCGCCCCTCTCGCGGGCGAGCTCGACAGCCACGGCCCGGGCCGCAATCCTTGATGGCGTTCTGCACGTTGTAGCCATTGCGCCAGCGATTGACATTCGCGCGAGCGGAGGTACAATGTACCTCCCATGAAGGCACGCCTTGTAAGTATGGGCAACTCGCGGGGCGTGCGGATCCCCAAGCCACTGATAGAACAGGCCGGCATAGTCGACGAGGTGGAGCTTCGCATCCGCGATGGCGCGATCGTGATTGCGGCCTCGCGCGCGCCGCGTGCGGGGTGGGCCGAGGCTGCCGCCAAGCTGTCCGAAGAACTTCTTGACCCCGAGTTGCCCACGCGATTCGACGAGAAAGAATGGCACTGGTGAAGGCTACGGCACCCCGCCGCGGTGAGGTTCACTTGGTCGCGCTAGACCCGACCCGCGGGTCGGAGATCCGCAAGACACGCCCCTGCTTAGTCGTATCGCCAGACGAGCTAAATCATCACCTCAGAACGGTCATCATCGCCCCAATGACGTCCGCAGGGCACCCGTACCCATTCAGGGTTCCGTGCAAGTTCGACGGCAAGAACGGGTTCGTGGTGCTGGATCAGATCCGCACTGTCGACAGAGAGCGTCTGGTTCGCCGGGTCGGAAAGCTCTCCGCTCCAGCCTTCGAGAAGGCGCTCGCGACGCTCCAAGAAATGTTCTCTGCCTAGCTATAGCCAAGCTAGCCCCTAAAGAAGCGATGGGCGACGGGCAGCGGCATTGCTTGTGCGGCAGCGAAACGGCAGCGCGGTGTGGGTGGACCAGTCCGCGGGGTGGGCCCCTCTGTTCGAATACGCCAAGCCAGCAGGCGGTACACGAGCGTCCTGCCCGTTCGTAGGATCTGCGCGGGCACGAGCATCACGCCCTGAACGAAGGTCGACGAGCTGAGGCGGTTGCTTTTCGTGTCGGCGTTGCCCAGGCGCGGAGCGAAGAGCCTGCCCCTGTGGAGCTTCATGCCGGGCGACGCACCGAAGCGCACTCACCGAGGATGACGCGTAGTCCCGCGTTGGGTCCGCCTCTTGCCCAACTGCCCGGTGGTAAGAGTCCTTCCAGCGTCGCTCTCGTGAGGTCAGCTGCTCGACGCTGGCAGGTGGCCTTGCTACGAAGGCGATCCTTTTATGAGCGACGCACCGAAGAGCCTATTTTCTCCTGTCCGCAGCGAGATCGATTTTCCGAGCGACGAGGCGAAGACGCTCGCGTTCTGGAAGGCGAGCGGCATCTTCGAGAAGAGCCTGTTCGCCGAGACGCGCGCGACGGGGCCCAGCAAAGGCACCTTCGTGTTCTACGAGGGGCCGCCTACGGCCAACGGCATGCCGCACAACGGGCATGTGCTCACCCGCGCCGTCAAAGACGTGTTCCCGCGCTACAAAACGATGCTGGGCTACGACGTCCCGCGCAAAGCCGGTTGGGACACCCACGGCCTACCCGTCGAGGTCGAGGTCGAGAAAGAGCTGCACATCCACGGCAAGGCCGCGATCGAGAAGTACGGCATCGAGCCGTTCACGCATCGCTGCATCGAGAGCGTGTTTCGCTACACCGACGCCTGGGAAAAGCTGACCGACAAGGTGGGCTTCTGGGTCGACCAGAAGACTGCGTACGTGACCTTCCACAAGAGCTACGTCGAGAGCGTGTGGTGGTCCTTGTCCGAGCTCTTCAAGAAAGGCTTGCTTTACAAGGGCGATAAAATCGTGTGGTGGTGGGCCCAAGGCGGCACTGCGCTCTCCAGCGGTGAAGTAGGGCAGGGCTACAAGACCGTCGACGATCCCAGCGTGTTCGTCGCGTTTCCGCTGGTCGACGACCCGAAGACTGCGCTGCTCGTGTGGACGACCACCCCGTGGACGCTGCCTTCCAACATGTACGCGGCGGTTCGACCCGAGTTCGACTACGCGTACGTCACCGGCGCCGGCGATCGCACGCTTGTCGTGGCCAAGGCGCTGGTCGAAGGCTTGGCAAAGAAGCTCGGCGCCGAGCTGAAGATCGTCAAAGAGGTGAAGGGCAGCGACCTCTGCGGCAAGAAGTACGTGCCGCCGTTCGACACCTACCTCGCCGACGCAGCGCCGTACGACGTCGTTCACTCGGTGATCGCGGCTGACTTCGTATTGCTCGACGCCAGCGGCATCGTCCATATCGCGCCGGCTTTCGGCGAGGACGACTACAAGGCGCACCGCGCCCTCGCCACCAAAGTTCAGCCTAACTTGCCGCTCTTTTGCGCGGTGAAGCCAGACGGTACCTTCAACGAGCGACTGCCAGCCTACGCCGACAAGTTCGTGAAAGACTGCGACAAGGGCCTGTCAGCCGAGCTGAAGCAGCGCGGCTTGCTCGTGCTCGCAGAGGTGGTTCGGCACGAGTACCCGTTCTGCTGGCGCGCCGATTCTGACCCGTTGATCCAATACGCGCGGCCGGCTTGGTACATCCGCACCACGGCTGAAAATGCGCGCGCGCTCGCCAACAACCAACAGGTCAACTGGCTGCCCGATCACATCAAAGAGGGCCGCTTCGGCGACTTCCTGCGCAACAACGTCGACTGGGCGCTCTCCCGCGAGCGCTACTGGGGCACGCCGCTCAACATCTGGGTGAACGACGTCACCGGCAAGATCGAGGCACCGTCGAGCGTCGCCGAGATCAAGCAGAAGAACCCAGACGCGTTCGCCGCGTTCGACAAGGCCAAGGCTCTGGACGAAAACCTCAGCGAGCACCTGATCGTACACAAGCCGTGGGTCGATCACGTCACCTGGCAGAATCCGGGTGAAGAGGGCACCTACCGCCGCGTACCAGAGGTGATCGACTGTTGGTACGACTCCGGCTGTATGCCGTTCGCGCAGTGGGGCTACCCCCACGCCGAGGGCTCGAAAGAGCTGTTCGAACGCGCGTTCCCGGCCGACTTCATCAGCGAAGCGATCGATCAGACGCGAGGCTGGTTCTATTCACTGCTCATGATCTCGACGCTGGTGTTCGACAAGGCGCCGCTGCCTGTCCCGTACAAGACGTGTGTCGTGCTCGGTCACGTGGGCGACAAAGAGGGAAAGAAGGAGTCCAAATCGAAAGGCAACTACACCCCGCCGGAAGTCATTCTCGAAAAGGTGAGAATGGAGTTCGCGGCCCTGGCGGGCGACGCGCAGAACGGCGCCCCCGCGCCCGGCGTCGCCTTCATTGCCCGCGAAGACTACGAGGGCCTCGATCTGACCGGCGAGAGCGCGAAAGTCGTCGCCTATCTCGGTGATAGGCCGGAGCAAAAACTCGCGCTCGAGCTGAAGCCGGCTGGCTCGAAGGCAAAGCTGCCGCGTCGCATCGTGGCGCTGCACGCCGACGATCTCGCCAAGCTGGGCGCAGTTGCCGACGTCAAGGCGATCAGCACGCGGCCGAACGACGTCTCTCGTCTACCGCAAGAGGCCCGCGTCTTCATCGAAGACCCTTCGTCGCCTGCGCCGGGTGCCGATGCCTTTCGCTGGTTCTTCTACGCGTCGAGCCCGTCCTGGACGAACACGCGGCACTCGCTGACCAACGTGCGGCTCGAGCAAAAAGAGTTTTTGGTCAAGCTACGCAACGTCTTCAGCTTCTTCACCATCTACGCGAACATCGATGGCTTCGATCCGTCGCGCGGCAACGCTTTAGCGACGCTCCATCAACACATAGGGGGCGCCGACTTTCTCGGCGTGTCGACCGGCTATCGCAAGCCGGCCGAGCGTACCGAGCTCGATCGCTGGATCATGAGCGAGCTTTCGCTCACCACCACGGCCGTCTGTAAGGCTCTCGACGGCTATCTGCTGTACGACGCCGCGCGCGCGCTGGTCGACTTGGTCGAGAGCCTGTCCAATTGGTACGTGCGCAGAAGCCGCGCGCGCTTCTGGAGTCACGGGCAAATCGGCGAGGGCACAGCGTCACAAGAGAAGGTCGACGCATACTTCACCCTCTACGAGGTGCTGGTCACCATCTCGCGTTTGGCAGCGCCCTTCGTGCCGTTCTTCGCCGACGAGATGTTTCAGAGCTTGGTTCGCAAGCCTTGGCCGAACACGATGCCGGAGAGCGTACATCTCGCGAGCTTTCCGGTTGCCGACACCGCCGCGGCCGACGCCCCGCTCGGCGCCGAGATGCGCGCCGTACGCGAGCTCGTCAGCTTGGGGTTGCAAGTGCGCACGCAGGCCAAGGTGCGTGTGCGCCAACCGCTTCGTCGAGCCGATGTCGTCGTGAGTGACAAGGCGCTGGTCGGCGCGCTGAAAGCGCACGTCGATCTCATCTGCGAAGAGCTCAACGTGCACGAGGTCGGCCTGCTCGCTCCAGGTGAAGAGGCAGGCTTCGTGCGTTATGCGCTGAAGCCCAATTTTCGCGCGCTTGGCCCCAAGCTCGGCAAGAAGGTGCAAGCCTGCAAACAAGTGCTCGCCGTTGCAGACGCGGCTCTGTTGCGCACCGAGCTCGCGCTGAAGGGAAGCGTCGAGATCGTGGTCGAAGGCGAGCCAATCACGCTCGGCCCGGAAGAGATCGAGATCTCGGTCGAGGCCGAGAAGGGCTTTGCTGCTGCTGGCGGCAAAGCGGGCGTGATCGTGCTCAACATTCAGCTCGACGACGAGCTCCGTGACGAAGGCCTCGCCCGCGAGATCATCGCGCGAGTGCAAGGGCTTCGCAAAGAGCAGGGCCTCGACTTCGCCGATCGCATCCGCTTGCACGTCGGCGGCAGCGACCGGGTCGTCCGGGTTGCCACCAGCGGGCAGGCGTCGCTCGCGACCGAGAGCCTGGCTGTCAATTTGACGGTTGGGGCTGCGGCCCAGCCTGCCACCAAAGCCCTCGCAAAGTCCTTCACCGTAGAAGGCGAAGAGCTGACCCTCGCGCTCGAACGCGCATAGAACCAGCAGCCAATACGCCTTTTTCCAGATCCGAAAAGCAAAACGATACGGATGGTTGTTCGTTTGGTACCTTGATCGAGGGTCATGCAAAAGGGGTCGGGGTCGAGCGCCCTCGTCGCTGTCGAGAAGCGGATCAGTCTCGAGATCGAACGTTCCCTCGCGCTGCGCACTGATCTCGAGCCCAAGCTGGCCGGTGCTGCGCGAGCGCTGGCCGGTCACTCGCTGCCGATCCGCACGCAGTTGCTCGCGGCGCTCCGCGAGCTCGTCAAGAAGGACGCGTTCGAACGCGAGCTCTACGGTGCTGGTGTGCGCGCGTTGGCAGAGACGGCCGACAAGCGGCTCGGCGCGCTGCTGACGACCGCGCTGAAGACCGACGATTTCGGTGGGTTGCCTGCGCTGTCAGCTGCCTGTTTCGTGAGCGACGCCGCGCTCGCCCCGCTGCTCGCGCGCGCTGCCGGTTGCGCCAAGACGCAGCTCGCGTTCGCTGCCGAAGTGGCTCGTTCTTGTCGCGGCGAGCTGACCGGGCCGCGGCTGTTCGCGTTGGCACCTCGCATCAAAGAGGCGCACCGCATTGCGCTCTGTGTAGACCTACTGCTCCCACTCAGCCTGCGGCTCGACGCCGTGCCCCAGAAGGCGTGCGCGAGCCTGGCCGATGCGCTGCATGTCCTGCGCGGCTCGGAGCGGCATCTCGGGCGCTGGCTCGTGATGGCGGAGATCGCGCATCACGGTGGCGACGATCGTGGTCTCAAAGAGGCGATCGAGCGCACCACCACCGGCCCCGACAGCTCACGGGCAGCCTGGGCGCTGGTTGCGTGGGCCCTCGACGAGAAGCGCGGCACCGGCGGAACCAGGCCCACTTCGGAGCTGGTCGCTCGGCTCTCTCATCGGCCCAGCGCCGACCGCGACACGGCGTTCTTGTTTCGTATGGCCGAGCGCAAAGTCGACGTCGCACGCCCGATGCTCGAGGCGCTCGCGCGCACCAAGCCGCTGGGCGACGATGTGGCATTGCGGGCCTCGTTCATGTTGGTGAAGCACTTCGATCGACCGCAATTCAAAGACGAAATCGTCGAGGCAGCCGACGCTTCGGAGCGGGACGATTTGCGGGCGCTCGCCGCCGCCGCGCTGTTCGAGCTCGGGGACCGCGATCACGCCTTGCGCGTAGCGGAGCCGCTGGCCGCTTCGGACGACATCGCGGCGCAAGCGTGGTGCGGGCTCATTTGTGCGCTGTCGACGAACGGTGCCAGCAAGGCGCCTAGTTTGCTCTCGGAGCCGACCTTTCGTCGCGTGCAATGGGGTTGGATCGAGTGAGCTCCCCGATCTCGCTGCTCGCGCTATCGCTGTTCGCGATCGACGCGCAGGGCAGCCTTCTGCAAGAGCTCAGCATCGCGCGCACGCCGCCTCCGGGGGCGCTCGACGACGAAGCGGTGCGCCTGGTCGCCGTGGCCAAGCCCGGCGAGACGTTGCCGCTCAGAGTGAAGCTCACGTCCCGCGCTGCCGAGGCCGTGCCGCAGCCACTCGACGTCATCAACGATCTCGAGCTCGTGCCGGGCCCGTGTCCTGCCAGCGTCCCCGCTGGAGGGGTGTGTGCGGTCTCCAAACCGTGGCGGCTCGTGATCGACGATGTCGATCGGCGACACCCCCGCCTGACTGGCGGCGCGCTGGTCGCCGAGCTGGGTGGTTCGCTCAGCGTCGGCCAAGGCGCCAAGACAGACACGACGTTCCCCGTCGCCAGCAGCTTCGGCAAGAGCCGCGTCAAGCTGCGCGTGCGCTTGGTGCGGCTGCGACAGGGTGGTCCGCCTCCGATCGGACGAGATACCAACGACGCCGTGCGTCTGGCGCGCGGCGAGATCGATCGCGCCAGCAGCGTGTGGGGCGTGTGCGGCGTCAGCTTCGGCCCATCCATCGAGACCGACGTGCGCGTGGTCGACCCGCCGCCGCCCCATCTGCTCTCGCTCGGCTGCGATGCCCCTGCGCTCGCCATGGGCGGCGAGATCGCGTTCAACGTCGACGGGCAAGAGGCTCGCGTGTCGATCAGCGCTGGCACTTCGCCGCGCGGTGCGGCCCGCAGGGTGGCCGCCGAGCTGGAGAGGCTAGGCTTTCGTGCGACGGTCAGCGACAACCGCAGAACCCACGCAGCGACGACCCCGAGCAGCGACGTCCTGGTGGCCAAGAAGACCGGCCAGCTGGCGACCCTGTCGGCGCCGAAGCGCGGGCCTATCTCCACGGACAGCGCGCTCGACGTGTGTATCGGCCGCGTGTCACTCGAAGATGGCCTGCAGCATTTCTCCGACTCCGTCGCGCTGAGCGGCACGCTCGAGGAGCGCACGCTGATCAAAGCATTCGACGATGGCGACCCGTCGACGTTGGATGTGTTCATGGTGCCGAGCTTCGGCGGCGACGCTCGCATCGGCGAGTCGTTCATTTTTACCGACCACGGCGCCATTCGCAACGTGGTGATCGAAGACCGCGCGGGGCTTCGCGCGCAGCGGGCTTCTTTCACGTTGGCCCACGAAATTGGGCACGTGCTCCTCGATCAGCCGGGGCACCCCGACGATTTTCAAAGCGACACACCGACCTCGCTGATGGATGCCGACGCTGTCAATGCAACCGCTTTCGGTCCGCGGCGGCTCAGTGTGAGTGAATGTGAACGGGCGCACCGCCAGAGCGGGCCGAAGAGCCTTCCGCGCCTGCTCGCTCCGTGGTCCGGGAAGAAATAGAACTAAACGCAAGCAGCCGAAGTCAGTAGAAGGGCCTTCGATGCGGTTTGGGCAAGGCGCCTCGCTGTTCACCGGTCTCGCGCTCGTTTCGTTCGCGAGTGTCGCCCTGTCGATCGTGCTGACGCGCGTGTTCTCCGCCGCGCTCGGCTACCACTTCGCGTTTTTAGCCGTCTCGCTCGCACTCTTCGGGGTGGGCGTTGGCGGGGGCATCGTCGCGGTGGCACCGCGCCTGATCAGCGCACCGCGCCTGTTCGGTCGCCTCGCCTTGGTCGCCGGCTTGGCTGGTCTCGCCAGCGCCTTCTCCGTCATTTACGGACTGCAAGCGTCGCTGCCCGACACGTTGACACGTGCCGCGGTGCAGTCGCTCGCGATCCTCTACGCGGTGTCGTCCCTGCCGTTCGTATTGACCGGGATCGTGGTGGCAGCAGCGCTGGCACACGCGCGCGGTCAGTCGGCTCGCCTGTACCTGGCCGATATGGCGGGTGCTGGGCTCGGCGGCGCGGGCGCGCTCTTGATGTTGCAGATCGGCGCGCCGCGCGCGGGCTTGTTGGCGGGCATCGTGTTCGCCCTCGCGAGCATCGTGTTCGCCATCGGCAGCCTGGCTGCCCGCGGCCGCTTTTCAGCCCGCGAAGAGCCGAGCGGTGGCTGGACTGCGGCGGCCATTTTTGCGGCCAATCTCTCGCTGTTTCTCGGTGACTACGGCGAGCAGTGGCTCACCGTCAAGAAGCTGCGGCACGTGAATCTCGAGCGAGCCTACTTCGTGAGCTGGAACGAGCTCGCCCTCGTCACCGTCGACAAGCCGTCTCGCGGCATGGCCTGGTTGCGCGTCGACGCCAGCGCCGCCACCGCCATTCTCGATGGCAAGACCGACCCGCCGAAGCACCCAGACGAGATGGGTTACGTGCTCGCTGGAAAAGTCGGCCCGACCCTCGTGATCGGCGCAGGTGGCGGCCGCGACGTGCGTGCTGCGCTGAACGCCGGCCAGACGGAAGTCGTCGCCGTCGAGATCAATCGCAGCATCGTGTTCGAGGTGATGCTGGGCAAGCTGAAGGACTTCAGCGCTGGCCTGTACGAAAAGCCGGAGGTGCGAATCGTGGTCGCCGACGGTCGCTCCTTCGTACGCTCGAGCGACACGCGCTACCGCACGATCGTCATCTCGCTGGTGGACACCTGGGCAGCGAGCAACGCCGGCGGTCTGTCGCTCACCGAAAATGGTCTGTACACCACCGAGGCTTTCGCGGACTTCGTGAATTATCTCACCGACGATGGCAGCTTGGTGGTCAATCGCTGGGACGCGGAGCTCGATAGGCTCGTAGCGCTCGCCGCTGCCGGTCTTTACCGGGCGGGCGCAGCGGAGCCGCGCCGCCATCTTTACGCAGGCGCCGCGAACGGCACCACTGCGCTGCTCGTCAAGCGCACGCCGTTCGAGCCAGCTGAGCTCAAGCGCGTTCGCAAAAATTGCGACAAGAACCGGTTTACCGAGCGCCTCGCGCCGGACCGCGATGCGAACGAAGACCTCGCGCGGCTGGCAGCCGACCCCTGGGCTGCCAGCCGCGCCGCACGAGGCCCTGACGTATCGCCGCCGACCGATGACAGGCCTTTCTTTTTTCACAACGTGGCGGCGCGCGACCTCATGCGCACGATCTCGAGCCGCGCCGCGCTCGAAGAAGACCAGCAAGGCTTGCTCGCGCTCGCGATGGTGTTCGGCATCAGCGTGGTCTTTTCGGTGATTTTGTTTTTCGTACCGGTCCTCTTCGCGCGCAAAAGCAACGACCAGCCGATGTCGCTACCTTCACGCATGCGTGTGCTCGCCTATTTCGCCGCTCTCGGCGCAGGGTTCGTGCTGGTCGAAGTTGGGCTCGCCCAAATGTTGACCACGTTCTTGGGCCACCCTGTTTATGCGCTGACAGTGGTGCTCGCGGCGCTCTTGCTTGCGGCTGGGCTCGGCAGCTACCTCGTCCGCGGCGAACGCCTCGCGCACGCCCACATCACAGCCGCCCGCCGTGCGTTGTTCGCGTCCATCCTGCTCGTGGCGCTGGCGCTCGGCCTCTTGCCAGCCACGTCGGCGCTCGTGGGGCTGCCGCTGCCGGCTCGGGTTGTGCTCGCTGCGCTGGTGGTGACGCCGCTCGGTCTGTTGATGGGCGCGCTTGCCCCGCTCGGTATCGGCATCGCCAGCTCGGGCTCGCGGCGCCTGGTGGCTGGCGCTTGGGGACTCAATGGCGCAGTTGGCGTCGCGGCGACCGCGGTCGCGACGCTCGCCGCCATGACGCTCGGTTTTTCGTATGTTTTGCTGCTCGCGGCAGCGACCTATCTGGTCGCCGGCGCGATCGTGCCGCCGGCTGTCAACCGCCAATCATGACAGTGCCTGCGGCGACGACGACGCCATTCGGCGCGTCGGCCGGGTCGTTGCAGGTCATCGCAGTATCGCCTGCACGAGCGGCAGCCTTGTCGTTGATGAGCACGCTGCTGGAGCCCATCTGAATGGTCCCCTCGTCTTTGGGCGGGCTTTGAAACGGGCCGCCGGCAGGGATGTGCGGCGTGTTCTTGGCCTTGCTGTCTTTCGTCGCAGCCGGCTGGTTTTCGAGCAGCACATCTGCGCTCAGCGCGTCTTGCAGAACACCGTTGAAAGGAGACGGAAGCGGCGTCGGCACTGGGCCACCGGGCGACGGGATCATCACGATGTGGGTGTCGACCCCTACAACGGTATCGCCCTTTTTTGCGGCCGGCGGCATACGTCTCTCTCTCTTGTTGCGGATTCTATCGCTGGATATACCATCGCCGCTCCGCAAAGGGGGAACATGGGTCTCATCGACGACGTTATCACCGGTCTCGACGACGTTAGCGCTCGCGCCCAGAACGCGGAGGATGGGTTACTCGGGACCAATGAGGGGCCTGGTCGTGCCGAGGGTAGCTTCAAGAACGGCGAAGATCTCACGGCCGCGCCGGGTGCCACCAGTGAAGCGGACGTCGCGGTGGGCGAGGGGGGCAACGGCCTCGAAATCCCCGAGCTGATCGAGTTCATCCATTTCGGCACCGTGTATCGAGATGGCGCCTCGAGCTTCGCCAGCGATGGCGTCGCCGACGACGACGCCGCGGCCGATGTGGCCGCCTCTCCAGGCGCCCACGGGCTGATGATGCGGGCTGCGCTGCAGCGCGAAGCGCTGTTGCTCGCCGGGTTCGTGCGCGCACAGATGGTCGCGCTGGACGCCGAAGAAAAGACGCAAGGCAGCATCGGCACGATGATGTCGCTCGCGACAGAGTTGGCCGGGGCCGCCGGTAGCTTCAGCGACAAGCCCTCGGCGGCCGACTTTCAGCCGATGCTGGACGAGATCAACCGGGTCGGCGTCACCATCAACGCAGGCACTGCGACCTACCCAGAGCTCCACGCGGCTGGCATCGCCCTCCACGAGGCGCGAGCCGCCTACGCCACGATGCTCGACGAGCAGCTGAAGAAGCGCCTCGACAAAGAGGTTGCGCCCGGAAACGGCATGCTGGACGCGGTGCCGCTGCTCTCCAGCATCGTGCCGCCGTTCCTGGCCGAGGTCGTCACCTTCATCCAGCAGATCTCGTTCAAGGTATTTGACGTGTACGCGGCGCTGATCGTCGGGTTCGCCAAAGAGATGGAGCCGAAAATCGAGGAAGCGGCTCGGGACATCAGCATCGCCGCGATGCGCGACGGCCGGAGGCCGCTGTTCTCCGTTTGGTATGTGCCGCCACCGCCACCCGAGAGGGAAGACGAAGATGTTTTGCCAGCAAGCACGCTCGGGCCGCTGGCCGCACCGCTAGGCGAGGCTTTGGGCAAGGTGAACGCGGTGGGCAACGACGTGCTCGACGTAGTCGATTTCTTGAGCCGCCCCGGCGGGTACACGCCAGGCAGCGCGTTCCTCGACCAAGCGCTGCAGATCGCGAAGCCCATCGGCCCCGTCGACCCCAGCAAAGCAGGCCAAGCCAGTCTCGAGATGTGCGATGCGCTCGGTCAGATGGTGGTGAGTACGTTCAACAAGATCATTGGCACCGAGGTGCCCGATCCCATCGACAAGGTGCTCGGTAAATTGATGACAGTAACCGCAGAGTTCTTGCGTGCGGTGTACGGCAAGCTGATCACTCTGAAAGAGGACGAGATCGTCAGCCCCGATGAGTTTCTGGCGGCGGGCCGCGTCCATCTCGTGCATTTGGTCATCGAAAAGCTGCTCGGCTTGATTCCAGGCATCGACACCGTGCGCAACTTCGTACCCAACTTTCAGGGCGTCACGGTGGGTGTCGAAGGCCTGCTCGCGCGGGCCAAAGAGGTAATCGCCAAGGAGATCGCGCCCGCGATCGATCCGGTCATCGAGTTTGCGATGCGCGACTTGTTCGACATGCTTTTCATCGTTAGGGGTGGCGCTCGAAGACGTGGAGCGCAGACCATGGAAGTGACGCTCGGCCTCGCGCCAGTGCTTTATGCCCGGCTGTTTCGCAATCTGTTCTTCCCGATCTGGGACCTATTGATGGAGAAGGGCCTCGCCGCCGTCACCGCGGCGCTCAACTTCGACAACCAAAAGGCGCTCGAAAAGATCCACGCCGCAAAGAACCAAGTCGACATGGTGAGCGACAAGATGAAGCAGGCCAGCGCGCTGCTCGGGGGCTCCTCGCTCGACGCCTCCAAGGGCGCCGACAACTTCAAGCCGTTTCAGGATTTGGTGGCCGAACCGGAGAGTACCGAAGCAGACACGATTGCAGACCCGATGGCCGACGGCTTTCCGCTCCGATGGCGGAGGCGGATGCGGAGCCCCACGGTCGAAGAGGTCACCGACGATCACATCCAAGAGGTCCTTCCGAACCTGAAGTGGGCCACCGAGACGCCGCCCGACGAAGCAGCGCCGACGGCCGACCCCCCCGAACAAGCCTCGGCGGCAGGCTGAAGGAGGCAACCATGGCAAGCTCACTTTCCAACACGACATTGGTTGCGGGCGCTCTCGTGGGTGACGCCCCTGTCATTCGCTATCGCGGTAGCGAGCGGATGAATGCCCCTTATCGCTATGAGGTCGACGTTGCCCTGTCTGCTGGGTCACCGTTGCTCGAGGTGATGTCGGCTCTGGTGCTGGGCCAAGAGGCGAAACTGACCATGGCAGAGGTCGGCTACGAACGAGTCGTGCACGGCTTCGTCACATCGGTGGGCAATGGCCGGCCGCTCGACGCCGAGACGACGGTGGTCAATGTCGAGATCGTTCCACGGCTATCGCTCTTGGGGCTGCGCACCCACAGCCGCATTTTTCAAGAAAAGACCGGGCCAGACGTGATCAAGCTGGTACTCGATGAATGGGGCGTGGGCCATCGTGCTGAGCTCGTTCAGAATTACGACACTCGCCCGTATGTCACCCAATACAAGGAGACAGATCTCGCCTTCGTCGAGCGCCTGCTGGCCGAAGAGGGCATTGCGACTTTCTTCGATCAGACCGGCGACGCAGAGGTGCTCGTACTGCTCGATGCGTCGACCTCGTACATGTCAATCGGGCCGCGCCATTACCACGGCTTCGCCGGCGGCATGGCAGAGGACGAAATCGCTTCCTTCGATGTCCACCGGCGCGTGCGACCAACAGCCGCGCGCCTCGGCGACTTCGATTTCCGTCGCCCGCTGCTCCAGCTGCGCGCGCTCGAGCTGGTGAAAGAGGAGCCAGCTGGCGTGTTTCAGCGCTTTGGCACCGAGCGATTCGCTCGCTACTTTCACGGAGACATCGCCGAGCGCGCCAAGCCAACCGAGCTCGAGGTCGACCCTGCGCAGGCTCGCACCGTGCTCGACCAGCTGCGCGCCGACGTCGTCATCGGCAAGGGCGTTGCGCATTCGAGGCAGCTCTCCCCGGGGTTCTCGTTTCAGCTCGACGGTCACCCGGTGGCGAGCTCGAATCGCGGCTTCGCCGTCACGGCTGTCGAAATCGAAGGCACCATCCCGTACCACGGAGGCGACGCCAAAGAGTCGGTCACGACGACGTTCGAGTGCGTGCCAGACGACGTCTTGCTGCGGCCGCCATTCATCACCCAGACGCTTCGTCAGGTATCCGAGACAGCCACTGTCGTCGGCCCGGGCGCTGAAGAGATCTGGGTGGACGAACACGCGCGCGTGCAAGTCGTCTTCCATTGGGATTTGGAGTCGCTCGGCGCAGATGGCAACAAGGCCTGGCTGCGCGTTTCACAGCCCTGGGCCGGGGCCAATTGGGGCGCGCAATTCATACCGCGCGTCGGCATGGAGGTGATCGTCACCTTCCTCGGCGGCGACCCGGACAGGCCGATCATCACCGGCTGTGTCTACAACGGCACGCACCCGACACCATTCCAGCTGCCGAAGGACAAGACCATCAGCGGCCTGCGCTCACAATCGACGCCCAAGGGGCCAGGCTTCAACGAGCTCAGCTTCGAGGACAAGCTAGGCAACGAGCGCGTGTTCATTCATGCCCAGAAGAACTTCGACCAAGAGGTCGAGCACGACCGCAGCGCGACCGTCAGCAATGACGACACCGAAAGCGTCAAGCGGATCAAGACGCTGGCGGTCGGTCTCAACCACGTCGTAACTGTCGGCGTGAACGAGACTGTCACGGTCGGCAAAGACCGGCAGCTGTCGATCGGTGGAGACAGCCAGCTGTCAGTCGGCAAGCGCGCCGATCTCGACATCAATGGTGGCGCCACCGTCCGCATCGAGGGTGACCTGGCTCAAAAGGTGGCCGGTGAGCTGAGACTGGACGTCAACAAGGACATCCGCATGACCACAGTGGGTCACCTCGTCACGGTCGTGGGGGAGCACGACAACAAGACCAGCTGCGTCCTCCACGTCGAAGGGTCTACGTCGATGTCGTCGTCTGGCCCGACACACATCTCGGCGCCTGAGGGCATCGAGCTCGTCGTCGGCGACAGCGTGTTGCGCATGACCAAGGAGTCGATCGAGCTATCGTCGAAGAACATCTTCTTTACGGGCGAGAAGCTCACCGTCGACAGCACCAAAGACGTCCTGGTCTATGCAGAAAAGCGCATCATTCTGAAGTCCGAGAAGGTGAAGCTCGAAGGCGAGCAGTCCAAGCTCGAGCTGAAGACCGACGCCAAGCTCGACGGCACGATGGTCAAGATCAATTGCAGCCAGGAGCCGGAGGACCCACTCGAGAAGCCAGAGCCGAAAAAGCCGGCGACCTTCACGCTGACCTCGAGCGAAGGCAAGAAGATGCCAAAACAGCGCTTCGTCGTCACGCTGAAAGACGGCTCCGTGCGTGGCGGCGTCACCGATGCAGACGGCGCGGCCTCCATCGTGCTCGAGGACGATGCAGAGATTCACTTCCCGGATTTGGGCGAGGTCGAGTCATGAAGCCCTACGTCATCAAGAAAGGCGATTACCTCACCAAGCTGGCTTTCGAGCTCGCCTTCGACAAAGACACTGTGTGGAGCGACGGCAAAAACGCGGAGCTCAAGAAGAAGCGCGCCGACCCCGACACCTTGCGGCCTGGAGACGTGATCTTTCTGCCGGAGAAAGAGCCGAAGAAGCAGACTTTCTCGAAAGAGGCCTCGCACACCTTCAAAGCCAAAGTTCCCAAAGTGCCAGTCAAGGTCACCCTCTCGATTGGCAAAAAGGTGCTGGCAGACGAGCCGTACGTGCTGCGCGGTCTCGGTGAGGACATCGAAGGCAAAACCGACGGTTCAGGCTTGATCACGCTCGACCCGACGCTCGACGTCCGCGAGGTCGAAGTGTTTCTCCCAAAGAAGAACCGCACATTGAAGCTCAAGCTGGCAGGTATGGATCCGGGAGAGGAGCCCTCCGGCGCGCGCATGCGGCTGCAGAACTTGGGCTTTCTCGGGAAGAAATTTGCCAAGGGCAAAGACAAGTACGTCGAGCACGACCCAGAGACGCTCAAAGCCGGGATCAAACGTTTTCAGGGCAAGAACGGCATCGAGCCGACCGGTGAGCTCGACGACAAGACCAAGACGGCGCTGAAGGACGCCTATGGCAGCTGAGCTGTGGAGGCGGAGAACGGCGTGTCGCTCGAGCGTTATGCGCACGCCACGGCCGCGCTGGCCGACGGCTTCGTCGAGAGCGACGCGCTCGACCTCGCCGGGGTCGCCAAGAGCGACTGGTCTACGGCACGCAGCGGGTGGTTGAAGCGCATTGGTGGCTCGGGCCCCGATGCGCCTGAGTTTGCGGAGTATCAGAGGCTCTACGCCCAGGCTGAAGACGGCTTCGGCCGCACTGTCTCGCCTGTCGACAAGGATCTGACGGCGTGGCTCGTCTTTCTGGCGACGTGCGAGAAGACGAGCAATCTCGGCGCCCTGCTGGAGAAGCTGGCGCTTCGAACCAGCGATCTCTCCAGGCTGTCACGCAACTGGAAGAAGCGCTTCGAGCTCGACCCCACGCTCGAGCCCAAGATCGCAGAGCTTCGTAAGAAGGGGCTGCCTTCGGAGCTCGTGCCGCTCAAGGTCGGCGAGAGCAAACGCCTCGCGCTTCCTCTCGGTGACGCGGAGCCTTCCCCTGCCGCAAAGCCCGTCCCCGCGGCACCGGCCACGATTGCTCCAGAGGAGATCCCGCTCGATCGTTACGCTGCGTTGCGCTCGGACATCGATCGTGGCGACAGGCTCGGCGACGTGCTCGCGCGCTTTCGTGTGGAAGAAAAGGTGTTCGCAGCAGCCGATGCCCACTACCGCGGGGCCTTTTTGAAAGATCCGGCGCTCGCGGCTGATTTCAGAGTGCTCCGTGCCCACGCCGACCGAAGTCCCAGGCAAGTCGCTGCGCCGCCAGTCATGGCAGCGGCTGCGCTCACGTCGGCACCTGCTCCAGCACAGCCGCTCCAGGCACCGATCAGCGCCGCCCCGTCAGTGCACACCGCGGAGCTACGAATGCCGCGTGACCGGGGGTTGACGCTGCCGTTCAAGACGCCCGCGCACGGTGGGTCTTCGTCGCCGGCGCCACCAGCGGCCCCCGCGCAGACCGGCGACGTTCTTGCGATTGCCGCGCGAATGAGCGCTCGCGACGCGATGACTGGCACAGCCGAAGGCGGCATTGCGACGCCCAGGCCATTGCCATTCAGCACGAAGCGAAGGCCTGCCGCACCCACCGCTCCAATGGCCACGCCCACCGCGCCCAAGGAGTTGTCACCCTTCAGACAAGCAGCCACAGAGCGAGCAGCGGCGTTGCCGTCAGTCGATGCGGCGCTGGGCGCCCGCTCGATCCCGGTGCGTCGGGTCGGCTCTGCGGCGCGAGCGCTGCTCACCCTCGAGCAACACGCGTCGATGCACGCCGAGCTGGGAGCCGCCATCCCGCTCGCCGCTGTCCTCGCCCGCTACGGGCTCAGCGCTGCCCATCGCGAAGAGGTCGACGAGCACTATCGGCTCTCGTTCACGCGTGATCCGCGCGTCCGCGTGGCCTGGGACCAGACCTACCGCGCAGTCACCGCGTGGATGAGGCCACCTCGCTGAGGTTGACCCTTCGTGAGAGACGATCGAATAGCGAAATGGCCATGCACGAGCAGAACCCTTACCAACCACCCTCGCCGCCGGGCGCACTGCCGCACGGGTACGGGCAGCCGCCTTTCGGCGCGCCTTCTCCATATCCCGCACCGCCGTTTGGTGCACCGCCGCCGTTTGGTGCACCGCCGCCGTTCGGTAGCGCCGCGACCGGATATTCACCAGAGGGGCAGGCCGAGATGATGCGCGTGTGGGCCGAGCGCGACATCGCCGCTTACGCGAAGTTCTCGGTGATTGGCGGCATCTTCAGCTTCATCTTCTTCGGCATCTTGTTCGGGTGGGTCTCGGTCTACCGCGCGAGCCGAGCGCTCGCCCTGATCGAGCAGCACAACATTGGCCACCAGCACGCAAACATGGCGCAATTGGGCCGTTTGCTCGGCTTCGCCTCGATCGGCGTGTGGGCAGCTGGCATCGCATATCTCATTTTCTTCGCCTGAGCTCAGCGCTCATTCTGTGACACTAACTACTTCTCGGCCACACTGCCCCAGATCAGCGCTTCGGAATAGCCGAGCTGGCTGAGCTCGGCCGCACGCAAGTTCGCCTCGTTGGCGCAAAAGAACTCGTCGAGCTGAGGCGGCGGCACGCTCGTGCCGGCGAACATCGCATGAGCCTGACCGCGGTGGTGAATCTGGTGCTGGAACAGGTGAGCCAAGATGCGCATGGCGGAGTCATACACGACGCCTGTGCGGCGCTGGATTCCGACGCGCGTCTCCAGCTTGTGTTCGTCCAGCGCCACGCACAGCAGAACCAATCGGCGGTCGACGGCGCGCTGCGCGGCAGCGAGCGATGCGCAGTCTCGAAACGGCTCTTCCGGCTCGAAGAACCGCCTCGCGTCGGGGTTCACCTCGGCGCCGCCCAGCGCGCGCTCGAGGGCATCGACGTAGAACCAGTCGACAGTGACGTTGTGGTTCAGCGTCTGGCTGATGGAGGGAAAGAAGCTGGTTCGGGTGGCGTCGAGAAACGCCGATGTCACCAGCTTGCCCGCGGCCGCCAGCAAGCGATGGTTCGCCCACGCATTGTTGTAGGCCATGGTGGCGAAGTGATGAGCCAGCGAAGTTATCCGTGAAGCCTCCACCGCGCCAAGCTATCACCCCTCTTCGGTCTCGGCAGGTGTCGGGCCTTGGATGGTGAGGTTCGCTTTGGCGCCTTCTTTGGTGACAGTGAAGCCGACAGAGAAGCACCAACAGGGCGATGTACTACGTCCGTAGTAGAAGGCAGCCCGCCCAGCGACTGTCAGCGCGCGCTGCGTTGGGGGCGTTTTGCGGGCGTCCTGATGGTAGCCTTCATCTTGGCGCCAGCTTTGACGACAGTGGCTTTGGGTACCTTGGCTTTGCGTACCGCGGGCCGCTTCGTCGACACCAGTGCTGCGGCTTCTGCGACCAGGTCGCTGAGGGCACCGATCTTTACGCCCGCCAGCTCGATCGACGTCCACCCGCTGAGACCCCAGGCGCCTGCGGCCGGCTCGAACGCGGGATCACTTGTCACCATTGCTTGCACTTCGGGCAAGAGCTTGAGTGTGGCGCGCCTTTCGTCGGGCGTGAGGCCGGCGAAGATCTTTCCGCCGGCTCGAAAGTCGGCATGCTGCATGTGCGAGCCTTCTTCGGCGCCGGGCTGGGCGAGGGCGAGCTTCCTGAATTGTGCAGCTGTGGCCATCACGCGACGTTATCACGCCGAGTCGAGCGAAGTCGCAGCCGCCAGTCGATGTCCATCGGCAGCCAAAGGCTGGCGAGGGCGGCGGCCCCGCCAAGGGAGCCCATCGCGAGCGCCCGCCGAGCGGCGTTCCGGTCAGGCGCTGCTCGCCTACAGTCCGGTGCCAAAGATACGCGGTGGCCGGAAAGAAGAGCGTCACCATGGTTACCACGCCAGGCGAATACTCCCCGTACATTCCAGCTTAGGGGCCGGGAATGAACTGCCCGGTGTACCAATCGCACTCGTGATAGTCGACCGCAGCCGGGTCGGGGATGAAGGTCGTATCGAGCCGCGCCCGCAAGCGGCCCATGGTGCGATTGTCCCGTTGGCTCACCACGTGAAAGCCATTGCGCAACAAAAGCGCGGTGGCGACCCCGACGCTGGCGGTGAACTCGCGCTTCTCGACCAGACGGCAGCCAAAGGAGATGACTTGGCTGCCGCACGCGGCGCTCATGTCCGTCATGATGGCGAGCTCCGCGCGATGTGTCTGCGCGTGTGCCAGCATTCCTCGTGCCCCGAACAACATCTGTCCGGTCAGGTCCACGCCATGCTCGTCGAGAACACGGGCGCGCCCGTCGAGCACGTCGAAGCCATCACCGCCGTGGATGTCCGGCATCGTTCGCGGCGTGCCAATGCCATAGTGCTCGGGGCAGAAAGGAATGGCATGCACGTTCGGTAGCGCCAGCAAGCCCGCCGTCGTTTTGGCCAGATCGTAGTCGGAGCCATCGACGCCGCAGGGAAGCCCGACCAAACAGCCGCTCATCAGCAGCCGCAGGGGGTCGGCTACGGTCGCGATTCGCAGCGTGTCCAGAAGGTCAGGGGCGTGAGGCAGGCGCACGACAGCGAGCCTATCAAAGCTTGCGCAGGCGCACCGTCTCGACGGCGTGGTCCGAGCCTTTGGACAGGATGATGGTGGCGCGAGAGCGGGTCGGCGCGATGTTCTGCGCAAGATTGGGCGCGTTGATCGTGTCCCAGATATGACCGGCGCGGGCGCTGGCCTCGGCGTCCGACAGCATCGAATACGAACGAAAGTACGAGTCTGGTTGCGCAAATGAGCTGGCGCGCAGCGAGAGGAAGCGCTCGATGTACCACGCGCGAACGTGGGCTTGGTCGGCGTCGACGTAGATGGAGACATCGAAGTAGTCGCTGACAGCGAGCGCGGTCTCGTCGTCGCCCTCGCGCAGCGTGGCGGGTTGCAGCACGTTGAGGCCCTCGACGATCAGGATGTCGGGGCTGGTGACGACGACCTGTTCGCCCGGCACGATGTCGTACGCGAGATGCGAGTACACGGGCGCGCAGGCTTCTGGCGCTCCGGATTTAACGGCCGCGATGAAGTCGCGCAGCGCGCGGCGGTCGTACGATTCCGGAAAGCCCTTACGCTCCAGGATGCCGCGTCGCGATAGCTCCACGTTCGGCAGCAAGAAGCCGTCGGTCGTCACCAGCGACACGCGTGGGCTGCGCGGCCAGCGCGCCATCAGCTCGCGCAACACGCGCGCAGTGGTCGACTTGCCGACCGCAACGGAGCCAGCCACCCCGATCACGAAGGGCGTGCGCGAAGCTCGTTCGCCCAGGAAGGCCGAGGTGGCGTTGTGAAGCTCGCCAATCGCACCCGAGTACAAGTCGAGCAGTCGAGAGAGCGGTCGGTAGATCTGGTCGACCTCCGTCGAGTCGATCGGGTCACCGAGGCCGCGCAGCCGTGCCACGTCGGCGTCTGTCAGCGGCAGCGGGGTCGAGTCGGCGAGCGCTGCCCATTCGACGCGCGAGAGCGTCAGGAACGGGCTCAGGCTGCCATCGGCGTCGGTCACGAGCGCGTGTTTCAGCACGGACGCGTCGGGCGAGCAAGAACCTCCGCCGAGGGCGCCGCCAGACGCTACTCACAGGCTTCGTCGCGCTCGTCGCAGAAGAAGAACAGCGAGACGTCAGGAGTCATTACGTCTCCACTCAGCTTCAAGAGCTGTTGCGGTATCGGGCACGCTTCAGCGAGCGCTGGGTCGCCGACGACGACGCGGGCGCGGCGAACGCGCACCATTTGGTGAACCGATCAACACGGCCGTCGAGAGCGTTCTTCATGCGGCGCTCGGCTTCTCGTGGTGGTGCCTATTCACGCAGGTCAATGCTCTCCATCGCTCGCCTCCATCTTCTTGATCACGGTTGCGATGGTTGCAGCGTCGACCTCGGCTCTCTTCATCAGCTTGGTGGCCCGCCGTACGTCGTCGGAGTCGATAGCGTCGAAGAACTCCTCGACTCTGCCAATCGCTGCCAGTTGCTCGAGGACGAGGGTGCCTTCGAAGTCCTTGTCATCCATCGATCACCAAGCGTAGCGCCGTCGCGGTTGTTCACGAAGCGTCCATGCTTCGACCCGCGTCGACGAACAAGGCTCGCCAACCCGGATGCTTCGTTGGCCACGGCGTGCCCGCTCTGCTTGCGAGCGACGCGGATCCGAGGTCGCTCGACGATCTGCTTGTAGAGATCGACCCTCCCTGCGGGGATGAAAAGTCGATGCCGACCCCGCGCACGGTCCGCTCGTCAAACGGATCGTGACGAAGACGACCTCGTGGTTCTCCGCTCGGGCGATCAAGAATCCATCGCAGTCTGAGGCGACCCGAGCCACACTCGGGGGATGCGGAGAACGTCCCGCCGCGATTTTCTCACGAGCGCCGCAGCTGCTGGTGGCTTCTTGCTCGCGTGTGGCGACGACGATGCGTCGGGAGGCGGAGGGGCCGGCGGCGGCGGCGCGTGCTTGAGCGCCGACCCATTCGCGGGAGGCGAGCTGTCTGGGGTGCTTGGCTTCGTCGACGACGGCGACATCGAGCTGGGGGTGCCATTCAACGTCGGCTGGGACGGTCGCCTGTTCACGGATCTGTCGACGCTCGGTCCGGACACGCTCGTGACGAGCAACGAGATGTTCTACATCCGCACGCGCTACCCGGATCAGCTGGACGCCACGGCGCCGTGGCGTATCGCGGTGAGCGGGCTCGTTGGCGGGCCGGCCGAGCTCGCGCTCGAAGATCTCTTGCCGCTCGCTGGGCCTCGCGGGGTGCACCTGATGGAATGTTCGGGCAACTCGCGCGGCGGCAGCTTCGGCCTGCTCAGCGCAGCGAGCTGGGGCGGGATCAGGATGGAGGACATCCTCAGCCTGCTGGACATCCGCCCTGAGGCGACGCGTGTGCTCGTTTCAGGCTTCGATGGTCACTCGGTGCCATCCGAGAACGGCCACTCGAAGCCCGGCGCGAGCTGGGTGTTCACGTTCGCACAGCTCGCGGACGCCTTTCTCGCGACAGAGATGAACGGCGTGGCCCTGCCCGCCGACCACGGCGCTCCGGTGAGGCTGCTGGTGCCAGGGTGGTACGGGTGTACCTGCATCAAATGGGTCGATCGAATCGCGTTGGTCGACGACGCCGAGCTTGCGACAGTGCAGATGCAGGAGTTCGCCTCGCGCACGCACCAGGACGGCGTCCCCGAGCTCGCGGCGATGTACGCGCCAGCGACGATCGATCAGGCTGCGATGCCCGTTCGCGTGGAGAAGTGGCACGTCGGAGACGACATCGTCTACCGCGTCGTCGGAATCCGCTGGGGGGGGTCCCAGATCAACGACGCCCTCTCGATCCGCTTCGGCGACGAGCCTTGGACGCGCGTCGACGTGTGCCCGCCGCCGACGACCCACGCGACCTGGACGCTCTGGTCGCACGCTTGGAGACCCGTGAGCACGGGTCAATATGGGATCAGGATGCGGGTCGACGACCCAGCCGTGGTCACCAAGCGCCTCGATCTCGACTACTATTTGCGGACCGTGGAGATCGAGGAGGTGTGATCCCGCGTGGGGGTCCGCCATTAGACCAGCGCCGACGTTCGTGAAGTCAGCGCGCCGCGACCCAAGAGACGATCTCCCGCGCGATCGCCGCAGGTGCGGGGTTCAACTCAGCGGGCGTCTTGCCGCTCTCGCCAAGAAAGGCTGCGACCATGATTGGGGGGCGCCGCGGTGGCTTGAGGATCGCGATGTCGTTCACCGCCGAGCGCTCGCCTGTGCCCGTTTTGTCAGCTGCCAGCCATTGGGGGGGCAGCCCGGCGCGCAGTCGCTCGCGACCGGTCTCGCAGTCGGTCAGCCAGTCGAGCAGGCGGTCGCGGTTTCCGCGCGCGAGCGGAGCAGCTTTCCCGTCGCGCCTGAGAATGGCGTTCATCAACGCGGCCATTGCGCGCGGAGTCGTGGTGTCACGCGGGTCGTTCGGCAAATTGGTGCTCAGCGTCGGCTCGTTGCGATCGAAGCGGGTCACTTCGTCGCCGTGCTCTCGCACGAATGCCGTCAGGCCCTCCGGGCAGATCTCGCCTGGTGCTCTTCACGGCCGCGTTGTAGCAGGTGAGTCCGGCGCTCGCTGGCGAGTTGACTCCTTCAGCCGGCCTTTCCATAAGTACCGGACTCTGGCGCGTGCATTCAGCTGGATCTGCCTATTGCTGACCGGCCCGGCGCTGGCCCTCGGCTGTGGCGCGCGCAGCGACCTTCCGTCTTCGGAATCAAATGGCGGCATCGACGGGGCAGGCGGTGACGAAGGGATCTGCGCCGGCACGCCATCTTGCGCCGATAACACTCGTGGGACGTACCGCCTGGTTCTTGCAGACGATACGCCCGTCGGGCACCTGTTCTTTTTCGACGGCAGCAATGCCTGCGGCGGCAGCGCTACGCAATACCAGCTCGTACTCGAGCTGTCCGACGAGAACGGCAGGCCTTGCTCGCGCAACTCCGAGATCGAGGTGCTCACCAGTACCAGTGACGCGTTCTTGGCCGTGGCGACGAGCCACGGCGGCAGCTTCACGCCAATCTGCGGGGGCGACCCGTGGGACGAGGAGGTCGAACTCGAGCTTCACCGACTGCCTTGCGAGGACAGTCGCTACGCATTGTCGGTGCGAAACAGCGAGGCGGGGTCGCCATTCACGCTGACGGCCACAGCAGTCCGCTGCCGATGTGAGATCGGCTGGGAGCCCTGCGTCGAGCCGTTGCCAGACGACCCATGCGCGCTGTAGCGCTCACGGTACGCACGCATTGACGGCTCAGCTCGCGCCGCGGTCAGGGTCGTTGTCAGGCCTTCGCCGACAGGCCCGTCGAAGCTAGCCATGCAAGTCGTCGAATACGCCACGCCCGCGGCATTCTTGGAGCGTGTAACACCGACGCTCGGCGTGGCTGAAGCCGAGAACAACCTGCTTCTCGGCGTCGCGGCGCTGGTCCATGCGGCCGGGGGGCGCGCCTTCCTCGCTACGGTCGAAGAGTGCAACGAGCTTGCTCTCGCTGCACTCTGGACCCCGCCGCACCGCCTCGTCCTCTCGCGCGCGACAGGCGACAGCGTCCAGTGTCTGGTCGACTACCTGCGCAAACGCGGACGCGAGCCAGCAGGTGTGCTCGCGGCTTCGGATACTGCCTGGGCATTCGCCCACGCGTGGAACTTGAAGTCGGGCGCCTCGCGTGTGGCCTTCAGAGAGCGCATATACGAGCTCACCGAGGTCAGCCATCCCCGCGCAGTCGGCGGCCAGCTCCGGCTCGCCGCGCAAGCCGAGGTCGAGCTGCTGTCGCAATGGTCGCAGCGCTTCCAAGTCGACGCAGGGCTCGGTTCAGTCACGCTCGAAGCTGCTCGCAAGGTCGTCGAAGACCGGGTCGCCAGCGCGATGCTCTTCGTTTGGGAGGTGGCAGGCGCAGCGGTTTCGATGGCGGCCCTGGCGCGTCCAACGGCGACGCGGGTGTGCGTCAATTACGTGTACACACCGGACGCATTGCGCAGCCGCGGCTACGCTAAATCGTGTGTCGCGGCCCTCAGCGCACGCGCGCTCGCCAATGGGCGGGCAGCCTGTTGTCTATTCGCGGATCTCGCCAATCCTGTCTCGAACCGCGTGTACACAGCGATTGGCTATCGACCTGTGGTCGACGTCGACGTGCTCGACTTCGTGAGCAGCTGACGAAGTCAATCGGCTTATACGCAATCTGTAACGCGGGCTGTTCCGAATCGCGCATGCTGCTCAGCGGGCGCGCCGACGACGAAGCCCGACGGCGACCGCCAGGAACAAACTGAAGCCAAGCCGAGAGTCGCGCGGCCCGCGACCGGTTCTGCAATCGAAACCGTCACTTTCGTTGTCGGCGCCCGCGGTGCGATGCAGTGGGCCGCGGTCACGCCAACTACGGCTTGCAGCGCCACTCGAAGTCCTTCGGGCGGCTCACGCCGAGCTCGCTGGCGAGCGCGATCGCGTCGGCGCACGCTCCGGGGCTTAGGTTTTCGCCGTCGGACGCGAGCCCCCTCAGTGTTTGCTGTGCCTCTTTGCGCTGGTTCCGGTCGGTGTAGAGGCGGGCGAGACGCAGGGCGGCGACGGGCCCGAAGTCTTTGCCTACGGCGTTGCCGAGGCGTTTGAAGAACATCGTGGCTTTCCCGGGGTCGCCGACTGCAGCGTAGATGGGCACGATCGCAACTTCGATGGTGCGGCCCACTGCGTCGCTGCAAGGCCCGAACGACTTCGCTTGCGCGAGCTTCAGCAGGATCGACAGCGCGTCTTGGGCTTCGCCAGCCATGGCGGCGAGCTCTGCTTTCCGAAGCATGGCGATCTCGAAGAGCGGGTTCACGTCGGGTGGGTACTTGATGACCTCGTCGTAGACTTGCCTCGCGAATTGCAGCTTCGAGGGGTCGGCGCGCGCCTCGGCGCGGAATAGCTCGCCGAAGGCGAAGTACGAGGGCGGTCGAAAAGGCGATGTCGGCGCTGCTTGAATCAGGTCGAAGAAGAGCTTGCGAGCGCCGGTGGTGTCGTTGCGCTCTTCAGCCGCGATGCCGGCCAGGTACATGCCAGTCGCGTCGATCGCGCCGGCCGGGAACGGATCGCGCCGTACCTTTTGAACGCAGCTCTCGAGGTCAGCCGGCCCCGCGTCGACGGCGACCGTGACAGGGGTCGGCAGCGCAGTCGGAGCGGCGGTGGGCCTGCTGGTCAGCTCGAGCACGACGAGCCCGTCTTGGTCCGGCACAGGGCGGTGCTCGCTCGCGCAAGCGCTCACGTAGAGCAACCAAAGCGCCACTCTTGCCAGGCTTTTGCTTGCGACCATCGCCATCCGGACCTCCGCGCGTTGCCGATGTTCCACTTTGATTGCGCTCGGACGAAAGAGCCGCTAGACGTCGCCCTGTTTCGGTCGGTCCCAATCGTCTAGCCCGGCCCAGGACTCAGCCCTTTCAAGGCTGCTACGCGGGTTCGAATCCCGCTTGGGACGCCACTCTCGACAGCTCCGGTTGTCACTTTTCTTGCGTTCTCACGAGATCCAGCTAGGTTGCGGAGAGCTGGCTGTTGGGGCTCCCGGATAGAGGAGCGAGACGGTAGCGAGGCTCGGAGGTGAAACGCCTACCGGGCCGATTCTTTTTTGTGTTGCCCGACCTCAGGTCGTCGAAAGCACGACTTGGAGTGGTCGTTGACGTCGCAGCCCCTCGTCACGCATCGCAATCAGCGCCGCGCCGGCTCGAAGCGCGCGCACTGATCTTCGCTCCCGGGAGTGGCGAGAGGGCGATTGCGGCGAGGGTTGCGAGCAGCAGCCACAGCGGCGCGTTGCCGAAGCGTAGGTACGGCGTCCGCTCTTGCGAGAAGGGAGCGCTGACGTCGAGGGGGCCGGCCTCTGTGCTGCGGGCGATTACGCGGCCGTTGGGATCGATCGCGGCACTGACGCCGCCGTTGCTCGCGCGCAGGACGCTGCGGCCGGTTTCGATCGCGCGCACGCGGGCCGCGAGCAGATGCAGCTCGCCTGCGACGGAGCCGTCGAACCATGCGTCGTTGCTGAGCGTGACGATCGCCTCTCCGCGCGTGGAACGGACGGCGTCGCGCATGGCGTGCGCTTCTGTTTCCTCCGAGCAGATCGCGATCGTGAGCGGGTGGCCGGCGATCGTGATCGGGTCGGTCTCGCGGCCGGAGGCATAGCTTGCCTCTGCGAAGGGCAAGAGCGTGCGCTTCTCGTAGCGGCCGGCGGTGGCGCCCGTGAGCCGTGCGACGTTGTAGAGCTCGCCGCTGATCGTCCGCTCGCTGAAGCCGAGCAGCGTTGGGCTCGCTCTGTCGGCGTAGAGCGCGTCGACGAGCGCTCTGCTGTCGCGCGCCGGCAGCGTCTCTGCGATCGCGCTCTCCGGCAGGACAAGCACGTCGCGCGCACCAGCCGGTAGCTCGGGCAGCGGGCCCGGCGCGCGCGGATCCCGATCCGTATGCAGCAGCGTTGCCTCGAGCTGACCGGTCGACGTCCGCGCACCGCTCGCGAGCAGACGGAGCGCCCCAAACGAGATGGCGACGATCAAGAGCGCGCTTCCCACAACCAGCACTGTCCAATCTCGACCCACAAAAATTCTTCTATCTGGTCTTCGCGTTGTCCTATCTTTCTCCCCGCTTGCGTCTGCACGAGCGGGGGCCAGCAGCGCGGCGATCAGTGCAGCGCTGAGCGCGGCAACCAACGTGAGCCCGCCCTCGCCGAGCACGCTCGCGACTTGCGCAAGCGCGGGCCAGATCACGAGCGGCGAGCCGAACGCGAACGGCAACGGGTTCGGCAACGAAAGCTCGAGCGCGGCGACCATCACCGCCGACACCAAGAGCGGGCTCCGCCGCCTGCCCGCGAGTGATCCCATCGCCACCGCGAGGCCGAGCCAGGCGCCGCGAAAGAGCGCGAAGCCGCCCAGCGCCGCCCATGCGCCCACCGGGGAGAGGGCCTCGCTCGCGATGAGCGCTGGCGGTACGAACGCATAGCCGACGAACGTCGCCAGCGCGCCGGTCAGCCAGCCGAGACCGAGCGCGTGAACGGCGCGCTGCCCGCGGGTCGCTACGAACAATGGAGAAAGCGCGATCAGCGTCCACAGCGGCGAGGCGAACGCGCTCACCGAGAGCGCACAGAGGCCGCTCGAGCAGAGCGCGAGGCCCAGCGCGAACGGCGGCAGAGCTTTCGCGCCCCCCGCGCCGCGTGTAGCATCGCCTTCGTCCGCGCTCGCCTGGTTCGAGCTCGCTTTTGGGGCCCAAGCCCAAACCATGCCGCGCATCCTGCACATCGAAGACGACGCTGCCAATCGGCTACTCGTTCGCAAGCTCCTGACCTCCGCTGGGCACGAGGTCACCGACGCTGTCGACGGTCTGGAGGGCGTGCGCCTGGCGCTGTCGATCAAGCCGGAGCTAGTGCTGGTCGACTTGAACATTCCAGGCCTGAACGGCTTCGAGGTCACGCTGCGCTTGCGCGGCGAAGCGTCGCTGCTCGGCGTGCCGATCGTGGCCATCACCGCCGAGGGCGATCGAGACACCAGCCTGGCCGTCGGTTGTACCGGCTTCATTCAGAAGCCGATCGAGGCGCGCTCGTTCGCCAGCTTGATCTCGCGTTACCTGCGCGGCGCCCGCGAAATGCCCTCCAGCGCCGATCTTGAAGAGCGCATGCTCCGCGAGCAGAGTCACCGCATCGTCGGCCACCTCGAAGAAAAAATCGCCGAGCTCTCGGCAGCAAATTCGCGTCTCCGCGAGCTCGGCGCCGCGCGCAACGAGTTCTATCGCAACATCTCGCACGAGCTGGCGACGCCGATGACGCCCGTCGTCGGCTACATCAAGCTCTTGATCGACGAAGACCTGGGGCCGCTGACCAAGGGCCAGCACAAGGCGCTCGTTTCGATGGATGGTTGCGTAAAGCGCCTGCGCGCGGTGCTCGACAACTTGCTCGACGTCACCGGCCTCGAGACCGGTCGCATGCGCTTTGCGCAGCGAGACTACGACTTTCTCGATACCACCCGCCGCGCTGTCGCCAGCGTCGCTGACCGTCTCGCCGAGCGAAAGCAGACCTTGGTTGAAGAGCTGCTCCGAGGCCCGCTGCCTGCGCATGGCGATCCGGATCGGCTGCAGCGCGCGATGGTGCACATCCTGGAGAACGCATCCAAGTTCACACCCGTGGGCGGCACTGTCGGGGTGCGGGTGGTACGAACGCAGACGGGTTACGAGCTCTGCGTCGCTGACTCCGGGCCGGGCATCCAGGCGCAGCACCTCGAGCGCATCTTCGAGCCGTTCTTCCAAATCGACGGCTCTGTGACGCGTGAGCAGGGCGGGGTAGGCGTCGGGCTCGCGATCGCGCGGCGCACCGGCCGCGGTTTGGGCGGCGAGCTACGCGCGACGAGTCCCGCCGACGAGACGATAGAAGGCACCCGTCTGCGCGGCAGCGCCTTTTGGCTGTCGGTCGCGCAACGAGCCCCCGCGGAGCTCGACGGGTGAGACCGCTAGCCGTCCTCGTTGCGCTCGCCTGCGTCGTGCCCCGCTTCGCGTTCGGCCAAGAGGCAGCCGATCCGGGCGCCGCTGAAGCGTTGTTTCAAAAGGCCAGACCGCTGATGGAGAAGGGCAAGCTCGACCAAGCGTGTCCCATCTTCGAGGAGAGCTATCGGCTCGACCCGGCGCCGGGCACGCTGTTGAACCTTGCTGCATGCAGCCGTTTGACTGGCAAGACCGCCACCAGTTGGAGTCAATTCGTCGAAGCGGCGCGCTCGTTCCGGCGCAAGGGTGACGATCGCCGCGCAGTCTTCGCCGACAGCCAAGCCAAAGAGCTCGAGCCGCTCTTACCGTATGTGGTGATCAAGATCGAGGCGCCCCCCAAGGGCTTGGTGCTGAAGCGCGACGACAGCGAGCTGACGGCCTCGTCGCTCGACATCAAGCTGCCTGTCGATCCCGGCGAGCATGTGCTGACTGCCAACGCACCCGGTCACAAGACGCGTGTCGTGCGTTTCACTGCAGCGGCGAGGAAGACGTTGGAAGTGGTCATTCCTGCGCTGGAAGCAGGCGAGCCGGAGAAGGCCCCGCCGCCGGCGATCGAGCTCGGCGGAGGGGGGGAGCTCGGCGGAGGCGAGCCCGGCGCGACCGACGACGCTTCCGCGCGCCGCCGCACCCAACACATCGCAGCCTTCGTGGTGGGTGGTGCGGGCATCGCGTCGCTGGTCGTGGGCGGTGTCTTCGTCGGCCTCACTGCAATGAAGACGAGCGACACCGACGATCTCTGCCCCGACAAGCGCTGCACGACACCGGCGGGCCGCGCGTCGCTCGACGAAGCCAACACCTTCGCCAATGTCGCCAACGGCACCTTGATCGCCGGGGCTCTGCTGCTCGCGACAGGCGTGGTCGTCTTCCTCACGGCGCCGAGCGACGACCCCGACAGCGCCTCGATCGAGCTTTTGCCGGGCCCAGCCAGCCTGCTCGTACGTGGCCGCTTTTGACGCCGCACCTGAGCAATGCCCGAGGCCCCTGCTTCGAGACTGGCGAGCTCCACGACTACTGAGTCTTTCGCCCGAGATTTTGGGTCTTCGCTGCCCCTTACGAAGAAACTGGATGGTAGGCTCGCCGCGTGGCGCACCGGGCGCGGCCCCTCGAAACTGTGATCGCTGAATCGCTCGCCGAGTGGGCCGAGCCATTCGTCGAGCTCGCGGTGTTCGGCAGCAAAGAGCCCGCCGTGATCGCCGGCGCGATCGAACGGTTCTGCGCCATCCATCTGGGCGCCGACCCTGTCTCGGGCTTGTTCTGGAACGCCAGCGTCGGCGTCGCAGCCGGCCTCGTGCTGGACGACGATCGCGTCGTCGTCGTGAAGGCGCATCAGCCCGAGGTCGACCGCGATCACCTGGCCGCTATCGCCGAGGTTCGTGAGTCGTTGTTCCGCGCCGGCTACCCGACGCCTGCGATGCTGGCCGGCCCCCAAACGTTGGCGCGCGGCGCCGCGACGGTCGAGGCCTACGCCGACCCAGGCCCAACTGCAGACGGGCTCGACAAAGACACGCGCGATTTACTGGCTCGCGGTCTGCACGGACTCATGCGCATGGCGACGCGAGCGGCTGCCGGCGTCGCGCTCGGTGCGCCCAAGATGGCGGCGCCGAGCGATCTCACGCGCTGGCCCACGCCCCACAGCCAGCTGTTCGACTTCGAGCACACCGCCGAGGGCGCCGAGACGATCGACGAGATCGCCGACGTCGCGCGAGATCGCCTGCAACAAGAGAGCATCGAGCGGGTGGTGGCGCACCTCGATTGGCGCGTCGAGCACGTGCGCATTCGCGCGGGCGCGATCCGCGCCGTGTTCGATTGGGACAGCCTGCATCGCGTGAGCGAGGCGCACGCAGTCGGCGTCGCCGCCGCGCACTTTGCCGCCAACTGGGAGGCTGGCTACAGCGGCCGGCGCTACCCCACGCCAGAAGAGTCGGACGCCTTCGTCGCGGCCTACGTCAGCGCGCGCGGTCGCCCCTTCGACGACGACGAGCGGCGGCAGATCGGCGCGCATCGCACCTACGGCATCGCCTACGCGGCGCGCTGCGGTCATGATCCGGCGGCGCCGCCCATCCCAGGCGCCGCCGAAGAGATGTTGCTTCGCTTCGGCGAGCGCTACCTGGTCGTGCGGGGCTAGCCGAGATGTTCGTTCCCGAACGTTCTCCACTGGTGATTCCGGCTGTGTCGCCGCTCTCCTTTCCTGCGGACCTGGAGGCGCGGCTCGGGGCGATCGGCGTGACGTTGAGCGAGGCCGCTCGCGATCAGGTGTCGGCGTATCTGGCGCAGCTTTTGGCGATGAACGCGCTGATGAACCTGACTGCGATCGAAGATCCCGGCGTCGCATGGGAGAAGCACGCGCTCGATGCGCTGGCGCTGGTGCCGCTCTTGCCGCCGGTCTCGTCGACCGGCAAAGGCTCCCGGCTGCGACTGATCGACATCGGCTCTGGCGGCGGCTTGCCGGGCATTCCGCTGGCGATTGCGCGCCCGGATGTGCGCGTGATGCTGGTCGAAGCGACTCAGAAGAAGGCGAGCTTTCTCTCGGCGGTGAGCGCCGGTCTCGGCCTCGACAATGTCGAGGTGCGCGCTGAACGCGCCGAAGATCTCGCCCGCGGTGAGCTCGCGGGCAAGTTCGACGTGGTGACCGCGCGGGCGGTGGCGCGTTTGTCGGCGCTGCTCCCGCTGACGGCGCCGTTCGCCAAGGGCGGCGGTCTCTTGTTGCTCGTGAAAGGGCAGCGCGCCGACGAAGAGCTGGCAGAGGCGAAGACCCTGATCAAGAAGCTCGGTTTGCGTCACGAAGGCACCCGCACGACGCCGACAGGTCGCATCGTCTCACTGCGGAGGTAGGCGCGGCGATTCGGTGGATACGGCTAGCGCGAGCGGCGATAGAGTGACTGTTGCGCTCTCGGATGGGCGCGCCCTGACGGTGAGCTCGCCAGCCTGACGAATGCCGTCCAAACGCTGGCACTGCTGGCTCCTTGAGTGAGGTCGAGATGCGAAAATTCCTAGCTTCGTGCGCAGCGGTCATGATCTGCGTCGGCTGCGGTGACTCGAGTGAAAGCCCACTGGGCGGCCAAGGCGGTGGTGGTGTCGGCGCTGAAGCGCAGGGCGCAGGGCAGGTGACTGGCGGAGGGCCAGAGGGCGGCGAAGGGCCTGGCGGCTCGAGCGCCACAGGCGGCTCCGGCGGCGGCGTCGTGTTGCCAGACAGTGTCGACGTGGCCTTCTCGAACAATGGGTCGAGCGGCGTCGAACGCGTCAACTTCGCGCTGCCCTTGCCAGCGGGCAAGCTCAGCGATCCGGCGCTGCTGAAGGTCTCCGTCGGCGGCGAAGAAGTCGCCCGGGCGACACGCGGCCTCGCGACTCACGCGGACGGCAGCCTGCGCAGCGTGCAGATTCAAATCGACATCGACGCCGCCAGCGCGACGGCGGCGACGGTCGGTCTCGGCGCGGCGTCGAGCCTCGCCGCGCTCGAGCTGGTTCCTGTCGATTCGACGCTGGTCGACCCGAGCGGCGAGAGCGGCCCGCGGGTGTACACGCTGATCCCCGCGTCGTGGCTGAGCGGCTCCGGCTTTGCGGGCCCGTTGATCCCGGAGGCCGATGTTGCCGGTACAGACCTCGATGCCTGGACCACGCACTGCGATTACGACGCGTTCGATACGGCAGCCTTCATCGCGGATGGAGCCGCCACGACGCGCGCGGTGTGGCTTTACGATCGCGGGGCTGCGCTCTACCTCGGCTACGCGCGGCGCGGCACGGTGAGCCCGCTTGCGTCCGCGTATCGGGAGACCGCCATGTATCGCAATTTGATCAGCGGCGCCGGTACCTCGGCGCGAAACGGCCTGCCGCAGGGCGCAGCGTCGGACCCGAAGTATCAATACGCGCAGAACCTGGCGCTCCACTACTTGCTCACGGGTGACGATCGCTTCCGCGAGTCGGCGGAGGACATGGCGCTCGGCATGACCGAGCTGTGGCCGAGCCCTGGCTATGCCGGCGGCAACGACTCTTGGACCGAGCGCAATGCGGGCTTCGCGCTGCTCGCGTACAGCTGGGCGGCGATGGTGAGCGACGATCAGTCGAGCGCACTTTGGGGGCACGCCGACACCGCAGTGGCTGCCTATCTCGATGTGCAAGCGACCTATCCCGTCGGCTACGACGACCCCGACGCGCGTTGCTTCGCGCACCATGGAGACGCCCACGATCCGGAAGAAGGGAACCCCTATTTCGGGTGCAGCCCGTGGATGAGCGCCATCCTCGCGGACGGCTTGGACGTGTACGCGCGGCAGCGTGCTGGTGGTGACGACGCTGCAGCGAGCGACTCGTTGATCCAGCTCGGGCGCATCATCGCCCGCGACGGGCTCGATGATTCGGGCAACCCCTATTACTGGATGGGCGTCGGCACGGTCGAGGACGCTGTCGATGACTACCTCGAGCACATCGGCGAGAGTGCTTACACCGTGGCGCTGGCCTTCTCACGCGCTGGCGGGAGCGACGCCGAGCTCTTGGCGTCGGCAGAAGCGCTGGTGGCGAAATTCAAGAACGAGGGTGAGGTCGGCCAGATCCGCAGCTTCAACTGGCAATGCCGGTCGGCGGTGATGACGCCGACCTTTCTCGCGCCGTAGCGCTCAATTCTCAGCGACCCCTGCGATTGGATCTTTGCAGCACACCGTTTGCAGCGCACCGAGCTGCACCACGCCAGGGTACGTGGCGTCGTGATTCGCGGTGCAGCTCGGGCTCGCCGAAAACCGCGCGTAATTCATCGCTAGGCCGCCGTTCACGTCGGTGCACGACGTACCGCTGATGCCGACGAAATTGCAGTTGAAGGTGCCGCCACGATAGGTGTCTGCGCCGCAGCTCGCCGTACAGCTGCAAGCCTCACAGTCGACCTCTCCGCTGAGCGGCAGCTCGTAGTGGTGCGAAAACGCCTCGGGGCAGCCGCCAGCAGGAACACCGGTGCTCGTCACGCACGCTGCATCGCAGTCGCCGTCGCAAGAAGTCACCGCACAAAACGAAAGGAACAGATCGAACGGGGGACCCACCTGCGTCGGCTGCCCGCCGGTGGTGTCACAGGTGCCTTCGATGGCGCCTGCGACATGGCACGAGTCGAAGCCGTCACCGATGTTGGCCACCGTTCCGCACGCGCTCCCGGGGTCGAGGGTGACAGGGGGCCCTTGGCAATTCACAGCGCTGAAGCACTGGAGGCCCGGAGGCGCGCAGCCCGACGCGGTGCATGAGCAGCTCGAGCACATGCCCGGCTTCTCGACGCTGAAGACATTGATCGGGCTCGATGTGTCGCCACACTCGCCAGGCAACGAGCCTGAAGCGTCGCCTTGATCGACCAGCGCGACAGGGCTCCAGATCGGGTCGAGGCCACAATCGCAGCCACCGGAGCCCATCGTGGTGGTGCTTGTCGATGCGCCCGCGCCGCCGTCGCCGGTTGTGCCCGCCCCAGCGCCACCAGCGCCGCCGGAGCCAGCGGCTGGGCCGGCCCCCGTCTCGAAGTCGTCCAAGCCGAACACCAGCTGGCACCCCGCGAGCGCAGCGCATAGCCCGATCATCGAGTAAAGGGCGCTGCCGTCTCGTGACACCTGCCCATGGTACAACGGCGGCGCGCAGGCGCACCGTATGGTTTACCTCGATTGGAACGCCACAGCCCCGCTCCACGAAGCGGCGATCGCCGCGATGACCGAGGCGATCTCTGGCGGTTGGGCCAACCCGGCCAGTGTGCACGGCCCCGGCCGCGCGGCCCGGCGCCACGTAGAGGGCGCCCGCGCAGCAGTCGGTCTGCTCACCAGAGCCGACCCGCGCGACGTCATCCTCACCTCCGGGGGCACCGAGGCGAACAACCTCGCGTTGCGATCGCTGTTCACGTTGCCCACCGCTGGCTCCGGCAGGCCTTCGCTGATCGTCTCCCGCATCGAGCATCCGTCTGTCCTGCGCACAGCCGAGGCGCTCGAGCGTGAGCATGTGCACGTCAGCTGGCTCGACCCAGGAGAAGACGGTCGCGTCGACCCTGCCGCTGTCGAGCGAGCGCTCACTTCCGGAAGCGCGGGCGCGCGTCTCGTTTCGCTGCAGGCCGTGAATCACGAGACCGGCGTGCTGCAACCGCTCGCTGAAGTGAAAGAGATTTGTGGACGATTTGGAGCGTTTCTCCACACCGATGCGGTGCAGGCGATTGGGCGTTTGAGCGAAAGCACTTTTCGAGGTGCGGACCTCACTTCCCTCGCCAGCCACAAAGTGCGCGGACCGAAGGGCATCGGCGCCCTGGCGACCGCTTGCGGAATCAAGATCGCACCGCTGCTTCGCGGTGGCGAGCAAGAGCGCGGCGTCCGACCCGGCACCCAAGATCCGGTGGCCGCGGCCGGCTTCCGAGCAGCGCTCGAGCGAACGGATGGGCCCGCCCGTTACGCGGCAGTCGCCCCGCTGCGCGACAAGCTGGAGCACGAGATCCTCGAGCTCGAGCCCAAAGCGACGGTCAATGGGTCGCGCGCCCAGCGCGCCCCCCACGTACTGAACATCTCCATCCCCGGCTGGCTCGGTCCGGAGCTCGCGGCGGCCCTCGACCTCGAGGGCGTCGCCGTCTCGAGTGGCTCGGCGTGCAGCGCCGGGACCGCCGACCCGTCGCCGGTGATCGCCGCGATGGCTGGGATCGCGCGTGCGAAGTCGGCGCTTCGCATCTCGCTCGGCGAGAGCACGACCGAGCTCGAGATCGCCGAAGCGATTGCTGCGTTACATCGGGTGTTTGCGCGCGGCGCCCGATAGCTCGTGTGATGCCTGAAACGGGTGGGGGAAAGCTGTGTTCACGCTTCGACGAGCGATACGCAAGTCAGCAGGATATCAGCGCTTCTCGGCTTCGCCTCCCGCCAAGATCGCGTTCCATTCAATGGAATTCGGCGCGCGTTCTGCGTGGCGTATGTTCAGGCGTTTTGCTGCGCTTGGAGTTTACCTGATACTCTGAGCACAAACCGCCTGAATTACTCGCTTTTTATCACGGATGCGCGCGGCTGACGACCGACCCTCGTAGAGTGCCAGCGCGCACGCGACAGACGCGTTGCGGGAGTCGATCTCGCGCGACATGGGACGTGGGCGCGGACCGAGCACGCCTTCTTCACACGCGGCTTGGCGCCCTTGTCTTCGGCGCCGACGACGATCGCCACCGGCCCGGACAACTGAACAGAGACGCCCACGCGAGCGAGGAGTACCTGCGCGCACGCCACGTCGAGGTTGGTCGCTACCAGATCTCGAGCTCACCATGGCCTTCGGCGGCGTGCCTCACTACTGATCAGGCGAAGCCCGAACAATCGGCGGCACGATGCATCGATTGTGCAGTGCTTTTGGCGCGAGGTGGGGTCGACCGCAATGAAGCACTCCGTGCCGCGAAGATGGTCAGCGGCGGCACGGCCACCAAGGTGATCGAGCTGGTCGAGTCGGGCTTCGTCACGGGCTCAGCACCGCTCTGGCGCAAGCAGCGTGAGGCACTTCACTGGCTGGCCGACGAGTACTCACTCTTCTACCTCACGTGGAGATCGAGTCCCAGCGCGGGCTCGGCGAGGGGACCTGGCTCAAGAAGCGCGTCGGTCCACGGTTTCGCGCGTGGAGCGGGCTCGCGTTCGAGAATATCGCCCACCGCTCCACCGGCCCCCACCGCCTTCGAGCCTCTCGAATTACTCAGCTATTGGCGTTGAGGCTCGCCGCTGACGGCCGACCTCGTAGAGGGCCAGCGCGCACGCGACAGACGCGTTGAGGGAGTCGATCTCACGCGACATGGGGACGTGGGCGCGGACCGAGCACGCCTTCTTCACGCCCGGCTTGGCGCCCTTGTCTTCAGCGCCGACGACGATCGCCACCGGCCCGGACAACTGAACAGCTTCGAGCGCCGTATCGCTGCCACCTTCGAGCAGCACCACCGTGAAGCCGATCTGTTTGAGCTCGTGAATCAATGGCGGCAGGGAAGGGACCCGCACCAGGTTGGCGTGCTCGACTGCACCTGCGGAGGCTCGAAAGGTCGCGGGCGTGAGCGGCGCCGAGCCGTGCTCTGGCCACACGATGTAGGGGGCGCCAAGGGCGACAGAGCTGCGCACCACAGCCCCAAAATTCTGTGGGTCCATGATCCCATCGAGGATCACGACCGTGGCTGGCTCTTCGAGCGCGCCGATGAGCTTCATGAAGTGCGCGTGATCGAGCAGCTTGAGCTCGGGGGCGAGGGCGGCGGCACCTTGATGCATGCCGCCCTTCGACATGCGGTCGAGCTCGAAGCGCGATGTCTTTTGTACGGTGACGCCGCACGACTCGGCCAGTCGTTCGAGGCCCGCCACTTTCGGGTTCATCGGCTCGATGAGCCACAGGCCTTCGACACGATTACCATGCGCACGCAGGACTTCACGCACCGGTTGCACACCAAACACGAGCCTGCTCAACGGCTAGCCTTTCGCGCCAGCACGAGCAGCCAGCGCAGTGGTCACTTGAGTAAGTAGGGCAGCTGCAGCTTCGGCGGGCGAAGCTGCGTCACGGAGCGGTCGGCCTACGACGAGCAAACTGGAGCCCTGCGCGATGGCGATCGCGGGCGTCGCCACGCGCTTCTGGTCTGCGCTGTCACCGCCGCTCGGACGGATGCCTGGCGTCACCAGCCGCAGCGCAGGAAATCGCGCGCGCAGATCGGAGAGCTCGTGACTCGAGGACACCAGGCCGTGCGCGCCTGCTTTCACCGCCAGCGCACCGAGCCGCGCGGCATGTGCAGCGACTGGACCCGTGACGCCAGCGGCCTCTAGATCGCTTTGGTCGAGCGAGGTGAGCACCGTCACCGCGAGGATCTCGAGATCGCTGCCTTCGGTTGCGCGCACGGCAGCCTCGATCATCGCCGAGCCGCCGCTGGCGTGGATGGTGAGCAGCTTGACCCCCAGATCGCGAGCGCGCGTGACGCTGCGCGCGACAGTCTCCGGAATGTCGTGGAGCTTCAGATCCAGAAAGATGGAGCAGCCGAAGCGCTCGAGTCGGCGCACCGCCGCTGGCCCATGCGCGACGAATTGCTCGAGACCGACCTTGAGGAAGCCCACCGAAGACGACACAGCCTCGGCGAGCCGATCGGCTTCGTCGAGGCTGGGTACGTCCAGCGCGCAGCAGAGGTGGCCCTTTGCTGCGGCCTCACCGGCGAGAACCGGCAAGGCTCAGCAATCCCTTGCTGAGCGGGATCGAGAAGCGGTGGTCACGCCAGACACTGTCAAGTCACAGACAGTCGCACATCGGGTCGTTTGGCTGGCACTTGCAAGCTGCCTTGGTCGGCGGGAGCTTGTCGCCCCCAGGCAGTGCACCGCCGGGGCGGCCGATCTTCTTCTCGGTCTCTGCGAGATCCGACTTTTCGTTGTCGATCTGGGCCTGGAGGAGCGCGCGTTTGGCCGCGTCGTTCTCTTTCGCCATTCTGTCTTGGAGGCCTTTGATGCTGGCCTCCTTCTCTTTGGCGGCGCCTTCGAGCCGGGTGATCTTCTCTTCTTGCTCGCGCTTCTCTTTCTCGGCAACGGCGATTCTCGCCTTCGATTCTTCGTTCTTGTTGTTGATCACGATGCCGACGCCCGTGCCGATGGCGAGCACGGCGGCGATCGTTCCGATCAAGATGTTGCGGAAGCGCGTGTTCTTTTTGTCCGTGTTGATCACGGCGAGCTGGCGCTCGTGCTGCTGCTGGGAGGCCATGGCCGAAAGCCGAGCCTGCTGCTCTGCCTCGAGGCGAGCCTTCTCGATCTCAGCGTGGCGGATGGCGTCGAGCTTCGCGTGCTCTTCACGGCCGCGCTGCTCTTCGGCGCGCCGCCGCTCTTCTTCGGCGCGAATGCGCGCTTCTTCGGCGTTGCGAGCTGCATGCTCGGCAGCCCTACGAGCCTCTTCTTGAGCTCTGACCTGATCGGCCTTGTCCGCTTCTTCGCCGCGGATTCGGTCCTCTTCCAGGTTCATCAGCTCCTTGAGCGAGAACAGAACCGAGCTTTCCTTCTGCTCCGACATCGCGCGCGACTCCTTGTGACGAGAACGACTACACCCGAATATTCCAATAAAGAAGGCTCCGACGCAACGTTCTCCCTGCATTATTTCAACCGAAGGTTGAGAATCGAACACATTCCTCTGTGCCTTCTGCGACAAAGAATGCGCGCAAGCGCCCCACTCCGGCCAGCGCTTGGCACAGAGGAATCCTTCAGGAAGCGACGCGGCCGAGCCTGATCAGTCCAAGGTGACGATGGGGTCGCCCTCGCTGACGGGCTGACCCTCTTTCACGTGGATCTCCTTGACGGTGCCGGCATCTTCGCTCTCGACCGGCATCTCCATCTTCATCGACTCCAGAATCGAGACGACGGTGCCTTCTTCGACCGCGTCACCGACCTTCACTTCGATCTTCCAGACGGTGCCGGTGATGTGTGCCTTGACGACCTTGGCCATGGGCCCCGGACGCTACCTGACGCGCTTTACTCCCGCCAGAAGAACTTCCACGGGTTGTGCTTCAGGTCGCGCACCATCTCTTGCAGGTCGTCGAACAGCTGTTCGTCCATCAAGAGCGCGCCGACGGAGCCGCGCCCTTTGCGCATCTGCGTGACGATGTACTGAGCATCACCGGTCATCGCGTTGGCCTTGCCGACCAGCACGGAGGTGTCGTCGATCACCTTCTTGATCTTGGCGGCCTGCTCTTCGCTGGCGACCGATTCACTGAAGCGGCGCGTGTTCTTCAGCGTCTCTTTTGCGTCGGAGATCATGGCGGGAGTGTCCGCCGCGAGCTTGGTTGATACGTTGTCGACGTTGTTGATGATGCGGTCGACCTTGGGGTTCTTGACGAACTTGTCGTTGGCGCCGACCACGAACTCGTTGCCGTTCTTGACCAGATCTTTGCTGTCGTTCGTGACTTGCTCGACGTTGGCGACGATGTTGTCGAGCTTGTCTTTGTTGCGTTCGAGCAGCGAGCCTGTCGCCTTCAGCGTGATTCGTAGCGCGTCGAACGTCTCGCCCAGCTCTTTGCGATTCTCGCGCACCGCGGCCACGGTCGAGTGCAGCAGCTCATAACCCTCGGCGAGCAACATATCGAGACGCGGCGGGTCGAGACCGCGAACGATGCTGTCTGCCTCGAGCCGCGATCGGTCGCTCGAGCCAGGCTCGATCTGCATGAACTGCTCACCCAGCACGCCCTGCGTGGTCACGTAAAAGAGAGAGTTCTCGTAGATGCTGTCCTGGTAGCGCTTCTCGAGCTCGACTTTGATGCGCACGAGCGGCTCGCGCCGACCGGCGGCGTCGCTCGTTTTTCCACCGCGAAACGAGATCTCGTCGATCTTGCCGACCTTGACGCCGGCTATTTTCACCGGCGCGCCTGTCTGCAGGCCACCCGGGTTGTCGAAATCGACATAGATCGAGTACGTCGGTTGGAAGTTGATGCCGCCCATGACCAGGATGAAGGCCCCGAGCAACCCGACCGCCGACAGAATCAAGATGCCGACCTTGACTTCGATCGACCGCGCGTTCGCCATAGGGGCCGGAAGGTAGCACGGGAGTGATCTCCTTTCGTGGCATCAAGAAGTCGTTCGGCCCCAAACAGGTGCTGAAGGGGGTGAGCTTCGACGTTCAAGACGGCGAGGTCTTCTTCATCATCGGCGGCTCTGGCGTGGGCAAGAGCGTGCTCATCAAACACCTGGTGGGGCTGCTCTACCCGGACGAGGGCGAGATCTGGCTCGACGGTGAAGAGATCAGCAAATTCGACGAAGAGCGCATGTACCCAATCCGGGAGAAGTGCGCGATGGTCTTCCAGCACTCGACGTTGTTCGACTCGATGACCTGCGTCGAAAACGTGGCCTTGCCGCTGCGAAAGCACAAAGGCCTCAAGATGAAGGAGGCCATCAGCGAAGCCCGAAAGCGGCTCGAACAGGTGCGTATGCAAGAGTTCGCCGATCGCTTCCCACCCGAGCTCGGTGACGGCATGCGCAAGCGCGTCGCGATCGCACGCGCACTCACGCTCGACCCCAAGTACGTGCTGTTCGACGAGCCCACGACCAGCCTCGACCCGGTCAGCGCGCGCCGCGTCGACAAACTGATCCGCGAGCTGTCGGACACGCTGGGCGTGACCAGCATCGTCGTCAGCCACGATCTGATCTCGATCTTCTCCATCGCCGATCGCGTGGTGATGCTCTACCAGGGCTACGTGCGCTTGCTGGGCCTGCCCGATGATTTCAAGGCCTCCAAAGACGCGATCATCGACCAGTTCATCCACGGGCGCGCCGAGGGGCCGTTCGAGTGAGCGCGGCCAAGCCCAAAGCGCAGAACGCCAAAGCCAAAGCGAAGATCGCGCCGCGCAAGGACACCACCCGCAAACCGATCGCGAAACGTAGTGGCGCGGCAGCGGCTGCCGTTCTGCCGAAGCGCCCGCGCGTCAGGCGAGCACCTGCCGAAGCGAAACAAATATTGCTCGATGCTTGTGTCGTGCTGCTCATCGAGCACGGCCCGGATGGCGTCGGGCTGAAGGACGTCGCGCGCAAAGCGGGCGTCAGCCACGCGCTCGTCACGCACTACTTCGGCAGCATCGACCAGCTGATCGAGGCCGCTCTGGAGCGCTATGCCGAGAGCCAGCGCGCGGCCGCGCTCTTGGGGATCAGCGCGCAGCCCGACGCGAGGCCACGCGAGTGGATGGCGCAATTCTTCGCCTGGGGCAGCCGGCCCGAGACAGCCCGGATGGTCGCTTGGAGCTTCTTGAAGGGCATCATCACCAAAGAAGACTTCTTCTCGCGGCGCATCCGCGGGGCAAAGCGCGTGGTCGACGCCGTGCTCGCCCGGCTCGCCTCGCAGCCGGAGGCGGCCGCAATCGAGCGCGAAGACATCGAGTTTCTGGTGCTGCTCGTGCTCTCTGCGACGCACGGCTACGGCCTCGGCCGCGAGGGTTATTGGCCGAGCCTGGGCAAAGACAAGCCGGGCCCGGAAGAAGACAGCTTCTTCTTCGAGCGCTTGGCGGACGTCGCGCTGTTGTTCGCGTTTCGCCGCCGCAAGTGAACGAGTAGGATCCGCGCAAGATGGCTCTTGCATCGGACACCGGCGCGGAAGCACCTAGCGGCCTGCGAGGGGTCGGGGCGAGCGCGATCGAGCTCGCGCAGACGGCCGGTGGCATGTCGCTGCTCGGGTTCAAGGTGCTCCACCGCATCGTGACCTTCAAATTCGACGGCCTCGAGCTGCTCCGCAATCTCGAGCGCATGGGTGTGCGCTCGATTCCGATCGTGATCGTGACGGCGCTCTTCACTGGCGCCATCATGGTGCTGCAGGCGGCGCCGCTCGTGCAGCGCTTCGGAGCCTACGGTCTCCTCGGTTGGGGCGCGGGCTTCGGAACCCTGCGTGAAGTGGCGCCGCTCTTGACGGCGCTGATGATCAACGGGCGGGTGGGTGCCAACAACACCGCCGAGCTCGGCACCATGGTCGTCACCGAACAGATCGACGCGCTGCGCGTGCTCGCCATCGACCCGGTCGCCTTCTTGGTGGCGCCGCGCAGCATCGCCATCGTGGTCACGCTGTTTCTGTCGACTGTCTTCGCCGACGTGCTTGCTTTGCTCGGCGCCGCCTACGCGGGCTGGGGCATCCTCGGCGTTCCGCCGGGCCTCTTCTACAACGGGCTCACGAGCGGGCTGCTCGGCATCGGCGACGTGATGAACGGCCTCGTCAAGTCGGTCGTGTTCGGCATCGTGATGGCGCTCTCGAGCTGCTGGTACGGGCTCTCCGTGCAGGGCGGCGCGCCCGGCGTGGGCCGGGCCGTGAACTCCACCGTCGTCGCCTCTGCCGCCGGCATCTTCGTGCTCGACTACTTCGTCTCGTTCACACTGCCATGACCCAAAACGCGATCGACGGCCCGATCTCCATCCCGCGCGACTCGCTCGCGATGCCGCAGAAGCGCGATCGCAAGCTCCTCGCGACGGTCGGCGCGGGCGCGATGGATCTCGGCCGTACCGCCAAAGAGCTGACCAGCATCTTCGCGCGCACGCTCTACTACTGCTGGTTCGGCAAGCGCGAGCCCGGCGCGACGCTCGCGCAGATGTACGAGATCGGCAACAAGAGCGTCTTCTTCCTCACGGTGGTGATGGGCTTCTTGGGGATGATCCTCGTCTACCAGGCCGGCATCCAGACGCTGCGTGTGCTGCCCGATCTGTCCATGCTCGGCGCGACCTTCCTCGAGCTGTTGGTGCGCGACTTGGCCGCGTCGATCGGTTGCTTGATGCTGGCCACGCGCGTCGGCGCCGGCATCGCCGCCGAAATTGGCTCGATGGTGGTGACCGAGCAGGTCGACGCGCTAAAGATGAGCGCGGCCGACCCGATCGACTACTTGGTGAAGCCGCGCTTCTTGGCGAGCGTGGTGATGACCACGGTGCTCATCGTGTGGTCCGCGTTCGTGGCGACCGTCTCGGGGTTGCTCACGGGCTGGGCCATGTTCGATCTTCGCCCGGACACGTTCTTGAATTTGCAGCTCGTCGACGGGGGCGACCTCACGGTGGGTCTCGCCAAGTGCATCGCTTACGGCGCGGCGATCCCGATCGTGTCGGCGCACTCGGGGCTCACCACCCACGGCGGCTCCGAGGGGGTCGGCTGGGCGACGACGCGCGCAGTGGTGAACTCCTCGCTCGCCGTGATCATCCTCAACATGATCCTGTCGGCGATTGGCCTCTTGCTGTTCCCCTGATGGTCTCCTCCCCACATGAGCACCCTTTTTTTCGGGGGCTGTCACCGGCCCCCGCCCCGACGCGGGTAAACCGCGATCGGGGCCCCAGCGCGGGAGCAGGTCGCAGCGGCCACCTGCTGCGCAAGGGAGAATACTATTGTCACTATTGACAATAGTCGAGTGGGCGCTATTGTCAGGTTTGACAACGGCGGCTGTGACGAAGGCGGAGGAGAGACGTGATGATGAACGGCATGCAGGAGCTCGAGACGAAATCGCAGAAGGTTGCTGCGCGGGCAGCCTACTCGGACGAGCGCGGCATGGACGGCGGCTTCATGAACGAGGCCGAGGCGATGCGGATCGCCATTCAAGGCACGCGCTTTCAGCGCCTCTCGACCGGGCTCAAAGCGTTCGGCAGGCTGCTGCTGAACCCGGACGATACGACGCAAATCTTCTTGATGGGCATCGTGCTCAACGCCCCGATGTTTCCGGAGCTGCTCCTGCGCATGATGACGAGCGACGAGGGCGTAAGGCTCGTCGAGGAGCGTCCGGTGATCAACAGCCAGACAGTCGACTTCGACGCGCTGCGCAGGCTGCCCAGAGCAACCCTCGGCGGCGCTTATGTGCGCTACCTCGACGAGAACAAGCTCGACCCGGACCTGTTCAAGCCGCCCCCCGGCCTGCCGGCGGTGCCACGTTGGGTGGTGACCCGCGTGCGCCAGACGCACGACGTCTGGCACGCCCTCACGGGCTACGGACCGGACGTGCCTGGCGAGCTTTCGCTGCAGGCGTTCACCTACGGTCAGCTGGGCATGCCGAGCGCGGTGATGGTGGCGACGCTGGGTACGCTCACGCGTGCGCCTCGCTCGATGCGGTCCGTCATGCGCGGCTACCGCCGGGGCAAGGCGGCGAAGTTCTTGCCGGTCGTGCGCTTCGAATCGATGTGGCAACGGCCCCTCGAAGAGGTGCGTCGCGAGCTCGACATCGCCCCCCTATTTCAATCGTAGCGAAAGGTCGCGCAGGCCCGGATCTGCGTTGGCCCACAGCTTGTCGACCTCCGCGCGCAGCACGTCGGCATCGACTTTGCGGCCGGCTTTCTCGAGCATGTGGGCAAGCCGGATGCGCGCGATGCCCTTGTCGAGCCCGCTCAAGTCGAAAGCGGCGGGCGTCATTGCCAAGCGGTAGCGCGCTTCGATTTGGTCGGCAGGTGCGTGCACCGCTTCGAGCAGCAGCGCGACATCGAGCGCGCTGACGTATTGCGCGCGGGTGGCGACTCGCGTGCGAGGAGCGAGGATTTTCCAGGTCTGCTTGTCGCCCTTCACATGACGGAGCAGCCGAATTCCCTGGAAGGCGTCGGCCTGCGTCTTGGATTCGATCAGCGCGGTGGCGGCTCCTTCGGCGTCCGCTTTCGGCGTCGATTTGGCGAGCGCCATGATGGCATCGAGTCGCAGCTTGTATGCCGGCAGAGCGGAGTCTTCGCTTCGTGCTTGCTCGATAAACAGGACCAAGTCTGGAGACGGCTCGACACCGGTCAAGATCTGCAGCCGAAACAGTGTAACCGCGCGCTGTGTGGCGAGGCGCGGGTTCTCTTGGTCGCGCTGGCGCTTCATTTCGGCCTCCAGCGCGCTCGTCGCTTCCGCGACACGGCCTCCCAAAAGCAAGGCGCCGACCATCAGGCGTGTCGCTTCGGTTCGCATGTACTCCCGGCCATCACCCACGTTGCGTTGAGCGAGCGCGCGCGCCTTGTCCGGTTCCAGCGCCGCTAGCTCGATCAGCGCCCCCATGAGGTTGCTCGCGAAGGCTGCGTTCTCGCTGCCGTAGAGGGCATCGCATTCGGTCAGCCGTTTGCGCGCCGACGCGACGTGGCCGCTGAGTAAGAGCTCGTCGAACTGGTAGCCTTCGCACGCTTTCTCCGGGAGAATTTCGTTGAGCCTGTCGATGTATTTGGTGTTTCGTTCGGCGTCGCGCAGCTGCGTGTTGGTGATCGCGTTGGACAACGGAATGATCGCGCGCGTAGGAAAATCGGCCGCCACTCGCTCGATCACGCCGAAGCCTTCTTCGGTGGCAGAGTCGAGCACGATGGCGCCGTACAGGCCGGCGCTGTCGGCGTCGTTCGGTGCGTCGCGGTAGCTCTGCCGAAAGAGCTTCACTGCATCGTCGATGCGGCCCGGTTCGGAGAGCATGATCGCAAGACCCTCCAGCGCTTTGGCGCGGGATGCCGGCAGTGACCCGCATAGCTCCAGCACGCGGGCTGCGGCGGCTCTGCTTTCGGCGCCGCCCCTCGGCGCGATCAAGCCGAGCATCGCGTGCGACCAAGCAGAGTCGCCATCGCTTTGCGTCAGCTCCCTTGCAGTGGCTTCGGCGTTCGGCAGGTCACCGAGCACCAAGCGACGCCAGGTGTTCTCGATCCGGCGCGCAGATGCGTCGCTCTTCGCGCCCCAAAGAGCGCGCGCAGCGTCGTCGAGTGGCGGGGCAGGGAAGCTCGGCCCAAGCTCGATGGCCGCGCGCTGCATGGCGATCACTGGATTCGGTCCAACGCCTGTCGCTTGCCGCCCGGCTGCGCGGATCGTGATGGTGGTGGAGGTTCCTGTTTCAGCTTCCACCTCCACAGGCACGAAGGAAGCATCGTCGATGCCTGCGTCCTTGGCCTTGGCGTGCGAAAATGGCAGACCCGATTCGAGACCCAGGCGAGTGCACGCGCCGATGCCGATCGCGCGGGAGAGAAAGCTTCCCGCCGCTTCGCCGCTGACGCGGGCCTCGGAGCAGACAAAGCCGCTGACGACTGGCAGAGCGTCGCCCGCCGAGCTCGAAGGAGTGGGTGTCCCCCCGTCGAAGTGCAACGTGCCTTTGAAAGCCCCGATCAGCAACAGCCCGATCAGCAGCGAGCCCAGGGCGGCGGCGAACCAGAAGAAGACGCGGAACACGCCTTTGGCCGCTCGTTTGATGGTGGTCTGCGGAGGCTTCGGCGGGAGCGCGCTGGCGGCGCTTCTGCGATCGGTCATCGAGGTGCTGTCGGCGAATGGCTCGAGCGCGTCGGCGACGTCCTCCATCGTCGAGAGACGACTGTCTGGCTTCTTGGAGAGCGCGCGCAGGATGACCGCCTCCACTTGGTGGGGAACGTCGGGGTGTTTGTCGCAGAGCTTGGGGGGCTCGTCGGTGAGGATGCGCGAGAGCAGCGCGACCGGTCCGTCTGCTTGAAACGGCGGCTCGCCCGCCAATAGCTCGTACGCGGTCACGCCCCAGCCGTACTGGTCGGTGCGCCCGTCGACCTCTTCGCCGCGGAGTTGTTCGGGAGCTGCGTATCTCGGCGTGCCGACGAAGCTGCCTTTCTCCGTGATCGGACCCTTGGTCACTGGTGCTTCGGTTGGCGCGCTCGCGTCGACTGGAAGCGCGGCTTTCTTGGCGATGCCGAAATCCAGCACTTTCACGCGACCGCTGCTGGAGACCATCAGGTTGTCCGGCTTGAT
>Ga0105048_10000526_pt1 | contig 59223 bp, 43 predicted proteins | sample MAT05_FD_78382 | JGI IMG/M metagenome (GOLD analysis project Ga0105048, IMG submission 78382) | Freshwater microbial communities from Lake Fryxell liftoff mats and glacier meltwater in Antarctica - MAT-05 | ecosystem: Environmental > Aquatic > Freshwater > Ice > Liftoff microbial mat | place... | reverse complement strand
TCTGACTGCCCACAAGAAAAGATGGGGGTTCTGGGAAAGTACTGCGCCGAGTGCGTTTACGAAAGGGAAGATCAAGAAAGGCTACATTTTCAGGGAAATATCAACGGTCGGGAATTGCTGGCGATGAATGCTCGTCGCGAGACGGATCCTTTGGTCTGTCGCGAACCCATGACGTCCTCACTTGCTCGGGTAGTCTTCGCCGTTGAGACTTCGCACAACCGATTCCAGCCAGGCTGTGAGATCCTTCTTCATCGCTTCGGCCCGTTTCGCTTCCGTCGCCAGCAGATCGCGCGCTTCCTTGGGATCGGTTGCCAGATCATAGAGTTCCCACTTCACCCCGGCGGCCTTTGCCGCCTCGATCCGGTGCAACTTCCACGTACCGTCGAGCCACGCGGAGTGCCCAGGGAATTTGTCGAGCGGATGTTTCGACGCAATCTTCCCGGCTTCGGAGAACAGCTTTTTCGGGTCGGTTGGCTCGCGGCCGGCCTTCTGTTCCGCGAGCAGTTCCTCCATCCATTCCTTGGAAGGGGTACCCAATCCGCCCGTTGGATGATCCCAGAACCCGATCGGTTTTGGTCGTGCAGTGACGCTTCCGTCAAGGATGGGGAGGAGGCTGATTCCGTCGAGTGGCGGCTGGCGTTCTGCCTTCGCGCCCGCCCACGCCAGCACCGTTGGGTAGATGTCGGACGTGACGCAAGGCACGTCGATCACTCTCGGCTTTGGGTATCGCGTTGGCCATTCGAGAAGCGCCGGGACGAGCAACCCGCCCTCGTAGATCTGGCCCTTGTAACCGCGTCGGTTTCCGGCTGATCCGAGTTTCGGCAGTGCCCCGTTGTCGGAGCAGTACCACAGCACGGTGTCCTTGGTGAGGCCAAGCTCCTTGAGGTCGCTTCGAATCTTGCCGAAGGCTCGATCCATCGCGGTGATCTCCCCAAGGAAATCGCGTTCGCTGGCAGGCCGATCGGCGTAGTGCTTGCTGTCTTCAGGGAGCGCCTTGTGTGGGTTGTGCGGCGAGCCAAACCACACGACCGCAAGGAATGGCTGCTTCTTCCCGGAGCACTCGCGAATAAACTTCAGCGCGAGTTCGGCGGTCACGTCGGAACTGTCACCCGTGAACTGAACCGCTTTTCCGCTGTCGCTCAGAATGGGGTTGAGGTCGAAGAAGTTGGGGGCGGAAATCCAGGTGTCGAACCCACATTTCCCCGGCGTGGCGAGGCCGTCTTTCTGAACTGATCCGATGTGCCACTTCCCGAAATGCCCGGTGCGATATCCTGCGTCCTTGAGCACCTGAGCGATTGTCGTTTCCTGAGGCCGGATCGGATGCCCCCATTTGAACGTCGCCATTCGGTTGGGCGTGCGACCAGTGAGAACGCTTGCTCGAGTCGGGGAGCAAACCGGCGCTGCGGAGTGAAAGTGGTCGAACCGGATTGCCTCCTTCGCCATCGCGTCGAAGTGCGGGGTCTTCAGGTGCGGGTGACCGTTGTATGCCATGTCGCCCCAGCCCTGGTCGTCAGCCATCACGAGCACGATGTTGGGCTTGGCGATGGGATCAGCAGCAGTTGCGTTCGGAGCTAAGAGCAGGGCACCAACTCCGGCAATCCACTCAAGGAGATGCAATCGGATTCGAACAGGAGCAGTGTGGGCCTGGTTCATGGGAGCATCCATGGAAGCATCGAAGCCGGCCAGGGTACGAGCACAAGCACGAGGAACGCTGAAGTTCCCCGATGCTGATTAGCTGCGATTCTTCATCAGGTCGAGCATGGCGTCGCCCATCGACTTGCCGATCCGATTGAACCAGATCGCGCTGCCAAGGTAGTGGTAGCCCCGGTCGCCTCCAACGAGTTTCCACTGCTCGATATTCTTCTGCCAGGTGGGGTAGAGTTCCTCAGCGGCCTTATCTACGAGCTCGTCCGTGCGGATTGCCTTCACGTTACCTTTGAATTCCGGCACATCGTTCATCGCGAGTTGGGCCTTCTGGATCGTGAGCATTGCACCTGTCGCTGGCTTCGAGCCATTCTGGCCCATCACCCCAATCACGAACGGCAATTTGGGTGCCTTCAAATCCTTGCGGACATCCATGATGAAGTGTTTCATGTTCGATTCGTACTCGTTCTCGGCTCCGTACTGATCGTTCCAGCCCTGGAACCACACGAACCCGGCCAACTCCAGTGGCCTGTCCTTGAGTGTGGGGAACAGGGTTCCGGAGTTCTCCATCACCGCTTTCACTTCCGCCATCATCTGCCGGTACGACGAACCATAATCCTTCTTGATGTCGTCCATCGTCGGAAGTGGGTCGTTCTTTTTGTTCTTCTCGTTGTTCTGCTTCACGCGGTCCTGGGCCTGTTTGAGTTCCTTCTCCAGCACCTCCATGGCAGGGAAGCCGGCGGAAGGCGACCGAAAGAGTTTGTAAAGGGAGTGCCCACCCCACGCGGTCTTGATCAGAATGACTGGCTCGTCGAAGTGGTTGCCCATCTTGGTACCAAACTCCAGTTCGACGCCGGTGCGGCCAGGCGAGCCGTAGCCGATTGTGAGCGGTCCCTTGCGGTCGAGGAACTTGATGAACACATCATCCCGGACAATCCACTTGTCATCTTTGCGAAGGTGAGCGAATTGATCGCGGGTCTTGGCATCCACCGCCTGGTGATCAAACAGCGCGTTGGGGGCTTTCCCCTCCATGTTCGACTGGCCGGCGAGGATAAAGACCTTCACCGGTTTTTCGGCACCCAGTGCCGGAGTGGTCAGCATCAGACATGTGGCTACGACACCCAGGCAGCGCATCATCGGAGAACCTCGGGCGAGTAGTAGTTTTCTGGCGTGAGGAAATCGGTCTGAGCAGTTCAATCGCAGTTCCCACCTCGGTCGCCGGTCTTTACAAGCGTGACCTCGTTGCCTGTTGAGTTATACCGGACCTCGGTCATGAATGCTCGCATCAAGAGGATGCCCCGGCCACTTGGCCCGGGGATGTAGTCGGGCGAGTCTGGGTCGGGGAGCTTGGAGATATCGAACCCCGGCCCCTGATCAGCGATCACAAAGGTCGCGCGACCGGGAACCATTCGTGCGTTCACTCGCACACGTCGGGGTTGATACGGTTCCTGCTTTTGTCGTGCAGCGGCTAACTTGTGGAAGGCATCGTCACCGTTTTCTCGCAGATCAGAACTCACCTCAAGGTTGCCGTGGTAGATCGCATTCAGCAGCGCCTCTTCCAGTGCAATCCCCGCACGGGTGGCCCCTGTGATGTCGCACAGACCGATTTCGATCATGTCGTCACGCAGCAATGAGACCAGGGGTGGGACCAGTGACGGATCGTTTTCGAGAATGAACTGCGAACTGCGGCGGGTAAGCCCGGCGAGCACCCGGAACTTTCGCGTCTCTGCTTGCCTGATTGACAGGACTCGCTCGAGTACCGAGGTCAGTTCGTGAGCCAGTGCCTGCTTGGGGACGTAATCGGCGGCCCCGGCTTTCAATGCTTCAACCGCGATCCTCTCGCTACCGTCGCTGGTCATGAGGATAACCGGCACCTGCGAGAATTGATCGCGGATTTTCTCGACGAGTGTCAAGCCGTCCATCTGCGGCATCTGGATGTCGGTGAGGACAATGGAGGGGATTTCGTTCGCAATAGATGCCAGAGCCTCGACCCCGTTGTGGGCGAAACGAACTCGCCAGCCGCCGTGGGCTTCGAGCAACTTTGCAACGAACCGTTGTTCAAGTTGTGAGTCGTCCACAACCAGAATCATCGGGACGTCGCTGGCGGTCGGCATACTCATCGCGTGCATCTCGCTCAGGGCCAAGACAGCACGGATTGTAACACGTTCAATTCACATTACAAAACGAACGCAGCCCACTCGTTGGTACGAGTGGGCTGCGACTTGGCTGGGCGAGTGATCCTGGCCCGGCCTCAGGCTCACCAGCGGAAGATCATTTCGAACGCGGCCGACCACATGTCGTTCTTGCCTTCGAAAGCATTGCTGTTGGCGTTGTTGTCGTACCGCACGCTTGGGCGGACGATCAGGCCAGGCTTCGGGCTCCAAGCCACGCCAGCGGTGACTTCGGTGTACAGGCCACGGAAGCCCGTTCGCACGCCCTCAGAGTCTTCGAACACTTCAGCACGAATCGTCGTTGTGATCGTGTCCGTCAGCTTGTAGATGAAGTAGTTTGCTGCACCGTACCAGTCCGAGTTACCAACACCTGGGACGTTGTTCATGTTCGAGTACGTCGCATCGATCACGTACGTGAACTTGTCCGTGAACTTGTGAGCGATCTGGCCGTTGTACACGTTGTAGAAGGCGAAGTTCTCGGCCACGTCGAAGTCAGGGTTGGTGATGACCGTGTTGAACAGGGCGACGGTCTTGCCTTCTGGCGGTGCCCACTTGATCTGGCCAAGGTAGGTAAACCGGCTGGCTGGGTCGATGAAGGTATCGGAACCTGTCGCGAAGCCGTTGCCGATCGACCAGTTATCGTTCAGCTGGGTGGTCGCCCACACACCGGTATGCGTGAACGGGTTGTACTGGAACAGGTAAGCCTTCGAGACGTAAGGCGTGTCAACAGCCTGAACCAGTTCGTAGCCCACGTGCGTCTGGAACTTACCGACCTTGATTGCGGTACCTTTAGGACCAATGTTCGGCAGGAATGCCTGGACGTAGCCCTGGAACATATCGAACTGGTAGTTGCCAGTCTGACCGTTGAACAGGCCACGGGCGGTCGTGAACCGAGCGTCGGTACCCGGAACGATGAAGTCCGTCACGAGACCCCACTGGAATTCCATCTTCGAGGTATCAATCGCCTTTTCGAAATGCAACCAGTTCTGGTTCATCTGGTACGCGTTGGGCTGGTCGTTGAACGTCATCGGCAAGTTGCTGACGCTGTTGGTGCTGACCGAGTAGTTCATCGCGGTCCAACCATAGAACCTCAGGTTGTTGTCGGCCATCGTCTTGCCGAGCCACGTTTCGCGGAGCGAACGCTCGAGCAGGTACACGGGTGGGCTTGGTGCCTCTTCTGCAGCTTCCTCTTCACGCGGGGTTTCCGGGGCGGCGGTCATCGGGGGCATGTCAGCCCCTGGCTGACCCGCAACTGGGATCGAGAGAGGCAGGGTACCCGGCCGTACGGCGGGAGGAGCAACTGCCTGAGTTCTCACAACTGGGTATTGGTATCCTGGCGTGGTGGGTACTGGGGACTGTCCAGCAGACATCGCCAAAACAAGCATCATTGGATTCATGGTTCGTCCCTCGTGGCCTTCCTTGGTATGGGACCATCGCGACCTCAGCCCCATCGCGGGTAGAGGTCGCACGGGGCTTCCATTGCCCCGCGAGACTTAGAATCGGAAGAATGCGACTGGGGAATCTGCTCTGGATGAGATTCGAGGGGAATAGGGAGTAAAGAGGTAGGGGTTGTAACAGGTGCTCGTCGAATGCGCAGGAAGTGATCGCTCAGAAAGAATGCATGAGTGCTTTGGGAGCTTGCATTGGAAAGCTGCGCAAGTGGGCAGCGATGTGATGAGTTTCGAGGCACCCCAGATAGCAGTATCGCACATCTCTTTGCACAGAAATGATTTAAGACAAAATCATAATTATGTTCAACTCGGCATCAGCCATGCATTGCGCATCAAATCGTCCTGCCCAACTTTGCAGCACAGCCGAATTGCCGCATTACTGGGTGACCAAGCCTAACTCTTCCCCCGAAAGGTAAACTGATGCGTTCCAGTCGGATGCTAATCGCCGCGAGCCTTCTTCTCGCGTGTGCCGTCGTGCCCACGAACCGGGCACATTCGCAAAGCCCGAAGTCTGGGCAGGACATTCCCGCCCCCCGTGCCGTGGTCAATCCAAAAGACGTCGAAGATCTCAAGACGGCTCTTGCGGAACTAAAAACCAAGGCCGCGGAGGAGGCAAAAGCATCTGCTCTGAAAGTTGACGAAGCGCTTAAAGCCGCCAAGGAAGCAAAGGATGGTTTACTCGCCTCAGAGAAATCCGTAGCTGAAGCCCTCGCGAAAGCAACTACGGCAGAGAAGGTGGCTGCGGAAGCCAAGGCTGGAAGCGGCGACGCCAAAGCGGCGGAAGAAAAGCTCTCCGCCCTTACCAAGGGATCAGAAGAGGTCAAGAAGTCGGCAGGCGATGCAGCGTCTGCCGCGACTACCGCGAAGGATCGAGGCGATAGCGCGTGGATCCTGACTTCGAGCGCGCTCGTACTCTTCATGGTTCCTGGGCTGGCACTCTTCTACGGTGGCATGGTCCGTCGCAAGAACGTCTTGGCCACGATGATGCACAGCATGGCCGCGCTAGCTGTTGTCGGAGTCTATTGGCTTGCCTTCGGCTACGCCCTCGCGTTCGGTCCGTCTGTATTCACCATCAGCGCGCTTGGTGTTGAAAATGGTGGGTTTGTCGGCTGGAGCTGGGATCTCGTGTTCCTGAAGGGGGTCGAGGTCACGACCAACCTCCCTGGATATGGGATTCCGATTTACGTTCACGTGATGTTCCAAGGTATGTTCGCGATCATCACCCCGGCCCTGATTTCGGGTGCGATTGCCGAGCGAATCCGCTTCTGGCCTTTCTGCCTGTTCATGATCCTGTGGGTGACGTTTGTGTACTGCCCGCTCGCTCACATGGTGTGGGCCTGGGACTGGTTCGACACGTCACTTCCGGCCTCGAAGCTGGGGCTTAATGCGATCGGCTTCCTCGGAAAGATGGGTGCTCTCGACTTCGCCGGCGGGACCGTGGTTCACATTGCGGCCGGTATGGCCGGTCTCGCCTGCTGCCTCGTGCTCGGCAAACGGCAAGGATACCCGAAGATGGTTGCTCACCCGAACAGCATGGTTCTCACGCTTCTCGGAGCCGGGCTGTTGTGGTTCGGTTGGTTCGGGTTCAACGGTGGTAGCGCGCTGAACAGCTCGGCCCTGGCTGGTTCCGCGTTCGCTGCGACGCAAGCAGCAGCAGCAGCAGCAGGCCTCGCGTGGATGTTGGTTGAGTGGATTCACAAGGGAAAGCCAACGGCCTTGGGTCTTGCCTCGGGCATCGTCGCGGGCCTGGTCGCGGTGACACCTGCGAGCGGTTACGTCTACATTGGCGGCGCAGTCTGCATCGGGGCCGCGGCAGCAGTGCTCTGCTACCTCGCGGTGGCGGTCAAGAACATGCTCGGGTACGACGACTCCCTTGATGCGTTTGGAGTTCACGGCGTTGGTGGGTTCGTCGGGGCCGTGTTGACTGGCGTGTTCTGCTCTCAACTGGTTCAGTCGGCCAGCGCCGACGGGTTGCTTGCGTTCACCGAACACCGGGCCAAGTACGAAAAGATCAAGCCCGTGATGAAGGACGGCAAGCCAGCGGACAGCCCCGCGATGGAAGAGGCCAAGAAGAAGGCTGAAGAAACGAAGAAGAAGGCCGACGACAAGGAGAAGGAAGTTACTCCGAAGATCGAAGAATTGGCCAAGGCAGAGGCTGCAGCACAGGAGGCCTTCGATGCAGGTGAGGTTGGCAAGCGAGAACCTCTCGCGGACGCACTGTCCGAAGCCAAAGGCAAGGTGAAGAAGGAGCAAGAGGAACTGACGAAGCTCCAAGATGAAGCGGGAGTTGCTGCCGGGGCCGTCACGACGATGGAGACCGACATCAGCACACTCAAGCCAATCATCGACAAGCAAGACGCCGACAAAAAGAGCCCGATGTCTCAGTTGATTATTCAGATCAAGGCTGCGGTCTTCTCGGTGATCTTCGCGTTTGTGCTGAGCTTGATCCTTTGCGTAGTCACTCAGGCGGTCACGCTTGGCAACTTCAAGACCAATGAGCGGGGCGAGTCGGAAGGACTTGACCGCACGGAACACGGGGAAGTCGGCTTCGACTTCAGTGGTGCGACTGAATCCGTAGCGGTGGTGAGCACGGAGCCCAGAGCCGCAAGTGTTCCAAAGGGGAACGGTCGCTTCGACCTCCAACTGACTGGAACCGAGTCAACCGAGTTGATGAAAGTCTGGACGGAACTGTGCCAGCCGAGCGATGACCCAGTCGACCCGAACTTCCTGGCGGTGTACCCATACGTCACCACAGTCCGGGGCACGACATTCCGTTGTCGTGGGGGGGATCAAGCTGAAGTCGCCAAGCGTCTCTCGGCGCTATTGACGAAGCAGCTCGGTAAAGAAGTGAAGGCGGTGAAAGTGTAATCGAGGATGTTACTGTCCGAGGCCGTCCCGTTGGGATGGCCTGATGTGAGGCTGCCCCCATGTGGGGGCAGCCCTTCAGTTCGCTCCATCACCCCACAACCCACCCTACCGATTCCATGAAACTTGTTGTTGCGATTATTCGGCCAGAAAAGCTCGAAGATGTCCAAAAGGCACTTGCTGAGCGCGATGTATACCTCATGACCGTGAGTGATGTTCGCGGGTGCGGCCGTCAACGCGGCTACACCGAGGTTTATCGTGGTACAGAGGTCCAGATTCGCCTGATCCCAAAGCTCAAGCTCGAGATTGCCGTCAACGAATCCTTCGTTGAAGCCACGATCGAGGCGCTCGTGCACGCAGCCCGAACAGGTGAAACGGGCACGATTGGTGACGGGAAGATCTTCGTGCTGCCACTCGAAGACGCTGTTCGGATTCGGACCGGCGAACGAGGCGGCAACGCAATTGGGCCCTGATCGTCGAACCGTATCTACCTTGCTGAACAAGCCCACCCGTTGCAACGGGTGGGCTTTTGTTTAACCTCATGCATATCCCTCCCTGAACCAAGCACTAACTATGGCACGTCACCCACTTGAACCGCTGTCTGCCGCGGAAATCGCGATTGCTGTCCAGGTGCTGCGAGATGCCGCTCACGTCACGCCGACAACTCGCATCATCAGTGTGATGCTGACAGAACCAGCGAAGGATGCACTCAACTCTGGCAATTCATGGGACAGCTTGCCCAGGCTTGCGAGGGCCGTGTTGTTCGATAACGCGACTAACACATGCGTTGAGGTCGATCTGAACATCACTGTGGGAACAGTCACGAAGGTGAGGAAGGTTCCCGATGTGCAACCAACGATGACGATCGACGAGCAGGTCGAGTGTGAACAGGCTGTCCTGAGTTCTCCTGAGTTTGCCGCTGCGTTGAAGGAACAATATGGGATCACTGACACCAGCCTCGTGATGGTCGATATCTGGAGCGCGGGCTACTACGGTTCGCGAGAAGAGCAGGGGATGCGTCTGGCGCGGCCGCTCTGCTTTGTGCGAACTGATCCCACGGATAATGGATATGCGCGCCCGATCGAGGGCATCCGACCGGTGGTTGATCTGAACACGATGCGAGTGCTGCGCGTCGAGAAATATGGGCACTGGCCGCTTCCACCCGAAGTGGGAAACTACTCGGCTGCTCGCGTTCCAAATCACCGAACCGATATCAAGCCGCTTCAGATCACGCAGCCTGAAGGCCCGAGTTTCACCGTCGTAGGCAATCAGGTTACCTGGCAAAAATGGTCGCTCGTCGTGGGGTTCAATGCTCGCGAGGGGCTGACCCTCCACCACATCCGATATCGCGATAACGACCGGGACCGAAGCATTCTGTATCGTGCATCGCTCACGGAGATGGTTGTTCCCTATGGCGACCCGACTCCCACCCAGGCGAGGAAGAATGCGTTCGATGTTGGTGAGTACGGCATGGGGATGTGCGCGAACAGTCTTCAACTGGGCTGCGATTGTCTGGGTCTCATCCACTACCTCGATGCACATCTCTGCGATAGCCGTGGCAATCCGCTCCGCATTCCAAACGCGATCTGCATGCACGAGGAAGACTACGGCATCCTCTGGAAGCACACCGATCGCCGCTTGCCAGACGCGCCTGAAGTGCGGCGATCGCGACGCCTCGTCATCTCATCTGTCTCAACAGTCGAGAATTACGAGTACGGTTTCTTCTGGTACCTGTACCAGGATGGCAACATTCAGTTCGAGATCAAGCTCACCGGAATCCTCTCCCTGGGTGCCACGAAACCCGGCGAGAAGCCCCCCTTCGGCACGATGATCGCGCCGCAACTGTACGCACCGAATCACCAGCACTTCTTTAATGTGCGGCTCGACTTTAACCTGGACGGAAGCGCGAACACCGTGCAGCGGATCGATGTGGTTGCTGATCCTGTCGATGATCGCAACCCCTATGAGAACGCCTTCCGGGCACGGGCGTTGACTCTGGAGACCGAGAAAGCCGCGCGTGGAAACCTGAACTTGGAGTGCGCCCGGACATGGAAGGTGATCAACCCGAGTGTCACCAATGCGGTCGGTGATTCCGTGGGGTATCGGTTCCTTCCAGGAGACAATGCGTATCCTCTCGCGTCACCGAATGCATGGTGGCGGAAGCGGGCCGGGTTCGTGAATCATCATGTGTGGGTGACACCATACAATGAAGCAGAGAAATACGCCGCCGGTGATTACCCCAATCAGAGCACGGGCGGAGATGGGCTTGTGAAATGGACTGACGAGGACCGACCGATCGTGAACACCGATGTGGTGTTCTGGTACACCTTCGGGCACACACACATCCCGCGCCCCGAGGATTACCCAGTGATGCCCACAGCCTACATCGGCTTCTTGCTGAAGCCCTCCGGGTTCTTCGCCATGAACCCCGCGAATGATGTGCCTCCGAGCAAGCCAAAGAGCATTGAAGTGAAAAGCTGCTGTCATTGATCGAATGCTCTCCAGTGAAATTCCAGGAGATATCGCCATGCGATGCACTGCTATGAGCCTTCTGATCCTGGGTTGCGGCACCGTGGCTGCTGAGGACTTCGAGACACGGAAAGCGGCGAACTGGCACCAATGGCGAGGCCCTAACGCCGATGGTTCCTCCTCCACTGCCGAGCCGCCGACGAAGTGGAGTTCCGACACCAACATTCGCTGGAAGGCCGAAATCCCGGGGAAGGGGAGCAGCACTCCGGTTGTCTGGGGGGATCGCGTTTTCGTAGTCACGGCCGTGAAAACCGACCGCATCGCCAAGCCCGATGAACTCCCTTTGCCCGATCCCAAGTTCAAGCTCATTCCGAACCCGCCCACCCACTTCTACAAGTTCCTCGTGTTGTGCTTCGATCGTGGGTCGGGGAAACGGCTCTGGGAAAAAGTGGCAGCCGAGAAACTGCCTCACGAAGGAACGCACGAAACGCACACCTACGCAGCGGGATCGCCCACGACTGATGGTAAGCACCTGTACGTCTCGTTCGGTTCTTTTGGCACATACTGCTACGACTTCGACGGCAATCAGAAGTGGAGCCGTGATCTCGGCCTGCTGCACACCCGGCTCGGCTGGGGAGAGGCGGTCACGCCGGTTGTTGACGGCGACTCACTGCTGATCAACTACGATCAGGAAGAGAACTCCGCGCTCTACTGCCTCAATACCGCCACGGGGAAGACGAAGTGGGTTGCAAAACGAGATGAGAAGACATCGTGGAACACCCCGCTCGTGGTGGAACACGCGGGCAAGAAGCAAGTGGTGACCTCTGGCACCACACGCATTCGCAGTTACGATCTCGCCACGGGCGACCTGATCTGGCAGTGTGCCGGGATGACGGTGAACTCAATCCCATCGCCTGTGAAAGTCGGCGACTCGGTGGTGTGTATGAGCGGCTACAAAGGTGCGGCCGTGGTCTCGGTGCCACTGGGTTCGCAGGGCGATCTCGGTACGGAGGGCAAGGTGAACTGGCGCTATGCCGCAGGGACGCCATATGTGCCCACACCTGTGTTGGTGAAGGACCAACTCTATTTCACAGCCGGGAACGGCGAGATGCTGACGATCCTCGATGCGAAGACGGGGAAGCCGGTGATTGCCCAGGAGCGATTGCCGCAGGTGAAAAGTTTCTACGGGTCCCCGGCCACTGCCGCGGGTCGCGTCTACTTCACCGATCGCTCGGGGGTCACTGTGGTTCTCAAGGCAGGGAGCACCATCGATGTGCTGGCGGTGAACAAACTCAATGAGCCGGTCGATGCGTCCCCCGTGCTGGTGGGGAAGCAACTGTTCCTTCGCGGGCATAGCCACCTGTACTGCATCGAGGAGAAGTGAGCAAACGCGGGTTACACCAGCTTCTCTTTGAGTGCCTTGGCAACCGCTCCCGATCGCGTGTGGACGTGGAGCTTCTCGTAGATGTTGCGGATGTGGGTATCCACCGTGTGAACGCTCAGGCTGAGTTTCGACGCGATCTCTTTCTTGATGAGTCCTTGCGTCATCAACTCCAGCACTCCACGTTCGCGCTCGGTCAAGCCGTAGTTGGTTGGCGGCGGCGCGAGTCGGGCGAACATTTCCAGCACACGACGAGCGATCCGTGCATTCATCGGGGAGCCACCCGAGACAACCTCGCGGATCGCCGTTGTGATTTCCTCAACGGGAGACATCTTCAGCAGATAACCCGTGGCCCCGGCACAGATCGCGCGAAAGATTTTGTCGTCGTCGTCGAAGACCGTCAGCACGATGATCCGAACGCTCGGTGCTGCTGCAATCAGTAACGGGATGGCGTCCAGCCCACTCATTCCGGGTAGGCCGACATCGAGAAGCACGACCGCAGGCGGTTCGCGGGTCGTTCCGAGTGTCGCGAGCGCATCCTCACAGTTCGCGAACGTAGCGGGGCACGATAAGCCTTCAGCGGCATCAACCACACGCGCGATCGCGCGCCGGTACGACTCGTTGTCTTCAATCGTCCACACCACTGTCGCCATGTCGTTACCTCAGTGGCACATCGAGTCGAACGGTCGTTCCTTTGCCTGGCAGCGTGTTGATCGAGAGTTCGCCCCCAAGAGTCTCGGCCCTGAAGCGAAGCCCACGAAGGCCGGTTCCCGCTGTCACCTGCTGCAAATCGAACCCACGACCATTGTCCTGCACTTCCAGGACAAACCGATTGCCAACTCGCTGACACCGCACGCTCACCGTGCTCGCCATCGCGTGCTTTGCGATGTTATGCAGGATTTCCTTGAATGCCAGAAAGACCTGTCGTTTGAATTCCAGAGACACTCGCGTCGGGATGCAATCTCCCTGTGAATCGAACTTGAGATCGACACCGCGCAGCAACCCCGCCGCGGACTCGCGGAGTTTGGCCAGAAGATCGGCGCTGTTGTCCGGTCCCCGGCCCATGAGCCAGACGAGATCGCGAAGCGACTCGGCCGTCCGTTGTGTAATGCGACTGATCTCGGACAGGTCGCTCGCGTCCCCGGCCTGTGCCAGAAGAAGAATGCCGCCAAGGTTGCTGCCGACTTCATCGTGCAGGTCCAGGGCAATTCGGTCACGGAGCCGTTCGGCCTCGCGTCGGCGAAAGACACGACCACGCCAAATGAGGCCGATCACGATCAGCCCGCCTGCGGCTCCGATCCATGTTGCGCTGGTCCAGAGTGTATCGTAGGCTTTCGCTCGTGCGGTTTCCCAGGCCGTCTCGATCGCCTGCAACTCGGCTTCCCGTTCCGCGAGGTGCTGTTCGCTCGCGGCCCACTCAGGCCATTCGACGATCTGGTTCTGACTGGCGCAACCATCGACGAGGAACGATCTGCTCCAAAGTCCTCGCTCGATTGAATCCAGTGCCGTGACGTGTGCGGTTCGTGCCACGTTCGTGTCATTGCTATACACCTGCAATTCCGCGAGGGCGAAAACGTAATCACCCGTTCGTTCCCAGAGGTGGGTCGCAGTGATCCGGATAAAGCGACCACGGATACCAGGCGTGGGGATCACCACCATCCCATCACCGGGGTTCGGGTAATCCGAAGCCGTAGAGTCGAGAAGATCAGCCGACGAAACGAACTCTGCGTCTGCCGAGACCTCCACTTTGAACCGCACGGGAAATCCGAACCCGCTTCGATCGGCGAAATCTCTCGGTCGTGCCGGAACGAGTCGAATCTCATCCAGTGGCAACTCTGCTCCAAGATCGACCTGTACCCATTTCACCACGGCTGCTGATGGGCTGATATTCGAGTGATAACCGTTCGAGAGACTCGCCTTGGCACTCAATGGAGGCCCGACGATGCCTTGCCCGTCCGTGAGGTTCCGAAGGCCCCACACCGGTGCATTCTCGACGGAGTCCGATCCGGTAACAGGTTGCCCTGCAGCGACATTCCGATTCCCGGCCAACACCACCACTTCACCCAAAGCGAAAAAGTGCAGTTGCCCCCGGGCCGCGAGGTGAGTTGCCGTGATTCGCACATGCCTTGCGGATCGGCCATTCGCCGCGAGCACGACAGGGCGATCACCTTTCGCGACCTCGATCTCGGCTACCGTCACGCTGTCCGCGAGGTCGGCTCGATCGGCGAGTTCGACACGTAGCTTACGAGGAAAGAAGTACCCCGGGTCGGCATCCCCTTGTGGTCCCGCAGCGGGGAGGATGGCAACCGTATCAAGCGGTTGGCTCTTGCCGAGGTCAATCTGCACCCAGCGCAGACTGCTCGGCGAGGATGCCGCGAGACTGTGGTAACCGAGTGCGGGGCAGTGGGCGAGCGGTGCCCGCGAAGGAAGCGACGTGTTCCGAAGTTCGGCGCGGCGAGTGTCGATATTCCGAAAGTCGGGGCTCACAAGTCTGGCAATGCGATCGAGGGCCGTTGGTTCCGCGGCAACCGAAGGCGAAACCCGGCTCAAGATGACACAGATTGTCAGGACGCCGACACGGAACATCTTCTCAGTATCCATCTCGCAGCAACTGAACGCCATCGTCATAGCCCGGGCTTCGAGAAACTCATCTACCGCGAACGTGCTTCACTTGCTTTACGATCTCCTCAACGATCAGATCTTCCACCTTGGACCCCCACACCGCCGGTAAGCCGTAATAGACCATCGAGCCGCCGCCCTCGTAGCCGCCCTCCTTGAGTACGCGTGCGCTTGGGATGTAGGCCATCACGTCGTTCGCGTACCCCATCACCCACAACCCCGGGCCAAGTTCCTTCTTCAATCGCAACGAGTAATCGACCACGACCTCGCCGCCAAGCGTGACCAGCGTGATTTCCTTGCCGAGCCGCCACGTTTGCACTGGGTACGGATACACATCCGGTATCTTCTCGCCGGCCTCGATCTTCTTCAGCAACATCTTCGCACGTGCCGCGACGAACTTGTCGGCGCTCATCGATTCTTTCACGAATGCCTCGCGGCCCGGCACCTCATTCAGTGGAAGCGTGATCTCGGCGTAGGTTGCTGCGCTGTTTGCGGCGACCGGGTCCATCGACTTCGCCAGCACTGCCTCGACAGCTGTGGCGAGTTGCTTGCCGTAATCCTTCGCAAGTTCGACCGAACGCCGCGGAAGCGGGTTTTGGTCGGCTCCGCAACCTGCCCAGAACATCGCTACAGCTCCGGGGTGCAATTTCTCCAGCTCGATCATGGCGAACCCGGGGTAATCGCCCGACCACTTCTGATATGCCATCACGGTCGCGTGGCAGGCATAACCGAAGATGATCCCCTTGAGCGCGCCCTTGCTGTCGTGTGCGGCCAACACGGGAACATCGTGATCGACAGGCCCCTTGAGTTCGCCCCTGGCCTTGAGCGCCGGCACTTCGGCTTCCTTGTTCGTGCGGCGATTCACGGCAAACTTCGCGATGCCGACAGCCGATGTGAGCTTGACCGGTTCCAGATTCGCGATCGCATCATCGACGGCTTTCAGGATCAGCCCGGGGAGCTTCGCAGTGTAGTCATCCACGAGCTTTCCTTGTGCATCATCGAAGAAATACATGCTGCGGAGGTTCGTGCCGACGACCGGACCGCAGTGCGTGTGCGACACCGAAAGCACGATCGCTTCACGCGGCAGTTTGTGCTTCTCCATGATCTGCTTGCAGACGGCTTGCGAGGTGGTGCGGTCGATGCCGACGAGATCGAGCGTGACGAGCACGAGTTTCCGGTCGCCCACTTCGAGCACGGCGGCTTTTGCCCAGAGGTCGGTCTCCTTGCCGTCGGCTGGAGCGGTGCGGCCACCGTAACCCGACATCCACATGAACTGCGTGGGCGTGATGTTGACCGCAGCGAAGCCACCCTTCCAGGAGGGTTCCTGAGCAATCACAGGGGAAGCGAACGCGAGCAGAACGAGGGTGAGAATGCAGCGTGTCATGGTGAATGATTGATGTGAGAGTGGGTGCGTGGAGGGCATCGCCAGCGTAATCGGCAGTGGGCACATTCACAAGAAAGTTCACCTCGACAGACTGGAATCGCCACGGTATGCCCAGGCTGCGAGCGACCTTCGGGGGAAGGGCGTCGCACATCGAATCGGGGGAATAGTCATGTCTCGCCTTCTGCTTGGCGTGGCGGCGGTGGTCGCTGGGTTGTCAGGTTGCGCGTCTCCAGCCCGGTACATCGAACGTGGTGCGGATTCGGGAGTCGTCGCGATTCCCGCTAACACCGATGAGTGGCCATCGTACCACCGGCGCGAGGCACTCACCTTGATTCAGAAGCACCTCGGGTCGAACTACGAGATCATCGAGGAACGCGAAGTCGCGACGGGGCAGAGAACTGTCAACAACCAGCACGTGAAGAGCGAGCAGGTTATGAACCGCTCGAACCCGTTCCTTCCCGCTGAGAAGCAGACGGTCGATAACACGACCACCACGCACGACATCACCGAATGGCGGATCGCTTATCGCAAGGTGAACACGCCTGCAACCGATACCGGTGGCATTCAGCAAACACAATACATTCCAGGCACGGCACCGCCAGGTGTCTATCCCGCTGGGGGCATCGGAGGGATTGTTCCTTCGTGTGCACCGGGTGCTGGTGTGGTCTCGGCGGGGGGGATGCCGGCAGCAGGTTGCGCGGATGGGAAGTGCAAGCTTCGCTGACGCGCCCTACCTTACTGTTATGAGCGTTGAACCGGAATTTCGCCGCGATCCCGTCTGTGGTCGGTGGGCAGTCGTCGCACCCGAACGATCCCACCGACCGATCACTCTCGAAGGCGTTGAACCACGCCACCGCCGCAACGGTGAACGCCATCCGTGCCCGTTCTGCCCCGGTCAGGAGGTAGATACGCCGAACGAGGTTCTCGCATATCGCAGACCCGGTAGCTTGCCCAACGGTCCGGGCTGGCAACTTCGCGTGGTGCCGAACAAGTTTCCGGCCGTTCGACCTGATGTCGGCGGCACCTTCTGCACAGTCGAGGGGATGGTGTTCCTCACGACCCCAGGATTTGGTCATGCGGAAGTGATGATCGAATGCCCCGAGCATCTTTCGGCCCCAACCGAGTTAACACACAAGCAGTTCGCCGATGTGTTCCGGGGATACCGCGATCGGATCCTCCTGCTGGCTGAGAACCCAGATCTTGTTTACGCATCACTCTTCAAGAATGTCGGTGCGGAAGCAGGGGCGTCACTTGGCCACACGCACTCGCAGATCATCGCGCTGCCTGTTGTCCCTGAAGCCATCGAGGCTGAACTTAACGGCGGCGAAACGTTCTTTGCTCACACTGGCCGGTGCGTGTTCTGCGATCTGGCAGCGCGGGAACTGGCAGACAACGATCGCGTGATTGCTCGGTCGGACAACTTCCTGGCCGTGATGGCATACGCTCCGCGATTCGCCTACGAATTCTGGGTGTTGCCGCTCGCACACTCCGCACGCTACGAAACCCTGACCGACGCCGACACGCTGGAACTCGCGGCACTCATGAAGCGCGTGCTGCTCGCACTTGATCAAGTGCAATCCGAACCGGCGTATAACTGGTTCTTGCATACGTCACCCCTCCGCTCGCCAGAGTTGCCCTACTATCACTGGCACATCGAAGTGCTGCCACGAACTGCTCGCCCAGCCGGTCTCGAATGGGGTTATGGCTGCTTCATCACGACCGTTTCACCCGAACGCGCTGCGACGGAACTCCGGGAAGCGTTGCCGCCCGTGTCGTGAACGGTAATCTGACGCGAGCGGGGGACGACGTTTGTCTCGCGGTGACAGGAAAGCAACATGCGAATTGGCATCTTCGGCGGCACATTCGACCCTGTTCATATGGGGCATCTCATCCTTGCGGAACAGTGCCGCACCCAGGCCGCTCTCGATCAGGTGTGGTTCATGCCGAGCGCGCATCCGCCGCACAAGGCGGGGCAAGCAGTTACCCGGTTCGAACAGCGCTGCGAGATGATCGAACTTGCGATCGCCGGGCATCCGGCATTCCGGGTCGAGCGGGTCGAGAAAGAATTGCCGCCGCCTAGCTACACATCTGAAACACTGGCCGAGTTGCATCGCCGCCAGCCTGGCGACGAGTTCTACCTACTGATGGGGTCGGATGGCCTCCCCGACTTGCCTGGCTGGCACGAACCCCGACGTGTGCTTGAACTGGCAGGCTTGGTCGTGGTCCCGCGACCGGGTGTAATGTTGTGGACCCCTGACCGCCTCGCAACCGCTCTTGGCATCGACGTGGCCGCCGTGCGGTTGCGTTTCGTAGCATGTCCGATGATCGAGATTGCGAGTCGGGAGTTGCGTCGTGCGATCGTCGATGGTATGAGCATTCGCTACATGGTCCCGCGAGCCGTGGAAGAGTACATCCGCGACCGCAAGCTTTTCACGAGCAAGTGAAGCGCAGTTCCCGATCAACTCGACCAGTATCGTCGTGGTCTTATCGTGATTCTTCCAGGCAGGGCGAATGATACCAGTGTGAGGGGTGCATCTCGCCCGAAATGATGAACGGCCCGGTTAGCGCCCGAATCCTGTCCTGCGCCCGTACAGCGTCCACCGATCTTCCTTCTCGATCACCACGAATGATTCCTCCAGCACCTCGGCCACCTTGACGTGTGCCGACGGGTGAAGTTGGCTCAGGCTAAGGATAGCGTTCTCATCCACGAAAACGCGGTCGGAGTCGCGGAGATCCTCGACGCACCGATCGAGCAACACTGGCGAGTGAACCAGGAAGAACGGCTGCCAGGATAGCCGCGGAGAGCGACCGGCTGCGGCCAAGAAACTCCAGTCGTGGCGTGAAACTATCGTCACCCGCTCGGTTGGCGTCGTGCGATCCCGGAGATACGTGACATCTTCGTCTGAGAACGGGGAAGGCCACGCTTTCTTGGGGATCTCGCGACGCATCGCGTTGATCGGATTCGGGAAGGTATCGAGCCGTTCCCAGATGCGAACGAGCGGTGAAGTCGTGCGGAGGAGCAGATGAGGGCGTGCGGAGCGAGCGTCGTAGCGAATCCCAATCACCGCAAGCGTGACCACCGCTGCACCCATGGCAAAACGGGCACCGAGTCCGCGATTCGCGGTCGCGGCTCGCCACGCGGTCCAGGCACACCAACCCAAAACAGCGAGCACTAACTCCCCGTTGAGCGCCCAGAGAATGTCGATGGAACGATTCACCCATTTCGTCAACATCGCCAGTCCGAGCAGTGACGCGCCTGCAGCGTAGATCATGTCCCGCGATGGGATCGCGCGTCGCCCATGACCGATGAGCATTCCCACCGATGCGATGGCGAGTCCCGGCCCGACGAAGTTGATCGCGGAACTCCAGCCTCCGCGCCATGTCAGCAAGGTGGTTCCGAACCCCGTGGCATAGAGGAGCAGGGGTTCCATAAGGCGGTGGGCGAATGTCAGCGATAGTACACGTGGGCCGAACAGTGCGACGCAGATCGCCAGGAAGCTGCCGAGACCCGTAGCCAAGAACACGCCTGGCCTCCACCAGGAACCCCCCAGGAAGACCGCATTCGCGAGGTAGAGCGCGGCCCCAGCGACGAGTGTGAACAGCCCGATATCTGTTTGCCAAAACAACGAGAGGCCGCCGACCGCTCCGGCTGCAACAGCCCATCTCGAACGATCCATCCCACGCACGGCACAGAACAGAAATACGAACACGAACGGGTGCCGCACCGGCCAGCACGACGGCATCTGATACGCGAGACCTTCCGTCGCCATCGCCGCCAGCGCGAGCGTCACAGCGAGCGCCGCCCACGGGTTCCCCAACCAGTCCGTGAGGACGAGTTGTGCCGTGAGGAAATACGCGATGGAGACGATTAGCACAAAGAGCACGAATCGTTCGAGCAAGCTCTGATAGCCGTTGCTCCCCATGACGCGGGAGAAGGTATAGGCATGGCCGATTCCGTAATGCGACTCGAAGTCGAGACCAGGAATCACGTCGGGTGCCCGAAAGTATTGTGCTGGCCCCACGAGATACGACGCGACGTGCGATTCGACATTGCATTCCCACGCCGTCGCCGCGAGATCGGCGGGTGCGAACACACCGTAAAGCAACAGGGTCAGTGGAATACAGATCAGGCCCGAGATGAGCCATGCCTTTAGCGAAACTGGTGAGTCACAGCCGAGGTCCGGCTTCAAGAGAGAATCTCGATAGCAGTCACGTCGAGGACGCCACAGAAGACCGAGCGCAGGCAGAGTGAGAATAGCAGTGCAGTTCAGCATTCGCGACAGCATCAACTTGCCCGCGAACACACCTCGACACGAGTTCATCGCAGCCGGGACGAAGAGGAAGATCGCGAGTGCCACCAACCACGGTGAGGGCCGCGCGAACCGTGTCGCGGCCCACGCTCCGAGAGCACCCATCACGCAGAACAGCACATACCACGACTGCTCATACCGTTCCTGCCACGGCACCCGTTCGTATGGCTGGAGATACTCACATCGCAACAGTGAAGGATGCGAGATGTCCGTGGTATCACCGTTGAACGCGATCATCGTGGCGGTTGTTGCCGTCGCCAGCAGCACGCCCCAGCACACGCCCCATGAGGCTGTCAAGAGGCGGGTGAGATGCGAATTCACAGGTGTACTGTTCCGAGACATCAGATCACCGTTTCGCCATCTGGCCAGGTTTGCGGTGGTACAGAACCCACTGACACGGGGTCCACTCGGGCGGCCCGAATCCTTCTTCCAGCACGCTCGATACACGCTCGTAAGCGGTCGGGTTCACTTTGCTCAGCGAGATCAGCGCATCACAGTGAACGAAGACCCGCTCCGAGGTTCGGATATCATCGACGCAGCGATCAAGCAACACGGGCGAATGCACCAGGAACAGTTGTACCCAGTGAAGTTTGGGTGCGCGCCCTGCGGCCGCGAGGTATTCCCAGTCCAACGGAGCGATCACCGCGACTCGCTCTGTCTTGTGTGTGTAAGCACGGAGAAACGTGATCGTGTTTGTGTCGAGGGGTAACGCCGGAGCTTTTGCAACGAGGCCCTTGCGTCTCGCGTTGATCGGATTGGGCGTAGTGTCCAGGCGATCCACAATCCGAACGAGAGGCGATGAGCTGCCACCCTGATACTTCGGATCTGCTGCCGCTCGGTCCTCACGAATGCCTTGCACGGCAAGCCAAAGCAACGCAACCGCGACCCCAGCCTGGCGGCAGTAGCCAAGCACCGGTCGCGTCTCGCTTGCGAGTTGTTGGCTGACGACCCGCCATCCAAGCCAGGCCCAGCATCCCACGACTGCAACAACAAGCCCACCATTGAGCGACCAGACCACATCAATCGACCGATTCACCCACTTGAAGAGCATCGCCAACCCGAGCATGGAACCGATCGCCGCGTATAGCACTGCACGTGGTGGAGTATCGCCGCGTCGGTACCCGATCCAGGCTCCCACCGATGCGACGGCGAGCCCCGGCCCAGCGAGGTTGTACCAAAGTCCCCACGAGGAATCCCAGTTGAACAACTGGTTCCCGAAGCCCGTGCCGTACAGCAGGAGTGGTTCAAGTAATCGCTGGCAGAATTGCACGGAAAGCACGCGAGGACCAAACAACACAAGACAGATCGCCCCGAACGATCCCAACCCGCTCGCAAGGAATGTGATTGGTCGCCATGCCGAACCTCTCAGGAACAACACGTTCGCGAAGTAGAGCGTGAACCCTGCTGCGAACGTGTAAATTCCGATGTCGGTTTGCCAGAAGAGCGAGATACCTGCCACAGCACCGGCAGCAACGTTCCAACTCGCGCTGGTGGCTCCACGCACGGCGCAGAACAAGAACAGGAAGACGAACGGGTGCCGGACTGGCCAGTTCGAGGGGTATCGGTAGCTGACGCCTTCAAAGACCGCCGCCAGCAGCAGCAGTGTGACCCCGAGTGCCGCCCAGGGGTTTCGCAGCCAGTCGGTGAGGACGAGAAACGCCGTGAGCAAGTAGAAGATCGTCACAACCATCACGAACGTGACGTATCGCTGCACCGTACGTTCGAGGCCATGGTTGCCCATCACTCGGGAGAAAGTGTAGGCATGGCCGATCCCGTAATGCGACTCGAAGTCAAGCCCCGGAACGGCATCGGGCGCTCGGTAATATAGTGCAGGTCCGATGAGGAATGAGGCGACGTGGGATTCGTCGTAGTATTCACCAGCCGCAGCAGCGAGATCATGCGGCGCAAGCAAACCGTAGAGCAAGCCAGTCAGTGGCAGGCACAGCAACCCCGCGATGATCCAGATCTTCGATGACGTGTGCTCCGGCTTCGCTTCGGGGGCGATTCCTTCCGAGTTATTCGCAACAGGGCAATTCGAACTCCGTGTTCGCCAGACACGTGCCACGGCTGGGATGCTGAGCAATACGCTACAGATGAGGAACTGCAAGGGCTCAGTGTTCGCTGAAAAGACCGACCGGCAAACGGCGGCGATGGCAGGTACGAATGCAATCGACGCGAGCGCCGCAAGGGGGATGTTCGGCCGAACAAACCGCGATGAGACGAACCCTCCGAGTCCCCCGAGAACGCACACCAACGCGTACCACATCCGTTCGTATCGTTCTTGCCACGGGATACTGATGAATGCGGACATCGACTCGGATTGCAAGATGTCCGGGTGGAGTTGGTCCTGCGTGTCGCCAGTGATCGTGATGTGAGCCGCAACCACGACACAGGCGAGAAACACTCCCCAGCAGACCCCCCATGTCGAAAGAACGAGTCGGCACAATAGGTCCGTTGGTTCACGATCACGCTTGGGTGCAGCTTCGCTCATACGGACCTCACGCGGCAATCGGTTGTGTGCGAACGACGGTGGGCACGCGTGCAAATTGAACCTTCTCACGCAGAACGACGAAGCGAAGAAACTGCCGCGTCATGGTGGCAATGAGTCGCGCCAGCACGCCAAGTCGCATCACCTTCGAGGAACTATCCGGCCGTGGGTTCAACTGCACTGGCACTTCCACGAACTCCACGCCGCCACGGAGCAACGTCGAAAGTGTCTCGATGTGATAGCCGTACCCCGTGTTTCGCCGCACTTGTCGCGCTTCTGCCACCGGGAACACATACAAGCTGTGGGCATCTCGGATGGGTTTGCCTGTCACCACCCGCATAGCCTGGGTGCAACACACGGAGAGCAATCGTCGCATCGGGGTGCGGGCTCGTGGATTCGCACGATACGTCACCACCATCTCCACGTTTCCGACGAGGCTGAATACGGCATCGAGGCCGCTTTCGTGGAAGGCGTTATCGCCCGGAACGAGTGTCAAATACGGGAACCGGGCGTGCGTGAGACCACTGTGGAACGCGGCGCCGACGCCCAGATTTGTGGCATGGCGGACAACGGAGACACACGGAAAGCGGATCGATAATCGCCTGGCGATCTCGGCCGTGCGATCGGTGCTGCCATCGTCAATGATGATGACTTCAAAGTCGCGAAGGTGCCGCTTAGCAGCCTCGATCACGCTTGTGACCGTGGTAGCTAGCCGCCGTTCTTCGTTCCACGCAGGCACCAATACCGTCAGCCCGGTTGCCATTCGCATCCTCCATGCTCGCGTCACCTGATACCCGCAATCGGGCGAACTGGGCAAGGTGAATCGGTCTGCGAGGCGAACTCACCTTGCGGTAACTGGGATGATCGGGGTACGACAAGGCATTGAACTGCAGGGTCTCCAGTATGAATGTCGACTTCATCCCATCGGTAGCCATCGCGTGTGCACTGGCGGCGTGTGCGCTTTTACCAGTGTTGCTGCTAGCGCTCTCGCACGGCGCTCTTAAAGTTGCCGCGCCCGGGCGACGTTTCATCATCGCTGCGGTATTCGCGTGGGGCGCATGGCTCGCCGTGCTTCCCGTCACTTCGCCTGACGTGGTGGATCTTGTGACATCGGTGTTGCTGCTGGCGACTGCGACCCTCGCGGGCTTCACACTCTGGACGCTCGTGGCGTGGGGTTTCACGGTGTCGATGTTGCTTGCATTGAGCCGGGCGAATGAGCCGCTCTCGGTTGATGAGTGGGCACTCGAATACACTCGCGGGAAACCGATCGACGCATTCGCTCGCGATCGCCTCGGCGTGCTCTTCAAACTCGGATTGGCGGAAACTCACGGCGATGCCGTGGTGATGACGCCGATTCGGGGCCGCGCGATGGCAAGCTGCGCCGGGATGCTCCGCAACCTGTTCGGGCTTCGCACATGAACGGACTTCTGATCGGGCTTTCCTGCTTCACCGCGCACATGGTGGTCACACTGGTGTGGCTGCGGATTCGACGCGGTCCGTGGCTCGTGGCGAGACATGCCGCGTCCGCACTGGGAACCCACATCGTCGGCGTGATCGTACTTGCGAGTGCAGGCGAGTCGTTCGCGTATTGGCCTGTCGCAGCGGTGAGTGGTTTCGGTGCCGTATGCTGGTTGTTCGCATTCAGCGCGGTGTACAAGTCCGTGTCGCTCCGCATCCTGTCGGAACTCGCCCACACCCCTGGCCACACTCTGCCATTCACGAGCCTCACGAAGGATTACGTTCGACCGGAATTCGAGGCTCGCGTGAAGATATTGGTGAAGATGGCTTGCGCAGCGGAAGTGGCCGAAGGCTATGTCGCAACGGATGCCGGTAACGCAACCGCCCGCAGAATCGGGAAGATTCAGCGGGCGTGCGGGATCACGAGCAGCGGACTGTACGACGATTGCGAGCGATCAGAGTTCCTCGTAGAGGAACACACTCCAGTCGCTCATGGCTCGCCGGAACTCAGCTCACGAGTTCCTTGATAACGCTTGCCTTCTCGACGCCTGTGAGCTTCTGATCGAGGCCAAGGTAGCGGTACGAGAACCGCTCGTGGTCGATCCCCATGAGGTGCAGCACGGTCGCGTGGAAGTCGCGGATGTGAACCGGGTCTTTCACAATGTTGTAGCTGTAGTCGTCGGTTTCACCGTGGATCGTGCCGCCCTTGCTTCCGCCGCCGGCCATCCACATCGTGAAGCAGCGAGGATGGTGATCGCGGCCGTAGTTCGTCTTCGTTAGCCCACCCTGGCTATAGATCGTGCGGCCGAACTCTCCTCCCCAGATGACCAGCGTGCTGTCGAACAATCCCTTACGCTTCAAGTCTTGAATGAGCGCCCAACACGGCTGATCCACATCCCGGCACTGATCGGGCATGCGACCCGCGAGGTTGCCGTGGTGGTCCCAGTTGTTGTGATACACCTGGACGAAACGCACTCCACGTTCGACGAGTCGGCGAGCGGTGAGAACTGTGTTCGCGAATGAGCCAGGCTTCCGCACGTCCGGGCCATACGAATCGAGCACCTTCGCACTCTCTTTGCTGATGTCCGCGAGTTCCGGCACGCTGGACTGCATCCGGTACGCCATCTCGTACTGGGCCATACGGGTTCTCGTCTCGGGGTCGCCGAGTTCGTCCGCAGTGAGGCTATTCAGCTTGTTCAATCCGTTCAGCGTGGTGCGGCGAACCTCTGGCGTGACTCCTGGTGGATTGTTGATGAAGAGGATCGGATCGTTTGCGGCGCGGAATGTCACGGCTGAGTGTTCGCCGGGGAGGTAGCCTGATTGCCAGAGCCGGGCCGAGATGGCTTGCACCTGCTCCTGGTTGCTCGGCTTGGCAACCATGACCACGAACGTCGGCAGGTTCTGGTTTAAGCTGCCAAGTCCGTAACTGGTCCACGCTCCGAGACACGGCCGACCAGTGACCTGATTGCCGGTCTGCATGTAGGTGATGGCCGGTTCGTGGTTGATGGCTTCGGTGTTCATCGAGCGAATGAAGACCATGTCGTCGGCCATCTTGGCGGTATAGGGAAGTAACTCGTCGTTCATCCACATCCCGCACTTGCCGTGCTGTTTGAAGCGATACTTGCTTGGGGCGACAGGGAACTTCGCTTGCCCGCTGGTCATCGTCGTGAGCCGCTGACCCTTACGAATGCTTTCGGGAAGGTCTTCGCCGTACTGCTTCACCATTTCTGGCTTGTAGTCGTAGAGATCCATCTGTGCAGGCCCGCCGACCATGTGCAGATAGATGATGTTCTTGCACTTCGCGGGGAAGTGCGTCTCCGGCAGTGCGGCGTCGATGCCTGTCTTGTCGCCCTTGGCGGCTTCGCGTGCCTGAAGGTTCGCGAGTGCCGTGGCACCAAGCGAGAACCCGCTCGCCTGGAAGAAGTGCCTTCGGGTGAGGTTCAAGGCATGGGGGTTGTTAAACAAGTTCATGGAGATATCCTGTGTCCGCCGGCGTGAACCGGCTGTTAGGTTTTGGGGAAGGTGGGAGCGGCCGGCGTAAACCGGCCGCTCACCGGCAATCACTTATTCAGCACCTCGTCCAGGTTCAGCAACTCGTTCACGAGCATCGTCCAGGCGGCGAGTTCGCTCGGGTCCACGGTTGCGTCGGCCTTCGATTCGCCGAACGCGATCAGTTGTTTCGCGGCGTCGGGCTTCGACTTGTAGTTCTCACGAAGATCGCTCAGCGATGCCTTGACGATCGCGAGTTCCTGCGGTTTGAACGGACGCGACAACAGCTTCGCTGAGATGAAGCCGATACGCACATCATCATCGCCTCCCGCCTTGATTGCTTTCTCGGCGAGAACGCGAGCCGCCTCCACGAACTGAATGTCGTTCAGCGTCAGCAGTGCGCCGATCGGTGTGTTGGTGCGGTCCCGGCGAACGGCACACGTCTCGCGGTTCGGAGCGTTTAGAACCTCCATGGAGGCTGGTGGCGCGGCCCGCTTCCAGAAGGTGTACATGCTCCGGCGATACAAGCCCTCGCCCGAATCCTTGCGGTAATCGCGCGTGTTGCTGCCAATCATCGCGACCGCTTCCCACACACCTTCTGGCTGGTAAGGCTTCACACTTGGCCCACCGAGCTTTCGGACAAGCAATCCGCTGGTGGCGAGGGCGTTGTCACGGATCATCTCGGCATCCATCCGGAACCGTGGTCCGCGGCTCAGCAGCCGATTCTCGCGGTCCTTCTCCAACTTCTCCTTGGTCGTGACTGCCGCCTGACGATACGTCGCGGACGTCACGATCAGCTTGAAGAACCGTTTCACATCCCAGGGCGTGCCGTCTTCACAGCACAACCCGGTAGTCGGTTCGCGGAACTCAACGGCGAGCCAGTCAAGCAACTCCTGGTGGCTCGGCAATTCCCCCGCAATGCCGAAGTCGCCACTGGTGCGAACCAACCCGGTACCGAACACTTCCTGCCAGAAGCGGTTCACGGTGACTCGTGTTGTCAGCGGGTGATCCTTGGCCAGCAACCATTTTGCCAGCCCGAGGCGGTTGCGGGGCAAGTCGGGGTCCATCGCGGGCATGGCCTTTGGCGTGTCGGCTTTCACAGGGTCGCGACGCTTGTCGTAGTCGCCCCGGAACAGCAGGAACGCACCCGGTGCCCCGGGCTTCTCGTTCATGACGTGGGCGATTGTTCCACGACCTCGAATGGCGGTTTCCTCTTCCTGAAGTTTGCGGTATTCCGTCGCGAGAGCACGAGATTCCGCGTCTTGCGACACGAGCCACCAGTTGAAGAGTTCCTCGGTTTCCTTGGGCGTGCGCTTCTCGGTCGGCTTGGCGAGGATATCGAACGTGCGCCGCGACCCGGCCAACTGTTGTGCGTCGATGCCTGTGATGAGCCGGTCGTAGATTCGGATGTCTTCCAGGGAAACACCCGCGACCCGTGAGGCCGTGCTTCGTTGACCGATCTTGAGGGGCACGGTCGTCCGCGTGGTCGATTTCAGGTTGTCGTTCTCGATGTCGAACGGCTGCGATTCGCCGTTGTAGTAAATCTTGATGCCGCCGGACTTGCCGCTGCCGTCATACGCAACGGTGACGTGAGTCCACTTCCCGGCGGGAAGCTCGGGCTTCGCGACCACTTTCACTGCGTCTTGCGGGTAGCTGTTGATAATGTGAGTTCCGATCCGGCCAGCTTGAACCCAGACGTCCCAACCACGGAAGCCGCTGCCTTCATCCATCCGTGCGATGATGGCTCCGTTCGTGTTCCGACTCACTCCTGTGACCCACATGGACACCGCGAATGGCTGCGTCCGATCGAAATCGCCAACATCCTTGAATTCGATCGCTTTGCCAGCTTTGATGGTGAAGGCTGGGTGAGTCTTGTCGTTCTTGAGTGCATTCCAGGTATACCCGTCTTCAAGATTGGCGGTCTGGTCTTTGCCATTGACGATAGCCTCGATCGTTTTCCCTTTCCCTTCCTTGAGCGGAGCGTGGAAAACCAATCCTTGCGTTGGGATTTTCCCGGCAAAGTCCTCGGCCTTCGCGGTTTTCAGCCAGGTATCGAAGTCGCTGCGTGCGGCCTTCTTGCGAGTCTCCACCTTCTCCTTGGCCGCAGCAAGTTCCTTCACCACCGCGTCGAAGCGTGGGCGATCATCGAGCCGAGGCACGTTGATGATTGGCGGCGTGTTAGGGACGTTCCCATCCATCGCGTTCTGCGTGGTGTTGTTGAAGAACGCCGACAGAGAATAGAAGTCCTTCTGGGTGAACGGATCGTACTTGTGGTCGTGGCAGACAGCACAACCTGCAGTGAGGCCCATCCACACGGCGGCAGTCGTTTCGGTGCGGTCACGGGCATACAGCACGAGATATTCCTCGCTGATCGCGCCGCCTTCGTTGGTCGTGATATTACACCGGTTGAAGCCGGTGGCGACGCGTTGATCGAGTGTCGAGTCTGGTAACAGGTCGCCCGCGAGTTGCTCGATCGTGAACTGGTCGAACGGCTGATTTTTGTTCAGTGCGTTGATGACCCATTCGCGGTACGACCACACCTCCCGGAAGTTATCGAAGTGGATGCCGTGGGTATCCGCGTAACGGGCATAGTCGAGCCAGTACCGGCCACGGTGTTCGCCCCAGTGTGGAGAGGCCATCAGTTTGTCGACGTACTTCTCGTACCACATCTCGCTCTTGTCGTTGACGAACGCCTCGACGTCCGCTGGCTCTGGCGGGAGCCCGGTGAGGTCGAACGCGAGTCGACGGGCGAGGATGCGACGGTCTGCCTCGGGCGCGGGCTTCAGTCCTGCGGCTTCCAACTTTGCCAGCACGAATGCATCAATCGGATTGCGAACCCAGCCCTTGTCCTGCACGGCAGGTGGCTTGGGTCGAGTCGGCGAGAGGAACGACCAGTGTTGCTGATATTCCGCACCCTCGGTCACCCATCGCTTCAGTGTCGCCTTCTGAGCCGCCGTCAGGCTCTTGTGCGACTTCGCCGGCGGCATCAGTTCTTTGGGATCGGCCGCGAAGATGCGAGTGATCATCTCGCTCTTTTCGGGCTTCCCTGGCTCGATGGCCTTGGCCTCGATCGCTTCTTCGCGCTGATCCAGGCGTAACTTGGCCTTCCGTGCAGCACTATCCGCACCGTGGCACGAGAAACAGTTCTCAGCCAGGATCGGGCGGATGTCGCGGTTGTATTCGAGCTTGCCAACGGGTGCGGGAACAGGTGCTGTGCCAGGTGCTGGTTCTGCGGCGACCACAGCACGCGGCGTATGGCCAGGGTATATCAGGCACGCGAGAAGTGCTGCGGGCACGAGTTGGGAGAGCGTTCGGATCATCGGTGGTATCCCTCGTTGTGTCTATCGTTGTTTGATCGGCGTTGATCTCGCTCGGCGCATTCGGCCTGTTCCACGATCTCTGCGGAACACCGTGCTCACGAGGTACTCATCATCTCGTAATTCTCGCACTGCCAACGAGACGTGTCTTGTTGATTGAACGCGAGAATTTGTAAAATTGCCGCATGGCTGGAAGTTTACCAGCAGGTAAACCAGACGGGCGAAGCATATCGGAATCGTTTGGGGCGTGCAGGGGATCAGAGGCTATCGCTTGTTAGCTTGATTTTACCCACTGATCGCGTTGTGGCAAAACGGATTCTGTCGAATTGGCACACCGAGCAGTTACCTAATCGGACCGAGGACGTGTTCGCGCAGTTGTTCGACGGCCTCATATGCCGCGAGTGCTGTCTGTCGATCCCCCGATTCCGCAAGCTCTTGCAGGTCGGGCCAGAGCCAGCTGAGTTCATCAGCGGCGACGCGGGCAATCGTCGCGGCCTGGATCGTCGGTTCATCTGTCGTCAGTCCGGCTCGTAACTCTCCCAATGCACTTCGCTCTCCGAGCCGGGCCAGGGCTGATATTGCAGCCTGACGTGTCTCTGTATCGCGGTCTGTGCGCAGAACTCGAAGCGTTCGCATGACCGCCGCAGGGTCGTAGGGCGGCCACCAACCCAATGATGCTGTCGCCGCTCGCCGCGTTTCCGGTTCGGTTCCGAATGCGGATCGGAGCAGAACCGCCTCGGCATCAGGCCCGGCATGGCCGCGGAGTGCTGCGAGCAAGTGGGGGACACGCTGTCGGTTTCGGCGTGAACCAAGCCATCGCGAGGCTTGGGCGGCGAGAACCGGCCCCGCCGACGGTGACTTTGACCACATCAAACAGCGGATCGCATCTGCCCACCACTCCGAGCGTGTGTCGGGAAGGTGCGGGAACAGGCGGGTCACATCGGCGCGTAGCTCGAATGCACATCGCAAAATCGCGGTTTGCTCATCTGTCGAGGCGATCGGAAACCGTGCCAGCAACCGATCCGCAGCGCCACGAAGCCAGTCGGCACGGTGGATGGACGAAACGAATAGCCGTACTCCCTGCCGCTCGATCAGTTCTTGCATGCTTTCGTCGAGCAACTGCGTCCAGTGACCCAATCGACGGAAGATGCGTTCGGCTTCCAGAATTGTCACTGTCACCCACGGATTCGCGTCTTCGGGAGCTGTTTCGCTGAGTGTGGCCAACAGATCGCCAAGCCCAACGCGAAGCAGACACTCCGGGTCGATGATCCCTTCACGACATCCACGGCATACCGCAGCAATCGCTCGCAGGGCCGATCGACCGGTTGGGGATCCAAGATTTTCGAGTGTGGTACTGAAGGTTGGGAACGCCACAGCTTCGGCAGCCAGGACTGTGCCGCTGGGGAGACCCGATGCGGCATCGACACAGCGAAGGACAGCAGGCAGGGCAGGGGCGAACTGTAGCTGCCGCAGGCCCGCAACAACATCGGCCCAGTACCAGGTTTGTTCAACAGGATCGTGCGTGAGCTTCCGGCTTAACTGACGTTCGAGCACGCGGCCTGCTTCTGGTGTGCCGACCGAAGCGAGGGCACGGACCTGCACGGCGAACTCAACGCCCGGTTTGAGTTCCCGTTCGACATCGATTATTCGTCCCGCGCCAAGCAATTCCTTGAAATGCTCTGCGGTGGCAACCACAGCCGTTTCGCCCAGCCGTCCACCAGCGAGCAAGTGACGGTGTTGCCGGTCCACGGCGGAAGTAGTCGTGGATCGCGGAGTGACCGGGCGCGGCAATAGCCACCGTCGCCGGTACGGGTTGCGATACCCGAGCCAGAACAGCCCGACCGCTGCGACAGTGATGAAGACCCACAGCATGTTACGTGCCCGCTTCGCCCGAGGGCTAAACGATTACTCTCGCACCTGTCCGTCGCCAGTGACGACGTACTTGTACGTCGTCAATTCACGCAACCCGCATGGGCCGCGAGCGTGAAACTTGTCCGTGCTGATACCAATTTCCGCCCCGAGACCCAGCTCGAATCCGTCGTTGAATCGCGTGCTGGCATTCACAATGACGGCAGCCGAATCGACCCGTTGCGTGAATCGGCGGGCCGCGTTCAGTTCGCGGGTGATGATCGCATCCGTGTGTTTCGAGCCGTGTTCGTTAATATGAGACACCGCAGCGTCCAACGTTTCAACTACCTTCACTGAAATTATCAGATCGAGGAACTCGGCCCGGTGGTCGGCGTCGGTTGCGGTCTTCGCAGTGGGGATGTGTTTGCGGGTTTCTTCGCAGCCACGAATCTCGACCCCGCGTGCTGAGAGTGCCGCGCCGATCTTCGGCAGGAACACATCCGCGACCGCTGCGTGGACCAACAGGCTCTCGGCTGCGTTGCAAACGCCAGGCCGCGCACACTTCGCGTTCACCACGATTCGCTCGGCCATGTCGAGGTCTGCGGCGGCATCGACGTAAACATGACAGTTCCCGTCGTAATGCTTCATCACGGGCATCAGCGCATCGGCCACGACTCGCTCGATGAGCCCTTTGCCGCCGCGGGGAATGGCGAGGTCGATCAGTTGCGGCATTCGCAGGAAGTGCCCGACCGCCTCGCGATCCGTGGTCGCCACCAACTGCACGGCATCAGCGGGTAGTCCACAGCGAGTCAGTTCCTCGGCGAGAATGCGGTGCAACGCCGTGTTCGAATGAATCGCTTCCTTGCCGCCACGGAGGATCACCGCGTTACCGCTTTTTACGCACAGCGCCGCGGCATCGGCCGTCACGTTTGGCCGCGATTCGTAGATGAAGAACACGACTCCGATCGGCACGCCGACCTTGAGCACTTGCAGCCCGTTCGGTCGCATCCCGCCTTCGCGCACCTCACCCACGGGGTCGGGCAGAGCAGCGACTTGCCGGAGTCCGTCGGCCGCCGCCTTGATTCGAGTGGGGGTTAGCTTGAGCCGGTCGATCGCTGCGGCGTTCAGACCGAAGCCCGGGGCGGCGGCGACATCGCGGGCGTTCGCTTCGAGCAGTTCCGGGGCGCGAGCTTCGAGCGTTGTCGCGGCTGCAAGCAGCCAGGCGTTCTTCGCGGCAGTCGAAAGGCTCACCAACAGTTCGGACGCAGCCTTGGCGCGTTCGGCCATTCCTCGGCAGTCGGCCGCGAGGCTTTCGTGTGCGTTCGGAGCATTCTTGAGTGCAACGGTCACGGCAAACCCAGGTGTGAAGTTCGTGGCGTTACGGATTGTAGCAGTCCCGGACCGTCAGCGCCGAGACCGGTTGATCGCTTCGAGGAGCACAGCGGCGTCACGTGTCGCGGCGACATCGTGAACTCGCAGAATGTGAGCCTCGTTCTTTGCAGCAGCGAAACACGCCACAGCCAGCGATCCCGCCATCCGTTCGTTTTTCTCGCGCCCACAGAGTTTCCCGATGAAGCCTTTGCGTGATACCCCCAGACACAACGGACGGCCGAACCGCGAGAATTCGCCGAGATTCGCCATCAGATCAAGGTTGTGCTCGAGTGTTTTCCCGAACCCGATTCCGGGATCGAGGCACACAGCCTCCAGGGGAATACCCGATTTCGCCAAACCCCGCAATCGCTCCTCGAAGAACTCGACCACCTCACAGACGACATCCCCATACTGCGGGTTCACTTGCATCGTCTGCGGCGTCCCCTGCATGTGCATGACAATCACTCCCGCGCGGTGTTCCGCAGCGACACGCAGCAGTTCCGGATCGCGGAAACCTGCCACGTCGTTAATGATGGCGGCTCCCACTTCCAGGCAGCGCCGTGCGACCTCCGGCTTCATCGTGTCCACGGAAATGGTTGCGGGGGAACGACGGGCCAGATCTGCAACGACCGGCACGACTCGCCGGATCTCCTCTTCGAGGGGAACGGGTTCGGCACCAGGACGGGTGGACTCACCTCCGACATCGAGGATATCCGCACCCTCTGCGATGAGTTTCAGGCCGTGTTCGACGGCGGTAGCGGTGTCGAGGAAGTGGCCGCCATCGGAGAAACTATCCGGCGTGACGTTCACGATCCCCATGACGAGTGGCCGGTGGCCGAACTCGATGACGCGACCGCGAAGGTGCCAGCAAAGGGGTTCCATGTAGTCAATCAACGAAAAACGCCCGCCCGATGCAACGGGTGGGCGTTCCTGACGGACTCATCAACTACTTCGCTGGAGCGGTCTTATCGAGTTCAGCCTTGATCGCCTTGATCAACTCCTCGGAGTTCGGAGCGACTGCGGACTTGAAGCGGCCCGCGACCTTGCCATCGCGGCCGATCAGGAACTTCTCGAAGTTCCAGCCAACCTGCTCAACCTTGCCGTCCTTGTTCGGGGTCGCGGCAACGAGGGTCTTGTACAACGGGATCTGGCCTTCGCCCTTCACGACGACTTTCGACATCATTGGGAATGAAACCTTGTACTTCGTGGTGCAGAACGTCTTGATTTCCTCATCGGTGCCCGGCTCTTGTTTGCCGAACTCGTTCGCTGGTACGCCGATGACCACGAGGCCATCCTTCTCGAACTTGGTGAAGAGTTCCTGCATCCCTTCGTACTGGTTCGTGTAGCCGCATTTGGTTGCGACGTTCACGAACAGAACGACCTTCCCCTTGAGCTTGGCGAGGTCGAATTCCTTGCCGTCGATGTCCTTCAGTTTGTATTCAAGAGGGTTCATCTTCTTGTCCTCTGCGGTTCCGACGACTGCACACCCGGTTAGGGCTACGACTGCCACCGCTGCATGCCACAACTTCATCGCAATCTCCTTTTGAGAGGTTTCAGCTCAGTCATTCCTAGCCGACACCCCGTAGACGAACCAGCGGCAGCGGGTATTTTCGCAAATCACTTCCGAATCGTGATCTCGTAAACTCGGTTGTGCGCGGGGTTATTGATCTGATCGGCTGGGGGCGTGGCCGACAGCACCGCTTTGCTGTCCTTCACCACGTACGCGAACGGCTTGCCCGTGACCGGATCGACTGGCAGCGGGAACTTGACAGCGTCGAGGGTCACGGGGAGTTTCCCGCCATTCTCCGCCGCATAGGCCCGGATGGCTTCCCCCACGAGAACCAGTGCGAAGTGTTGTTGCAGACGCACCTTCGCCAGCATCACCTTGTACCATGCAGGTAGTAATTCGCCGAACGGACCGGCGGCGCGTTTCTGCGTGGCGAAGTCGGTAGGAAGCTGCCAGAACGGAAGGTTCGACCATTTCACGAACTCGTCCAGATCCACCTCATACTGGGCGAAGTCATCAGCCAGGATGCTCTGGAGTGCGGAGAACTTGTCGAGTCCGGCGGGCCTGGGGTTGAGTTTCAAAAGCCGACCACGGGCTGCTGCGACTTCGACCTTGTTCTCGGCACGCGCGGCATACCACACGCTCGGCTTCATGTCGAACTTGCCGCCGTTGCTCAGCCCGACGAGCGGATCGAACTTGCTGAGTAGCGACTTCAACTCGGTATCCTCGATCGGCGTGCCTTTCTCCAGCACTCCGAACTCCTTCGACAACAGCAGCTTTTCACCCTGACTTCCCTTGCGGAGGTCGATGAACGGCGTCGGAAGATCGGCCAACGCCCAGAACAGGTTTGGAGCGCCGGGTTGCTGCACGAACTCCTCGACTTCCGTGAGGGCCATTGTCGTGATCGCAATTCCGACGAGGTGGCCGATGAGTGTGGGGTGTTCATTGAAAATGCGACCGAGCGCGAACATGATTTGCAGTGTCTGGATGGCGTTATCGAATTCGCCGCGGGCGATCTCGCCACGAACCCGGACCTTGAGCACTGTTGCGAGCGATCGCATCTGCTGAACGTCTGGTAGCAAGAAATACGCACCTTCGGCTTTCACCTGATTGGTGATCTGCCAGTCCACGATGTCGTGGCGGGCGGCATAGCTCGCTTGCTTCACAGCAACTCCTCCGTACCCGATCAGTTCTTTGACGCCGGCGAGTTCCTTGAGCGGAGCATCGAGCCACTTCTGCTGGTTGTCGGTCGATTCTTTGTTGTGGAACAGATGGTTCTGTTCGAAGAAACACTTGTAAAACGCCTGAATTTGGTTGCCCGGCTGGAGTTCACGCAGTTCGGGGAGAAGGCGATTTCTCAAGGCAGGCTTCGAAGGGGCCGTCGCATCCAGGCTGATGGGGATCACCCATTTCCCCTCTCTGGGTGCTTTGACTGGTTGAGCCAAGCCCGTGGATTGAGACGCGAGGACTGCAACGATGGCAATCAGGAACCAATGGCAACGCATGGCGTGCCTCCTTGAGGGTTAAAGGAATGTGTAACAGGAGCGTCAGTCGAGTTCGCCCGAGCGTGCAGAGAGGACGGTTAGCGGGATCCCGGAGTGGGAAATCTCGAAACGCGGTTCGTTTTTCGGAAGTCGGTCGGGGTCGCCGAGATGGTGCAGGGCCTGGAGACTCCACGGGTTGGGTGTCGAAGTCGGGGCCGCGACCGGGGCGGGTTCTGGAACTGGCGTTGCCGGAGTCTCGACTGGTTCGACTGGCACAACTTGAGCCACTTCAGGTCGTGTCAGCAAAAGACCCGCGCATACCACATTCACCAGCAATGAGCCAGCGACGGTGGCCTTCCAGTACCAGGGCGTGCGTGCGGATGCGCGACCAGCGGCAAATAGCAACTCGGCCGGATCCACGGCATTCGGCGTGAACCGAGCCAGCTTCGCAAGCACGGGATCGGGAGTCATTTCGGGCATCTCACACCAAGTCTTTCCCGGAGGGCGTGTATCCCGGATTCGTATCGTCGGTGAGCGGTTGTGATCGAACATCCCGCCACCGTGGCCACCTGTTCAAGCGTCATTCCGCCCCAGAGCCGCCCGACGATCGCCTCGCGTTGTTCCGCTGGTAGCGACTCCAACGCGGTGATTGCAGTCTCCGCGTCGAGTCCTTCGACCTCAGTTTCAGCGAACCAGCGTTCGGGCTTGGCGCTGGCAACCTCTCGTTTCGCCCGGCGACGAGCCGAGCGGCCAAGATCGATCGCAGTCGTGCGAACGACCTTGAACAACCACGCAACCGGATCGTTGGGCGGCGAACCCAACCGAACGAGTTTGCAGAACGCATCCTGCACGGCATCCTCGGGGCAGTCGCACCATTGACGGGCGAACAGCGTGAGGGCGGCCGCGTGAGAGGCGATCAGGTCAGCAGTCTGCCGCGCGGTCATTGTGAGGGAGACGACACGGGGAAGGGACTTTTCCGCGAGATGGGAAGATTTCGCGTCACCGTTTCTTCTTGGGCTTGGGCTTCGTCGCTTTCGGAGCTACTTCCAGGTCGGCGAACAATCGCGCGACGGGCACAGAGAACCCCGGCAGTACATCGCCACCGGTGAGCGTGTCGCTGACGGTCAGTTCGGTCACATTATCGGGGGAGGTGAAGACACGCACGTTGCGCCGTTTGGGGTCCACGAACCACACGAGGAGCACCCCGGCCAGAAAATACTCCTTCAGTTTGCGTTCCATTTCCAGCCGCGTGTTCGCCTTGCTGAGAACTTCGACGCACAGATCCGGCGCAAGCTCCGGGATTGGCTCGGCGGGAACCTTCCCACCAGGCAAACGATCCCAGCGAGTGAAGGAGACATCGGGGATGCGAACGAGTTTCTTCAGGAACTTCAGTGTGCCCGCCTCGCCAAGAACTAGCCCCTTCTGATCGTGCTGTTCGAGATAGGTTTTGATCCAGTGAAGGATGTCACCCGCGATTGAGGATTCTCCGGCTCCCATGCCTTTCTCCACAAGAGTGCCGTCCACCAACTCGAACAAGCGTTTGTGTTTCTCGTATAGTCGCAGCACATCGCGCTCGGTTGCGGTGCCGGGCGTGGGCGTCATACGAACGCGGTGCGGCGAGACACCGCCAAGGTTCGCGAGCAACTCGTCCATCATCTCGAACTGAACGACCGATTTCGCAGGCATCGAATTTCCCTCGTTGACCGTGCCTCAACGTACCGCCATCGCGATTTGCGCACAACATCGGTGCTTGCTTTTCAGCGCCAACTGGAACATCCTTCATTCATACCGATTGTGCCACTCTCCCGGAGTCGCTGCCGATGTATCGCCTCGCGCTCGTTTTGCCATTCCTCGCCGCGATGACCGGCATCGCCTCCGCTCAAGGCCTCACGCCCGACGAAGCCGTCAAGCGGATGAAGCTGCCCGAGGGTTTCTCGGCGCGATGCGTGGCGCACGAACCGATGATTCGCCAGCCAACGAGCATGAGCTTCGACAACCGCGGTCGCATGTGGGTGCTGCAGTATCTTCAGTACCCGAACTACGCGGGCCTCAAGGCGCTCAAGCAGGATCAGTACCTCCGCACAATCTGGGACAAAGTGCCCGAGCCGCCGCCGCACGGCCCCAAGGGTGCCGACAAAATCACCATCTGTTACGACCCCGACGAGAACGGCGTCTTCAAGAAGTCGAAGGATTTCGTTACAGGGTTGAACATCGCCAGCGGTTTCTGCATCGGCAACGGCGGCGTGTACGTGACGCAACCGCCGTACCTGCTGTACTACCCCGACAAGAACGAGGATGACGTTCCCGACGGCGACCCCGAAGTGCTCCTCTCCGGCTTCGGCATGGACGACACGCACTCGCTCGCCAACTCGCTGCAATTCGGTCCGGACGGCTGGCTCTACGGCGCTGCAGGAAGCACGAGCACCTGCAAGATCAAGAATCTCACGCACCCCAAAGACGCGGTCGTCGAGTTCCAGCAGGGCATCTGGCGGTTCCACCCGAAGACCAAGAAATTTGAGCTGTTCAGTGAGGGCGGCGGCAACACTTACGGCCTCGACTTCGACAAGAACGGGCAGATCATCGCGGGCACGAACTACGGCGGCGTAGCGTGTCTGCACCAGATGCAGGGGGCGTATTACGTCAAGGGCTTCAGCAAGCACGGCCCGCTGCACAATCCGCACACCTACGGTTACTTCGAGCACGTCCCGTACACGGGCTTCAAGGGTGGGCACGTCACCTGCGGCGGCATCGTCTATCAGGCCGACACCTACCCGAAGGAATACCGCGACCAGTACATCGCCGCGAACATCCTCTCCAACGGTATCTACTGGCACAAACTGGAGCCGGTGAAGTCGTCGTTCAAGGCGAGCCACGGTGGCGAGTTGATCGAGGCGAACGACCCATGGTTCCGCCCGGTGGACATGCTGCAAGGGCCGGACGGCTGCGTGTACGTCGTGGACTTCTACGATCGCCGTGCGGCTCACCTCGACCCCGTCGATAACTGGGACAAGACGAACGGCCGCATTTACCGCATCGAATACAAGGGCGGCCCAACGTACCCGACGTTCGACCTCCGCAAGAAGTCGGTGCCGGAGTTGCTGGAACTGCTGAAACACCCGAATGTGTGGTATCGGCGAGAAGCTCGGCAACTTCTTGTGGAACGGCAGGATCCATCGACGGCAGATACGCTCGTGAAAATGTTGACAGGAGGGGATAAACACTCCTTGGAAGCACTCTGGACGATGTATCAATGCGGGATTCCCTTCTCGAAGGAGGTCCACAATTCCACGTTCACCCACGCAGACGAATACATGCGAGCATGGGGAGTGCGTCTGTTCGGCGATGATTCCAGACTCCGGTCGGCTTCGGGCACTGGTTGGGTGATGAATCTCGCCAAGAACGAGCAGAACCCAGTCGTGTTGGCACAGCTTGCGTGTACCGACAAACACGCTGTCGAACTTGAAGACGATCTCATCGCGAAGCGTCTTCTGCGCAATCCAGCGATGGAAGAGGATCCGCAACTCTCGCTGCTTCTGTGGTGGGCGATCGAAGGGCGGATCTCCTTCGATCCCGAGGCTGCGCTCTCCTTCAGCTCACCACGAACCAACCCCACGACAATCGAACTCCGGACGACGGAACGTATTGCTCGCCGGCTCATGGCAAAGGAGCTTGTGGCTGGGCCAAAGCTCCTCGCGGCGCTGTTCGCGAAATGGCGAGACAACGACCCTACGCCTCTGCTCGTGGGCATGCTCCAGGGGCTGCAAAATTCGACATGGCCCGCAGTTCCCGAGCCTCTAAAGGAGCCGCTCGCCGAACTCCGCAAGGCACGACCAAACGACCGGCTCGTGCTCGAAATCCTTACCCGGATGCGTGACCCCGAATCGCTAGAGATTGCTCGCAAGCGAGCGACTCACGCGGACACCCCCGACGCCGAGCGCATTCGTGCGATCGAGTTGGTACGTCAGATTCGCGATCCCGAATCCAAGGAACCGTTCCTGGCATTATTCGCCGAGAAGCGATCCGATGCCGTGAAGCTCGCGCTGCTCGCTGCGCTCGAAGGTTACGACGATCCCAAGATCGGCGAGACCGTGCTGGGAGCGTATCCCGATTACTCACCCGCGATGAAGAAGCGAGCGGTGCAGCTGCTGCTGTCGCGGCCGGCGTGGGCGATCGGGCTGTTCAAGGCGCTAGAGGCCGGGAAGTTCCCCAAGGCCGATCTCACCGTCAGCCAGGCACGGATTGCCATCGGGCTTGGCGACAAGGACGTGACCGTCCTCGTGGAAAAGCAGTTCGGCAAGATCGCGCCCGCGACTGCTGGCGAGAAACAAGCCCGCATCTCGTGGCTGAACGCGCAGATCCCCCGCGAGAAGGGGGCCGACGCCGCACGAGGCAAGGTGCTGTTCACGAAGCATTGTGCCGCGTGCCATCAGTTCCACGGCGAAGGCGGCAAGGTTGGTCCGGATATCACCACCGCCGACCGCAAGAATCGCGGGTACATGATCGCCCAGATCGTCGATCCAAGCGGGTACATCCGCCCCGAGTTCGTCGTGCAGAACGTGCTGACCATCGACGAACGCAAGCTCAGCGGCATCGCCAAGGAAGTCGGCGAATCGGTCGAGTTGTCGAATATCGTGGACAACAAGCCGGTGGTCACGGTCGTCTCCAAGAAGGACATCGCGGATATACGTCCGTCAGCTGTGTCGCTGATGCCCGAGAAGATACTCGATACGCTGAGCGATGCCGAGATCGCGGACCTGTTCGCATACCTGGTGAGCGACGCGAAACTAGCCCCTGGCTTGCCAGGGGTTGCGGACGACAAGACCCCCGGCAAGCAGGGGGCGAAGTTAAAGGTCGCGCTCGTTTCCGGTTCCTTCGAGTACAAGTCGGATGATTCGCTCGCCTTGCTTCAGAAACATCTCGAAGCAAACTATCCCGTCGAGTGCGTGCGGATCTTTGCCAAGGCAGAGAAGGACACGACGTTCGCGGGTATCGAAAACCTGGAGAAGTGCGACGTGGCCATCTTCTTCACGCGGCGGCTCCAAATCGAGGGCGAAGCGTTAGCGGCCGTCAGGAAGTTCGTCGAATCGAAGAAGCCGATCGTCGGCATCCGCACCGCGAGCCACGGCTTCCAGAAGTGGCTCGAGATGGACAAGGTGATTCTGGGGGGCGATTATCAAGGACACTTCGGCAAAGGCGTTGCCGACGTGAACATTGTCGAGAAGCAGAAGGATCACCCCATTCTGAAGGGGGTGGCCGCGTTCAAGACGAACGGAAGCCTGTATAAAAACCCCAACGTCGCAGCCGATGTCGTTGTTCTGCTCCAAGGAAGTATGGGCAAAGAGTCCGAGCCAGTGGCCTGGACTCGCGAAAAGGACGGGCGGCGGGTGTTCTACACCTCTCTTGGGCACCCCGACGACTTCAAGGACGATAACTTCACGCGGCTCATCGTGAATGGACTCGCCTGGGCAACGAAGACTGAGTTGAAGAAGTAATGATCTGACGACCCACGGGTTTATCCCCGTGGGTGTGTGAATCCTAGGCACACGGGGGTCAACCCCGTGGCTCGCGAATGAACATATCAGCGGAGGACGGCCATGACCCGTTGGGTATGCGGTTTTGCGCTGGTGGTCTTGCTGGCGTCGCAGGTCGTCGCCCAACAGCCCGCTGGGAAGCTGCCTCCGGGTCTGCCAGCACCTGGGGTCGACGGTGTGCCGAACCGGCCACGTCCAGTTCGCCCCGCTGCGGGCAATCCCATCGTTGCGACCAAGTTTGATCGCCACGGCGACCCCCTTCCGGCAGGTGCGATCACTCGCTACGGCACCGTCCGATTGCGGCATGGCCCGGAACCGCTCGCCCTCGCCTTCACTCAAGACGGGAAGTATCTCGGTAGCCTTTCCAACACCAACGATGGCATCCGCCTGTGGGATCCCAAAACCGGGAAAGAAGTCGGTCGGTTGAATTCCCCGGTTCAGTGCGCCTCGCTGGCACGTGATGGCTCCGTGGTGTTCATCGATGATTCGCGGTGTCGTCACTGGGTGCCGGTTGCAAACACGATCCGGGATCTCCCGGAAAAGACGGTGCCCGAGAATGTCCAGTGCATCGCGGCAAACCCAAACCTCCGCTCGTTCGCGGTTGGTGCGCCTCAGAAAGTGACGCTGATCGATCTCGAATCGGGGAAAGCACTCCGCGAGTTGAAGTATCCGGGCGACCAGTGCATCACGCGGTTGGTGTACTCATCGGATGGTCGCTGGCTCGCGGGGTCGGGGCCGAACACGGGGATCTACCTCTGGGATCTTCGCAGCTTCAAGCGGGTCCGCACCTACCATTCCGAACACAACTACCCCGAATATTCGTTCAGCACGGATGGGACGAGGATCGCCATCGCGGGCGACAAGATCGGAGTGTATCCGACTGATGCCGAGGAACTGCTCGAGGGATACAAGCCGATCGAGGGTCAGTTCCACAACCCACGGTTCAGTGCGGACGGGAAATGGCTCTATGCGATCTCTCCGAACGGAGATGTTGTGCAGATCGACGCTGCGACTGGCGAAGCCAAGGAACCGCTGGCCGCGCCGGACATGACGTTTCACCCACCCGTCGCAGTGTCACCCGAGGGCGCGTTTGCTGCAGCAATCGATCAGAGCGGCGGCATCAGGATTTGGGACCCCAAGACAGGAAAGGGCCCGGAAGCCGAGCGGTTGCCAACGCTGATCCAACCCGGATTCTCAGCGGATGGGAAATCGGTCTCAGCACTGACGATCGAGGGACGCATTCACACATTCGATGTGGCAACAGGTAAGCCTGCGAAAGTGATTGACCTGCCTGTCGATGAAAGTGAAGGGGTCAACTGGGATTCTCGGGCGAGGCGAGCCACTGCGGTCGTTGGCGGCGAAGAATTCGAGTTACAAGTAATCGACCTGGATTCCCTGAAGATCGTGGGGAAACTGCCTGTGCCTGCATCAGCAGGTCTGCCAGTACCCTCGTTCTGTGCGAGTGACCGGAACCGCGTCGCGCTGTTTCTTCAAGGCTCTGTCATGATCTGCAACGTGACGACAGGGAAAATCCTTCGGACCCTGACGTTCGGCAAGGCCGATGAATCCCCGCCGTCGCACGGTGCGATTTCTCCCGATGGCAGGCTCGTCGCGGTCACAGCGAGTGGCAGCACGCCGATCACGGTTTGGGAGGTGACCACTGGCAAGAAGCGGTTTACCTTCGATGCTCTACCATCAGCCGTGGGAGTCTGCTTCTCCGCGGATGGTTGTAAACTTGTCGGGTGGGATGCTCAGGGAAACGTGGTGGTCTTTGATCTGCGATCCGGGACCGTGGCTCGCCGCTTCCAGATGGACGGGGACGGCGGGGACGGAATCTCTGTCGCGATCTCGAATGATGGGAAGCGCCTTGCGATTGGCGGGCACGACGGAAGAATCGCAGTGTGGAATGTCACGACTGGAGATCCGGTAGTGACATTCGATCGTCACGATGGCTTCGTGACAGGTATGACCTGGAATCGTGATGGCACCCAGTTGGCATCCTCAGCGACCGATGGCACGGTCCTGGTGTGGGATGTTCCGCTCAAGGTTAGTGGTGCAACCGAGGTTGTCGTCGCGGGGTACGACGAGGCATTCCGGCTCCTCGGCTCATCCGACCCTGCCAACGCACAACGAGGAATGGAACTGCTGTATCGCAACCCGGTCGAGACGACGAAGCAGTGTGCGGAACGGATCGTGGTCCCCGCGGCTGCGGCTGCTGGTCGCATGGCGAAACTGATCGTTGATCTGGATGACGAGGACTTCCCGGTCCGTGCGGCTGCGGTGAAAGAGTTGCATCTCATCGGAGCGGAGTCGCTCGTTCACCTGCGCAAAGTGGTTGATAAATCGCCAAGCGCGGAGGTCCGTAATCTCGCAAAAGAGGTTATCACGCGGATCGAGATGAGCCCGCCGACCCCGGAAGACCTGCGGGCGTTGCGTGCAATTGAAGTGCTCGAGAACCTTGGAACTTCAGAAGCCCAAGCCGTGCTGAAAAAGTGGGCGAGCGGCCCAGAAGGTCACCGACTTGCCACCGAGGCGAACGCAGCATTGACAAGGCTCAAAACACGTGGGAACTGAGTTCGGGTTGGTCCCAACCGATAATCGGAGCGCACCCATGACGATCTCGAACCGAATCCTCGCGACGGTGCTTCTCGTTCTGAGCACGTCGCCCGTGCGTGCCGCCGACCCGCCCGCCGACATCGCGGACCTGTTCCCGCCGGAGACTCTCGCGTATGCGGAACTGGCGAACATGGCTGAACTCACCCCCGAGATCGCCAAGGTTTTCAAAGGATCAGTATTCGAGGACAGCATTCCATTCATTCACGCGAAGAAGGATGCTGCGAAGAATCTCCTCGACTTAAACGGGAAACAGCGGCTCGCGACCATCGGGTTGTTGTTCTCACCTGAGATGATGAGCGAGGCCAAGAAACTTCGCATCGCGGTTGGGCTAACGGGTTTCACCCCGCAGGGTGACCCTGAGTTCACGCTCGTCGTCGTGACGACCGACAGCCCTGCGACAGGCCTTGCTGTCCGTGCATACCTCACAATGACGCCATCGCTTCGCAAGGTTGCCGAGGTCTCGAAGGTTCCGGTGTTTCAGTATCGGTCCCCCAACGTCAACTACGACAACAACGGCGTCCCCACGATCAACCAGGAGCGACCACAGGCTGACGGCCCATTCGAGCCGACATTCGCGTACACCCCAGGACTCTTCACGTTCGGCTCAAGCAAGACGGCACTCGGCCACGCGATCAACCGATTCTCGGGAGAAGTGAAGGGCGGCCTTGCGAGCACTCCGCTGTTCAAGGAAGCAGCCGCGGCACACCGGAAAACGGGGTTGTTCTACTTCGTCAACTTCCCCGAGTTCTGCGCGAAACTCGATGCCGCGAATAAGGCGCGTGGTGTGGCTCGGGGAGTTGAGGATCTGGTGCCGGGTGGTATGAACAACGATGCCGATCTCCTCGCGTGGTTCAAGCTCACAGCCAACTCGAAGGCAGTGAAGTCGATCGCCGGGAATCTCGGATTCCGCGATGGCGGCCTGTCAGCAACCATGTCCACGATCTTCGACCCCGCTCAGAAAAGTCCCTTGCTCGACTTCCTCTCGGGTCCGGGAGTGAAGGTTGAGTTGCTCAACCATGCTCACCGACCAGCGACCTTTGCAGTTGGGATCACGTTGCCCGAGAAGAATCGCGCGGCGGCTCTGCTCGGTTTCCTCGACTCGGTGGCTAAAGCGAACGGTGAACTTGGACGGCTTCCGGGCGAGGCAGTTCGCGAGATGGAGCAAAAGTTCAAGGTGCCCCTCACGAACGGGCTGCTCGGAAAACTTTCGGCAGTAACGGTGTTCCTCCCCACGAAGCAGGAATTGCCCAAGGGTGCTCGACCAATGCCCATGCTTGTTCTGCACACAGACGAAGGAGCGACGGCGGCCGCATGGGAGGAGTTCATGCCGAAGTTGATCGGTGACCTCTCCGGGGCAGCGACCACACCACAGGCCGCAACGGAGACCATCGATGGCGTGAAGGTCTATTCGGTCCCGGGGGCTGGCTCTCCCTGGAACGCAGCAGTTCACTACGCCCGACGTGGATCGGTTCTAGCCATTGGGCTGGACCGGAAACTCGTCGCCAGGGCCGTGGTTGCTGACCCGGCACAGGCAGTTGTTGGTGGGGCGAACGTAGTCTCGCCGCCGGCCGATGCCACGGCGTTTGGCGTCGTCGCGCTCGGTGATGTGCTGCTTCGAATGATCGAGAAACCGCAACCGGGTGGACCTGTTGTTCCGAAGGACGACGAACCGGCGACCCTTCCAAACGGGAACCCGCTCCCGGATAGTTTCATGGACGATCTAAAGAAGGCCCGCAAGGGCTTCACCGATTCGCTCGCGACACTTCAACCTGCGACCTTGACCACGAAACGTGTCGGGAACGAACTCCGTGTCGAGTTGTTTCAACCGAAAGCGCAAAGTGGCGGCCTCAAGACAGTCCTCGACGCAGGTGCCACCTGGCTCGACAAAGCTGGCGGCCTGACTGGTACTGCTGGTCGCAACGGAGGCATCGACCGCGAGGATGGGATCCGCTTCGGTAAGTGGTGAGTTCGTTACTCTTTGCTTGGGGTGCTCAGACACGCCATTATTTTCTTCGGCTTTTCACGGGATTACAGCTCCGTCAAGCAAGTCTTGAACTCTTTGGGCATCGCCAAAACGAGTGACGGCTAGCTCACCTTTTCAATTCGGACAATGCCGTACAGAACCACGCTTCACAAGCACTCACTTCTCAATGGCCAGGGCTACGCATTGAATGAGTTTGAGCGGTTTTGGTAGGGTGGGTCGAGTCGCGCTTCGCGACGAGCCCCACCATTTCGCATGGTAGTGGTGGGGCTCGACCGCAAAGCCGGTCTCGACCCACCCTACCAAACTTCTACCTCTGAGTAGCCCTGTCTCAATGGCCAATTAGAGATTCACTGTGTCCAGAGATTATTGCTCAATACGGACCGGCTAATTGGGTGTTGTAAGGTATCACTCTGAAGGTAGTGGAAGTTCGAGCAGCAGTCAGAATTGACAAAAGGTTGCTATTACGGCATGTGTCGGGTGATTCGGTGTCACCCAGGAGTAAGGTATGCCGTCTCGCTCAAGGCTTTTCGGGTTGTATGTCGCGATTTGTTTGTCAATCGTGACTTCGCCATTTGCCCTTGGGCAGGAAGTCTCCTCGCCAGCGCTGGACGTCCGGGCCGCGCCATCTCCTGCTGATGTGCCATCATTTCTGCCTGCTCCGAATCCCCCACCGGATCTCGGTAATTTGGTGTATTCGCCCATGTTTCAAGTCGCCCGGCCACCGACGCGCTGGTACGTCGATGGGGAAATGGCGGTCCTGTTCAATGTTGCATACCACTACAACGAGCATTTCGGTTCAATCCCGAGCAATAATGACGTCTTTCTGTCGCCGCGCATTTTCGTGGGCCGCCGCTTCGGAAACGGCGGATCGGTCCGGTTCACCTATCGGAATCTGACCGAAGTGGGGCAACTTGGGGCTACGTCCGAACCGAGCGGTGACCGGACGTCGGGGAATTCCTTTACGACCAACTGGTTTGACCTCGACTATGTGACACGCGAGCATGCCCCATTCACTTGGTGGCGCGTGCAGTATGAGGCGGGCGTCCGGATCGTATACCGTCGCGAAGCATATTGGAACCAGAGTCCCTACTACCGGAGCGACTCCAGCCAGGATTACGTAGGTGTTGGACCACACTTCGGACTGACCTCGAACTGGTTGTTGGGCCAGTCCGGATGGGCGGTTTACGGTCGGGCTGATACCGCCATCACCTTCGGAGGTGGCGACGCAATCTACAGCTACATTCCACGGCAGTCAAACCCGTGGGGGTGGGTGGAGTCGCCGCGATCGGAGCGTTCATCGACCAGCGAGTGCCAGTTCGACCTGGGACTGCAACTGGGACTGTCGCGACGTGGGGAGTGGCGGGGCCGCGCCATCGGGTTAATCATGGGCGTTCAGGCAGACGTCATATCCCGCACGAATACTGTTGGAAGCGTAAACTCATTTGGGGTGGTCAACGTGGGTCCGTTCCTGCGTTGCGAGTTGGGCTTTTGATGTCACGCGGGGTGAGTGCGTTCCAACGGGAATAGTACCTCCGCATCGGAGTGGGACGTTCCGATCCATTCACTTTGCCCGCTGCGCGGTTGCTTAGACGGAAGCATTCCTATAGAATGCTCCATACATGGAGTATTGCTTGATGCCACGCTGTGTGACGATCCTTGAGAACCTTCGACTTCTCCGGCAATCCGGGGGCTGGTTCTCTTCGCGCGTCGGATGACCCGAACCACGAAGTACCTGCGGCCCCGGAACTAACAGAAGTTCCGGGGCCGTTCTCGTTTCAGGAACTCTCTCCTCGCAACCATAGATTGGAGTTTTCGCGATGGCCCCGCCGATCGATCCGAACCGGGTAATCATCTTCGACACCACTCTGCGCGATGGTGAACAAAGCCCCGGTTGCAGCATGAACTTGGGCGAGAAACTCGAGATGGCGCACGCCCTCGCGGCACTCGGCGTTGATGTGATCGAGGCCGGATTCCCGATCGCCTCGCCAGGCGACTTCGAGTCGGTGCAGGCAATCGCCCGGCAAATCAACGGCCCGATCATCTGCGGTCTCGCCCGATGTAACCCGGCCGACATCGACCGCGCTGCCGACGCGGTGAAAGATGCCGCCCGGCCGCGTGTCCACGTGTTCCTCGCGACCAGCGCGATCCACCGCGAGTTCAAACTGCGGATGACCCCGTCGGAGGTTGCGGCCAAGGCTGTTGAGGGCGTGAAGCGTGCTCGCGATCGCGTCGAAGATGTGGAGTTTTCCCCAGAAGATGCCGCACGCACCGAGCTGGATTTCCTGTCGGAAGTGGTCGAAAAGGCCATCGAGGCTGGCGCGACCACGCTGAATATCCCGGATACCGTGGGCTACGCTGTCCCAAGCCATTACGCCTCGATCATTCGGCATCTGAAGACGCACGTTCGCGGGATCGAAAAGTGCGTTCTGTCCGTTCACTGTCACGACGATCTTGGGATGGCGGTTGCCAACAGCCTGGCGGCACTGGGCGAGGGTGCCCGGCAGGTCGAATGCACGATCAACGGCATCGGTGAACGAGCGGGGAACACCTCGCTCGAAGAAGTCGTGATGGCCCTTCACACGCGGCGAGATTTCTACAAGTTGACGACGGGGATCAACACTCGTCAGCTATATCCGGTGAGTCGGAAGCTCTCGCACATCACCGGCATGGCCGTGCAGCGAAACAAGGCCATCGTGGGGCAAAATGCGTTTGCGCACGAAGCGGGCATTCACCAGGACGGGATGCTGAAGGAACGGAGCACGTACGAGATCATGAAGCCCGAGGACGTTGGGATTCCTCGTACCGAACTGGTGCTCGGCAAACACAGCGGTCGGCACGCACTCAAGCAACGAGTGACGGACCTGGGTTATCACTTGACCGATGAACAACTCAACCGGTTGTTCGACGAGTTCAAGAAACTCGCCGACCGCAAGAAGGAGATCTACGACGCGGACATTGAAGCACTGGCCGAGAACCAATTACAATCCGCGACGGGGAATCTGTGGACCCTCGCCGGGTTCACAAGCACTGCTGGTACCGGCTCGCAAACCTCGGCCGCAGTGTCGCTGAAGCACAAGGATGGAAGCGTTCACCGTGATGCGGCCGTGGGGAACGGCCCGATTGACGCGCTTTTCAAGGCAATTGATCGGGTGACTGGTATCTCGGTCAAGGTGGTCGATTACCGTGTCCGCTCCGTGACACAGGACATGGATGCGATGGGCGAGGCTCAGGTGGAGATCGACCACGATGGGAAACTGTCTCGTGCCCGTGCGGTGAGCGTCGATGTGATCGAGGCGAGCGCTCTGGCGTATCTGGAAGTGCTGAACCGGGTCGCCTCGCGAAAAGTTCGCGATCGACTCAAGCCGACCGATAATGTTCCCACGGAAGTTGTCCCCATGATCTGAGCATACTTGCGAGCCACGGGGTTCATCCCCGTGGGGGTAACCCCCGTGGCTCGCCTTCTGCACGCTGCAACCAGTAACCGCAGGTAGCCGAAATCGGGAGCCAGCGTGAAGCGAGCCATCATCACAGTCGGCCTTGGTTTCGGTGATGAGGGGAAGGGGGCCACAGTCGATTTCCTGACCCGCGAGTTCGAGGCGGAACTCGTCATCCGCTATTGCGGCGGGAGCCAGGCCGGGCATAACGTCGAACTCCTTGATGGTCGGCGACACACCTTCTCGCAGTTCGGAGCGGGCACGCTTGCTCCGACCCCGGCGCGAACCTTTCTGGGGCCGGCAGTCGTCATCGATCCCCCCGCGTTGATGCGTGAGGCCCAGCATCTTGCGGAACTGGGTGTGGCGTCTCCGTTGCAACTGGTCACCATTCATCCGCAGTGTCTCGTCACCACTCCCTGGTTGCGGATGCTGAATCGAATCCGTGAGCTATCGCGCGGCGACACCCGACACGGCTCGTGCGGCGTCGGTGTGGGGGAAGCACGCAACTACTGGCTGAAGCACGGTGGTGATGCTGTGTTCGCCAGTGATCTACAAACGCCCGACCTCCTTCGACAAAAATTGGAACTCCAACGGCAACGGGTGCTCCTGGAAGTTCAACCACTCCTTGCCGGTTGCTCCCCCAAAGCGCTGAACGACAGCGATCTCCTCGCATGGGAGACCAGCGCGAACTATGTTGCCGAGATGCTCTGCGATCCGCGCTGGCGAGAGATCAAGATTCACCCGGATGCGCCGCCGCACAAGGTCGCGATTCTGGAAGGGGCGCAGGGCGTGCTTCTGGACGAGTACCGGGGCTTCCATCCTCACACGACCTGGAGCACCGTAACGCCCCATCACGCCTGGGAGTTAGTCGAACAGATGGGGTCGGAGGAAGTCGCGCTGCTCGGGATCACGCGAGCATTCACGACCCGGCACGGCGCGGGTCCGCTGCCCACTTATTCAGAAGAGTTGACCACTCGCTTTCCCGATCCCGGGAATCCGTGGAATGCCTGGCAGGGTCAGTTCCGCTATGGCTGGCTCGATCTGGAATTGCTCCGTTACGCTGCAACCGTGGCGGGGCCGCTCGATGGACTGGTTGTGAACCACCTGGATCAGATCCACGAGACTGATTTTCAGCTTTGTGAAGGCTACCGGAATCAGAGCCTGACCCCCGCATCGCAGCCGAACCTGGCCTGGCAAAGCCACCTGACCGAGCAAGTCCAGAACTCAGAGCCGATACTGACGGTGACCAACTCGGATCGGTTATTGCGTACACTCGAAGCCATAGCTCCGATCGTCATCAAGGGAAACGGCCCAACGCACGTCAATCGCACGTCAACTGGATTGACCTTCCGCAAGAAGCGTCTGTGATGATGATTCATGCGAGAGCACAAGGTTGATCCCAATCGTTGTGCTCTGGAAACTAAGGTTGAACTACGACACTGAAACGATGTGAATTTGATTGGACGAGTCGTCAGATTGACATTATACTCTCACCAAACCACTCTGTTGATGTGGTCCGTGCAGATACAAATCTTGTGAACTCAGAGTTATGCGAACTCTCCCACTCGCAACCCTACTTTGTGCAATCTTCGGCTGCCTCGGTTGTGGCAGTGGTCCCGATCTGGCACCAGTCGCACCCAAATCTTATGACCCCGAAGGCATGGCGAAATCTGCGATCATCCAACTCGACAAGAATACGAACGGCACAATTGAAGGCCCCGAACTGGATGCCTGCCAAGGATTGAAGTCCTCGCTCGCAGTGATCGACGAGAACTCCGACAACAAGTTGTCGGTAGCGGAATTGAAGCATCGTTTCGAGGGTTACGGTTCTGCCGGCGCGGTCGGGTATACCCTGCGGATCACTCTCGATGGTAAGCCTCTGGCCGACGCGGTGGTCAAACTGACTCCGGAACCTTTCATGAACGGCGCGGTCGGCGAGGTGACCGGAAAATCCGACCCGGATGGAGCCGTGAATAACTATCTGGTTGAGGGTCGTGAGCTACCAGGATTGCCGTCCGGCGTGTATCGTGTGGCCGTCACTAAAGACGGCGAATCGATCCCGGCCCGCTTCAACACCCAGACGACACTCGGGTGCGAGGTTTCAGCCGGCGGGCGTGGTGGTAGCTCCGGTCTCGACGTGAAACTGACAAGCAAGTAATCTGTTTGAGATACTTTGCCAGCATCTTTGTTCTCGTGTGGAGGTTTTAGAATGCCCTCATTACGTCTCCCCGGAAGGCGTGGTTTTACACTGATTGAGTTATTAGTCGTGATCGCGATTATCGCGATCCTGATCGGTTTATTGCTGCCAGCAGTTCAGAAAGTTCGCGAATCAGCGTCACGCCTGAAGTGCAGCAACAACATGAAGCAGATCGGCATCGCGATGCACAACTGCCACGATGTGTACGGACATTTCCCGTCGGGCGGTTGGGGTTGGAGTTGGGTCGGCGAACCCGGACGCGGCGTGGGTGCTGCACAACCAGGCGGTTGGCTCTATAGCATCTTGCCGTACTGCGAGCAGGCAACGCTGGCTGATCTTGGCCTGGGAACGACGTTCGGCTCTGTTCAGCATCGCAGCGCACATCAACAACGAGCCAGTACGACCCCGCTGATCTTTAACTGTTCGAGTCGCCGTCCCGCGACCCCCTTCGCAGGTGGGACAACTTATAAAAATATGACCTCAGCACCGCCGAATGGCTATGCGCGCACCGACTACGCAGCGTGCTCAGGAACCTTCAAAAATGAGGCTCCGTCTTCTGACCCCCTAGAGCCTGGGAATGGTCCAAACGACCTCGCAACTGGTGACACCTGGGCACCGATCCCGCTGGACGGGATGTTCGGCCGAAAGAGTCAGATCCGGATCGCTGACATCACTAAAGGGACTAGTAACCAGTTATTGGTCGGCGAAAAGTACCTCAACCCCGATAACTACCGCACGGGGTCTGACCCTGGCGACAACGAGTGCATGTATACCGGGCTGAACAATGACGTGTACCGCATTACGTCCAATCCTCCCATGCAGGATCGCCCTGGCGTGGCTGACACCTTGCGCTTTGGGAGTATGCACCCAGGTGGCATCAACGTAGTTCAAGCGGATGGTGCGGTTCGCGTGATCACATACCAGGTGAATGCGGCCGTGTTCAAGGAATACGGCAAGATCAGTAGCGGTTCGGTTATCAACATTCCGTGAGTCGGGTGTCATGGTGTCGGCATCCACGATGCCGACACTGTTCTGCAAATCAAAACTCCGGCCATATCCAGAGCAGCACCGCGAAGTGAAGTAGCACCGCCACGAAGATCAGGACTACCACCCACCACGGTGGAAACCCAGGATCTTTATCTAACGTTTCGTCTGCCGGCGGAGTGTCATCAGGGGCGTTAGGGCCTTCGCGGTTGGTCCCCATTATCAGGACCACCACAAGACCCACGATCCCAATCGCAACGAAGGTCATGCAGACTGGGAAGCAGGCGAAAAGTGCTGTCATTGTGGTCTGGTTTCACATCGGTTGGCATCGAGTCGGACCTACATCGTGCGGCCGAACGCCGGAGCAAGTTCCTTCAACCGTGAAAACAGGTTCTCCAACCCCGGGAAGTCGAGCGATTGCGCTCCGTCGGACATTGCCTTGTCCGGCTCTGGATGCGCTTCAATCAAGATCCCGTCCGCACCCGCAGCAAGAGACGCCAGTGACATTGCCGGGACGTATCCCCGCTTCCCGGTACCGTGACTCGGGTCCACAAATACCGGCAGATGTGACAATGACTTGACCGGTGGAATCACGCCAAGGTCAAGCGTGTTCCGCGAGTGGTCCGAGAACGTACGCACGCCGCGCTCGCAGAGAATCACCTGGTAGTTCCCGCCCGCCATCACGTATTCCGCTGCCATGAGCCAGTCTTCCAGCGTGGCGCTCATCCCTCGCTTCAGTAGCACCGGCTTGCGACATTTCCCCACTCGCTTGAGTAGCGAGAAGTTCTGCATGTTTCGGGTGCCGATCTGGATGATGTCCGAGGCATCTTCCACGGCGGTTGCGAATTCGGTGTCCATCAATTCGGTGACGATGGCGATTCCCGTGCGTTCGCGGGCTTTGGAGAGAATTTTTAGCCCCTCGACGCCCATTCCCTGGAACGCATACGGGCTTGTTCGCGGCTTGAACGCACCGGCCCGCAGGAACTTGATCCCCTTGGAGACCAGAAACTCAGCGGTCTTCAGGATCATGGACTCGTTCTCGACCGAACACGGGCCTGCGATGACCGTGAACGTCTTCGGCCCAATGTTTCCTTGCTTGAAGGGGATAGTAGTGTCGTCTCGCTTCATCTCGCGGCTGGCGAGTTTGAAGGGTTTCGTGACGCGGATGGCTTCCTCGACACCTGCCAACACTTCAAAGAGCGCCTTGTCCACAGCGCCGGTGTTCCCGGTCACGCCGATGGCGGTGCGGGTGGCACCGGGCATCACGTGTGGGGTCAGGCCCTGGCCCTTGATGACTTCGACCACTCGGGCCACCTCGGAATCGGCGGCATGAGACTGCATGACTACGAGCATGGTACACCGGTGCAGAATTCGGAGTTCGGAATGCGGAATCTCGAAGACGGCTGGACTATGTAATTTGGAACCGGAAGTCAAACGGAACTTGTGCGAGGCTTCATTCCTCGTTCTGCATTCCGTATCAGGTGCTTCATGGAGTATTATATCGCACATGCCTGTTCCCCTTCCGAGGGCCGGATGGATAGCCCGGACGACGACCACCTGACACGTTCGATGACCGAACTTGGTGACCCGGAAGTTCTCTTTCGGATTAGCCGGGGGCGGTTCTTCGCGAAACTGGCACTGGGCCTTCTGCTGCTCATTTATGGAGTGGTCGCCAACTATTACTGGTGGGTCGAAGGTCCGGCGACGGTTGGACACTTTGAAGTTATTCTGTTGATCGTGGTCCCCCTGTCGGGTGGAGCACTGCTGCTTCACATGTACCGTGAACGCGGTTTGTTCGTACTGATATACCCCACCGGACTGCTTCGCTTACGCCGCGGCGAGGTGGATTCCTTCCCGTGGCGGGAAGTCGATCATGTCCGTGTCAACATTCAGCGAGCCGCAGAGGCAGAATTCGACCGGGCGATGGACGGAGAACTGCTCGCGTGTTGGCTGCCTGCCGATGTGCCGACCTTTCAGCTCTGGAAAGCTGGCCTTTCGATCGCTCGGGATGACGGCACCATGGTTCACTTTGGCCCGGCGCTGACGGATTACGATCTCCTTGCTGAGGAAGTGCAGAAACGGACGTTTGCCGTGCTCTGGCCACTGGTCTGGGCGAGGTTCATCAATGAACAATCGATCGAGTTCGGCGACATTGATGTCTCTCGTGCCGGGCTGCGTTATTCGGGCAAATTCCTCCCGTGGTCCGATGTGAAGGAACTGACGATCGCGCAGGGAAAACTGAGTATCAAGCAGGGCGGGAAGTGGCTCCCGTGGGTTTTGATCGATGTCAACAGTATCCCGAATCCCCACCTTCTGTTCGCGCTGGCGAGTGAAGCAAGGCGCACTGCGATCGCCCTACCAGAGAAGAAACCGAAACCCCGCCGAGCCGAGTAACAGGCGGCTCACTTGCTCCTGGCTCCAATAGGAGGTCTCACAATGCCCCGGATCGCAGTTCTTATTGCGGCGTGTGTCTGGTCGCCGATACTCCACGCGGCTGACGAACCGGATCGTGCAGCGATCCGCAAGAAGATGGAACAGGCAATGGGGCCAGTCCCTTCAGCGGAACGCAAGGTGCCACTCGATCCTAAGATCGAGTCCGAGGAGAAACTCGAAGGATACGTCCGCAAGAAGGTGACGATTGCAGTCGAGAAGGGCGATCGCGTCCCGGCATGGTTGCTCATTCCCAACGGGGTGACGGGCGAGAAGAAGGCACCCGCGATGCTGTGCCTGCACCAGACGACCGGCATCGGAAAGGGCGAACCGGCTGGACTGGGTGGTAAGGAAAGCCTGCAGTATGCGCTGCACCTTGTGAAACGAGGCTACATCTGCCTGGCTCCGGATTACCCGAGCTTCGGCGACTACAAATACGATTTCCAGGCGGCTTTCAAACGCGGTGACTATCAGTCAGGTAGCATGAAGGCGATCTGGAACAACATGCGTGCAGTTGATTATCTGCAATCGCTACCCGAGGTGGACGGCGAACGAATTGGCGTGATTGGACACTCACTCGGTGGACACAACGCGATGTTTACCGCGGCGTTCGATGAGCGGCTCAAAGTGATTGTGTCAAGCTGCGGGTTCTGTAGTTTCGCTCGATACTACGGCGGTAAGCTCGGTGGCTGGACGAGCGACCGCTACATGCCACGGATCGCGTCGGAGTACGCTAACGATGCGAAGAAGATGCCGTTCGAGTTCCGTGATGTGGTCATTAGCTTCGCCCCACGAGCTTTTTTGGCAGTGGCTCCAGTGAAGGACGATAACTTCGACGTGACTGGCGTGAAGGACGTGATCTCAGCAGCGGAGCCCGTATACAAGGCCGTTGGCAAGCCCGATCATTTGAAGGCAGTGTACCCGAACTCCGGCCACGATTTCCCCGAAGATGGCCGCAAGTCCGCATACGAGTTCATCGACAAGCACTTGAAGCCCTGATTCCGACCCGCCCGAGGGGCTGCGTATACGGATCGCAGCCAGACAACCGGAGCCTCTCATGTCTGACGAATTCGACAACCCGCAAGGGGAGATCTCGACTGGCCTGTCGAGTGGGTTCCGGGCTGCAGTCACGCACGGCCTCATCGACCTCGGCTACACGGTCGCCTCGTGGGAAATCGACGGCGTGAACGTGCGGCCACCGAAAAAGGGGAAGGGCGACGAGCAATACATCGGCCTTTCGAACCTGTATCGTCGGGCCAAGGGTGCCGACAAGGCCGAGTGGCCGAAGTTGATCCGCGAGTTTCTCGAACATCTCACGGGTGTGCTCTCCGGCCCGAAGATTCCTGACGACCTGAACAGCGTGATCGATCAACTCCGCCCACGATTGGGCCGGCCGTTTTCGCGTGAAGGCAAGACGCATCCGTGGGGTGTTCCGTTGCCTGGTACTGGCCTCGAGATCAACCTGGTGATCGACTACCCGCACACGATGGCATACGTCACCGAAGCGATGCTGAAGAAGACCGGAAAGTCTGGTGAAGACCTGCTCGACGTGGCAATGGTGAACTTGAAGGCAAACACGCCGTCGGATTTCCTCGACAAGGTATCGGAGGAACTCGACATCTTCGTGGGCCACACCGCCGACGGATACGACGCGGCCCGAGCACTTCTCGTGGAAGACCTACTTCCCGAGTCGCCAGCTGGATTCTGGGTTGTCATTCCAAGTCGGGACGAACTCGCGGTGTGGCCCGTGTCGTTCGAAGCGTTGCCGAAGATCCACGTCATCAAGCTATTCGCTCAGGACAACTTCCGGGATCATGCTTACCCGGTCACTGATGACGTGTTCTGGGTGTGGCGTGGCACGTGGTATCGCTTCGGCATTAAGGTGGATGACAAGAACCTGACCGTCTCGCCACCCGACGAGTTCATGCTCGCACTGAAGGAACTCGAAGGCGACGGGGAAGAGGCGGAATAATCGAATTTGTGTTGGTGTAGCGGTTGCCCCAGCGGGGCAACATGCTGTCTCGCTCACTCAGCGTTCTCCACTTCATCCAGCCACACGCGAGCGGCGGCGTCCGATGGCATTCGCCAGTCGCCTCGCGGTGAGACTGAAACCGAACCCACCTTGGGGCCGTCCGGAAGGCAACTCCGTTTGAACTGGTTCGCGAAGAATCGCCGCAGGAATACGCCAAGCCAGCGACGTACTTCTTGCGGTGTGTATGGTTTCGTGAACGTCGCATGCCTCGCCAGGAACAAGATCTTGTCGGGGCTTGCGCCGAAACGGAGGAAGTGATACAGGAAGAAGTCCACCAGTTCATACGGGCCGATGGTTGACTCCGTGGATTGCATCTGTCCGCTGGCATCGGTTGGCAGCAGTTCTGGCGAAATCTCCGTGTCCACCACGTCGAGCAGAGTCTTTCGCGTTTCGCCATCGAACTCGTTCTCAGCCGCCCACTTCACCAGGAACTTCACGAGCGTCTTCGGGATGCTCACGTTCACGTTGTACATGCTCATGTGATCGGCGTTGTATGTACACCAACCGAGTGCCAGTTCTGAGACGTCGCCCGTGCCGATCACGAAGCCGGTGTTCATGAGCAGGCTTGTACGCATCCGGGCCTGCGTGTTCTCGAATACCAGATCGTTGCGGTGCTCCGGCGGGAGATGACGTAATTTCTCGGTGAGCGATTCAACGGTTTCGCCATCAAGTTTGACGCCGAACGGTGAATGGCCGAGCGCCTTCATCTCCTCAAAACACATCGCTCGGATGTCGCATTCGCGGACCGACACTCCCAGCGTTCGCATCAGGGCGTGGGCGTTGTTTTTCGTTCTTCCCGTGGTGCCGAACCCGGGCATCGTCAGAGCCTTCACATCGTCCCGCGACATGCCGAGATCGTCCATGGTCTTGCATACGACGAGCAGCGCGAGCGTCGAATCCAGACCCCCCGAGACACCAATGGCCACCGGAGGTGAGCCGATGTGTTCGAGCCGCCGACCCAGTGCTGCAACCTGCGTCTGGAAGATTTCCCGGCAACGCTCGTCTCGCGTTAAGGGGTCATTTGGTACGAACGGTGCGGCTTCAACCGTTCGCATCAAAGCAGGTGTGCGGATCGGCGCATCGAGTTCGTAGTAGATGTTGCGGAACTTGCCGAAGTTCAGATCAGGGGCACGGTTCGCGTCGTGGAAGCTATTCATCTGGATACGATCGTGAACCAGGCGATCGAGGTCGATATCCGTCACGAGGAGGTGACCGCCGCGACGGAATCGCTCCGATTCCGCCACCACGACGCTGTTTTCGGCGATGATGCAGTGCCCACCGAACACCAGATCGGTCGTCGATTCACCCACCCCGCACGAGGAGTAGATGTAGCTTGAGAGGCAGCGACCCGATTGCCCTGCGACGAGTTGCCGACGATACCCGGCCTTGCCGATCACCTCATTGCTAGCCGAGAGATTCGCCATCACGGTCGCACCCATCAGCGCCGCGAGTGAACTGGGAGGCACAGGCATCCACAGGTCTTCGCAAATCTCGACGCCCAGAATGAACCCGGGCATATTGCGGCAATCGAATAACAGATTCGTGCCGAAAGGAATGCTCTGGCCAGCGATGCTCGCACTGCTGAACGTGGCGTTGTCCGCCGGGCAGAAGTAGCGAGCGTCGTAGAACTCCTTGTAATTCGGCAGGTAGCTTTTTGGCACGATCCCGAGAATCTTCCCTGCGTGAATCACTGCCCCGACGTTGAAGAGTTGCCCGTCCACCATCAGCGGCAGTCCGACGACAGCCACGCCCCTGAAGATTTTCTCACCGAGTTCGACCACGCGAACCAATGCGGTCTCTGCGGCTTGCCAGAGCGGCTTGTGGTGGAACAGATCATGGCACGTATACCCCGTGAGTCCGCACTCGGGGAACACGACGAGATTCACGCCTCGATCCTCGGCCTGTTTCATGAGGGCGAGGGTGCGGTCTGCGTTGAATGGGCAGTCGGCCAGTCGAAGTTCCGGGCTGGCAGCAGCGACGCGGAGGAAGCCGTGATGGTTCATGCCAAAAGTGTAGTGGAGCAGGCTCCCGGAAGGAATGGCCCGAGTTGCAGTTGTATCCCCACGAACGCACGATTCGACTTGGATCGGCCGCAGGAGAGTGCTAGAGATGAGTAACGCCTTTCAGCGTACCTCCCTAATTCGCCCTTCATTATTACTTTTCAGGTGACTCCATGCTCTCCAGTCGCCGAGGAACCTGGCAACGTGCCGCGTTCACCTTGATCGAACTGTTGGTGGTGATCGCAATCATCGCAATTCT
>Ga0105048_10000525_pt1 | contig 59225 bp, 48 predicted proteins | sample MAT05_FD_78382 | JGI IMG/M metagenome (GOLD analysis project Ga0105048, IMG submission 78382) | Freshwater microbial communities from Lake Fryxell liftoff mats and glacier meltwater in Antarctica - MAT-05 | ecosystem: Environmental > Aquatic > Freshwater > Ice > Liftoff microbial mat | place... | reverse complement strand
GCAGGACCCGGTAGCGCTCGGCAAAGTCAGCGCCGACTTCGAGGCGGGCCGCGGGTGCCTCCATCCCGACCGTGCGTAGCACATGCCCGATCTCGCGGCCGGGCTATCGCTTGCGCATCCAAAGCACCGCTGCGATGCTGGAGAGCCGTACTGGAGCTTTGGAATGCGGTTTGTCCCCATCTGCTTCGTGTTAGCAAGCGCCGCCGCGCTGGTCGGTTGCCCAGATGCCACACCAGGCTCGCCCGACGGGGCCGGCGGAAGCGGAAACGGAGGCGGCAGCACTGGCGGAGCAGGCGGCGGAATAGCCGGGGCACCCAACTTCGCGAACGCGACCCCCGTCGAGCTCGAGTCTCCTGGCGGGCGCTCTGCCGACGAGTTCGGCTGGGCGGTCGCCACCAGCGGCGACACTGTCGTCGTCGGTGCCTACAGAGACTATTCCTCGCTCATCGTCGGAGGCGCGGTTCACGTCTTCGTTCGCGATGGCGATGGTTACGCGGTGCAGACGTCGCTCCGCGCGCAGCCCGCGGAGGCAAATTCTTTCTTCGGCTCGGCAACGTCAATCAGCGGCGACGTCCTGTGGAGCGGAGCGCAGGCGTACAGCGAGCCGCTGGAGGTGGCGGGTGCCGCATACGTGATGACCCGCAACGGTGACAGCTGGGTCTCGCAGCAATTTCTCCAACAAGATCCGCCGGAAACCTACGGCAAATTCGGCAACTCAGTGGCTGTGAGTGGCTCGACCGCCGTGATCGGGGCACCCACCCTCGATGGCAAGGCGTTCGTTTACGAATCCACCGGCGGAGACTGGACCCTCACGAGCGAGTTGGTGGCTGATGAATCGATCAACGACTTCGGCTACGCCGTGGCCATCGACGGCGACACGGCGCTGGTCGGCACGCGCGCCCACCCCGAAACCCCGTCGACCGTGTTCGTGTTCGTCCGCGACGGGCGAGACTGGGTGCAACAAGCGAAGCTCGTTGCTGGCAATGGCGGAGCCGACTTCGGCTCCTGCGTCTCACTCAGCGGAAACACAGCTGTGGTCGGCTCCGACCTCGGCGCCGCCAACGCCGCGTACGTCTTCGTGCGCACTGGCACCACCTGGACCCAGGAGGCCGAGCTGACTGCCGACGACGGCGCGCAGGATGACGCTTTCGGTTCGGCAGTGGCGGTCAGCGGCAATGTTGCGGTCGTTGGAGCCCCTGACCACGATGGGCAAAGCCTGAATGGGGGCGGGACCTACGTATTTGCCCGTTCGGCCGGCGACTGGTCGCAACAGACCAAGCTGCTCCAGCCCGGGGGCGACGACGATGCACGGTTCGGAGTCTCCGTCGCGATCGACGGTCCAGTTGCGGTCGTGGGTGCCGTGAACGACGCGACCGGAACCGGCAGCGCCACGATCTACCGAGCCGAATAGCGGCTCCACGAGATCTGCACGGGATCTCCCCGAGCGCTCGGCGACGACAGGGCTAGCTTCCAAGCGTGCTTTCGTCCGCGCTGGCTTTCAGCTCCTCGGCTTTGCCGTGGCCCCTCGAGCGGTTTGCTCCCAGCGCGCCGCTGCGCCTTGGTGTGCTCATCAACCTGAACGCAAAGGGGCTGAAACAGAGCGGTGGCAGCGCGGTACGGGCGATCACCGCGCGCGCGGGGGCCGAAGCCGAGGTCATCACGACACGTGATATGCCCGAGGCGAGCGCCGCGCTCAGCGGCATGTTGCGACGCGGCGTGAACGTACTGGCCTTGGTCGGCGGCGACGGCACCGTGCATCACTCGCTACAAGGCCTGCAACATGGCGGAGGCGTCTGGCCCGGCGCCGTGCTGCCCATCCCGCAAGGGACCTTGAACATCCTGGCCTCGTCACTGGCAAGGGAGGGTTCAAAAAACACACTGCGAAGCTTGAGCGGTGGGTGTTGGGGCGAGCTTCCGCGAAAGGCGCAGCGCTTGTTGCGCGTGACCGGCGAGCGCTCGGGGCGCCGGCACGGCTGCTTGTTCGGTTCTGAAATGGTGCGCCACGCGATCGAGCTCTACGATCGCTTTGGCGGCGGCTACGGCGGCCTCTCTCGGCTCTTGCTGGAGACGACGCGCGGCTATCTGTTCGAGACGGAGCTGTGGAAGCGCGAGAGCTGGCGTCTCACACCGCCGCGCTCTGGCGTGACGGTCGACGGCAGGGCGCTCGCTGCGTACTCGGCAGTCGTCGTCGCAACCTGCGACTTGGCAGTCGCGCGCGGCGCAATTCGCGCCCTGTCACCACCGGGAGAGCGTGGCTTCTCGGCGCGCGTGATTACGGAGACACGCACGAAAGCGCTGCTCCGCATGATCCCTGCGTTGATGCGTCAGGGGCTGCCGCCTGGCGTCTCTGAGTTTCCTCAGGCCGAGCGCGTCGAGCTTCGCGGGGCGTACACCTTGGACGGCGAGTGTTGCGGCGAGCCTTCGGCCGATGGGGTCGAGGGCGAGCGATTGACGGTCGAAATTGGGGGCGAGATTCAGTTGCTTCGTTAGCGCGTGAATCGGCTCCCGAAAGCCCACGCTCGACCGTGTCGTTGAAATGCCCCGCTAAACACGAATGCGAACGCCGAAGGGCTCGCGCAAGTCTTCTGCCTCACGGGTCAGCTTGGCTTTGCCTCCGAGCGTCGCGCTGGCGATGAGCTCGATCTCCGACCGCGTCGCGTCGAACGTCGCGTCGGTGTTGGGGGCGTGCAGCCGGTCGAGCGCGCGCAACAGCACCTCGTCCCGCCCGAGCTGAAAACCGTCGAGCCGAGGGTCGCTGGCGAGCAAGTCGGCGACTTTGAGCACGCGTGCGAACGAGTCGGTCAACGCGAACGCGTCGCCAATCATGTCGGACGCGACGCGCTTGCGTAGGTAGGAGAGCCCTGGGCGGCCCTCGCTCATTTCGATCGCGTAGTCGGACTCGTGACCGACGAAGAGCACCAGCGGCCCGCGCTCGACGTGGCCGTATTCGATCACGTCGATCATCAGCTCGGGCAGCACGCCCTTCTTGATCCAATCGTGAAACACCTCGACGAAGCGAATGCTCTCGGGAAGCGCGCTCTTCGCGTAGAGCTTGAGCGATATCTTGACGCTATCCATTCAGTGATTACTCGGCTCCGGCAGCAGCGCTCGGCGCTGCAGCAACGGCATTGGCTGCGGCTGCTGCTGCGGCAGCTTCCATCATGCGGTCATAACACTGGTGTGAAGCGTCCACGAAGAGCTGCGCCTCTTCGATACGTTGATGGGCGTTTTCAGCCGAGGTGTCGGCGCTGCCGTCGCGATGGGCTTTGGTCAGATAGTGGGCGAACTTGGAGCCCGCAAACGGGTCGAAGAAGATCTTGGTGTCGACCAGCTCGCGCTGGAACGACGTGACGATCTCGTCTGGGTCGTCGCCGATGTACGGCAGCTTCTCGCGTGTGAGCGCGCGAGCGGCGGTCAGCATCGCGCGGTAGGCCCGCTCGGACGCTTGCGCGTTCTCTTTTTGGTCGAGCAGCACTTGCGATTCGAACACTTCACGCTCGGCACCCGCCAGCGCCATGATCACGTACGGCACGACCTCTCCCGCGCACTCGCCGACGCCCATGTCGCCGATCGAATACTCGCGCGGGTCGCCCCAGTCCGAATAGTAGCTGCGGTCGACGTCGTAGCCGGGCACGGGCGAGAGGGCGTCGACCATTACGCGCACTTCTTTTTTGCCGATGCGCTGGATGAAATCGGTGAACGTCTCGCCCTCTTTCATTTGGGCGACGTACCGCTCGGTGAGCCGCTTCACCATTTCAGGCACGTTCTTCGACGGGATGGCGCCGATCGCCAGGCCGAATGCGCCGGCGTTGTGCGTCCACTTGCCGCCCACCACCACCTGAAAGTGGGGCACGCGGCGGCCGCCGACATTGCGACTGACACCCAGAAAGCCGAGGTCTGCGGCGTGGTGTTGGCCACACGCGTTGAAGCAGCCGCTGGTCTTGATGTGCAGCGCCCGGGCAGCGGGGGGCAGCTCGTCTTGCACCACTGTCAGGCGCTTTTTCAGCTCGCCAGCCAAACCTCTGGAGGAAGAGATGCCGAGCTTGCACGTGTCGGTGCCGGGACAGGCGGTGATGTCGGTGATGGTGTTGGCGCCGCTCTCGCCTACGCCGATCTCGGCGAGTGCTTCGTAGAGCGCGGGCAAGTCACCATTGGCCACCCAGCGGAAGCACAGGTTCTGCTCGACGGTGGTGCGCATGGCGTCACCCGAGAAGCGTCTCGCGATGTCGGCCAGCTGTCGCCCTTGCCGCGCCGTGACGTCACCGAGCGGCAAGACTGCCGTCGCCACCGAGTAGCCGGCTTGCGCTTGCGGGCGCACGTTGAACTTTCGCCAGGCATCGAATTCGGCTGAGGTCTCGCCTTCGATCTCGCTCGCTGCTTTGATCGGCTTTTCGTCGGTGATCGCCAGATCAGCCAGGTACGAAGACCAACGCGGGTCGGGTCGCAGCTTCTGTCGCTCTTCGCGGGTGAGGCGAATGAACTCTTCGATGCCGATCTTCTTGATCACGAACTTGAGCCGTGCGCGCGCGCGATTTTCGCGCTCGCCAAGTCTGGAGAACACGCGACACACGGCTTGCATCGTCGGCAAGAGCTCTGCTTCCGGGAGAAACTCTTCGAGCAGCTTGGCCGGGTGAGGCACGGAGCCGAGGCCGCCGCCGACATACACGTCGAAGCCGCGCACCACTTTGCCGTCGACCTCCTTGGTTCGCGCGATTGCGCCCAGATCGTGAAAATTGGTCAAGCCGCATGGGTGATCGGCGCAGCCGGAGAAGGCGATCTTGAACTTGCGACCGAAGTCTTGGGTGTCGTCATGCCCGAGCAGAAAGTACGTCGCGGCGTGTGCATACGGCGCAACATCGAACGACTCGTCGTTGCATACGCCTGCGTATGGACAGGCAGTGATGTTGCGCACGCTGTTGCCGCACGCCTCGCGGGTGGTGATGCCCACCGACGCGAGTCGGCGCATCATGTCCGGTGTGTCTTCGATGTGAACGAAGTGCAGCTGGATGTCTTGCCGCGTGGTCACGTGCAAGATGCCGTCGGAATATTCTTCTGCGCAGTCGGAGAGCACCTCCAGCTGCTCTCTGCTCATCTTGCCGTAAGGGATCTTGATGCGCTGCATGCCGGGCGCGTCCCAGATGGTCACCGGGCCCTTTGTCAGCGCGGCGTTGTCGAACGCCAGCGTGCGCATCGCCTCGCCGTCATGGCGCTGGCCGTTGTCGTAGCGCTGACCGTAAGCACCCCGTCGTAGGCGCGTCTCGGCGAACAGCTTCTCTTCGATCTTGCCCTGCTTTCGCAGCAGCATCTGCGTCTCGAAGATTTCGATCTCGCGCGAGATCGCTTCCGGGACCCGGTCGCCGAGTGCTTCTTTCCAGGAGGCCATGGCGGTGTTTATGACAAACTTGAGCAAAGGCGACAAGAATCGCCTCGGGCGCTGGGTAATATGCCGTAACCAAAGGGAAACCGAGACCCGATATTGTTTAGTGATTCGGTCGAGATTACCTCAGCGAGGCTGGTGCTGGGGTCTTGGTGCGAGCGCGTCGCCGAGCCCGGTGACCACGTCGTGATCGTGACGCTGCGGATGCCGAGTACTCGCGTTCGCTGCGCCGACCCATGAAAAAAAATCGACGCCGCCGCAACTTTAGGTCCGCCACCACCAGGAGCAGACGCGACGGCACTCGTTGATGAGCCAACTTTGCTTCGAGCTTGGCGGCGATGTCGAGTCTCGGTGCCAGCTACAGGTGGGACACGTGCCGGCGCCCCGGCGAAAGAGCGACGAGCAGCACGAGGAGCTGACTCCAGGCGATCACGCTGGGTCGAGCGTGATGCCCTCGTAGACGTCATCGACCGCAAACGTGAGGTGCGGCGCCTCGACGGAGACCACGTCCCCGGCGCGGAAGTCGCGCTCATCCCAGCCCGTTGCGGTCCGCTCTACGAGCGTGATACGGCGCATTCGATGCGAGACGAACAGCACTGCTAGAAGCGCAGGCAGCTGCTTGTAGTGGCCCAGCTTGTCCCCCCGATCGTAGTCCTCGGTCGACTTGCTCGTGACCTCGACCAGCAGGGATGGGTTCGTGATGGCGTTGGCGTCGATGCTCGACGCGATGGGCTCACCGCAGAGGATCGACACATCTGGGAACGTGCTGAGATCGGAGGCCTCGATCCGCACCTTCATATCGGAGGTGGACGCGCGGCAGCCCTTCGGGAGGGCGGCATGCAGAGCGACGATGACCGCCGCGCTCAGCTGCGCGTGCGCCAGAGTGCCGCCCGCCATCGCGTAAATGACGCCGTCGCAGTACTCCAGTTTCAGCTCGCTCATCTCGAGCGAGCGAAGGTAGTCGGCGTACTCGTAGTGCAATCGCTTCGCGGTGCTCATGCTCGGCGAGCGTAGGTCATCACGGTAGCGGCCGATAGGCGGGCGCGCGTTGACCTCCACCTTGGACGGTCCGCCGTCGCAGAGTTTCGGGAGCCCACAACAGTGACCTGGTCAGCCCCGGTCTGGCTCGAGGCGTTCGCGGCGCTGAAGATCGATCTCTCGAGCGAGCCGGGGCGCGCGAAGCTCCCGGGGCTGAAGAAGCTCCCGCTCTTCGGCATCCTTCCGATGCGCGTTGCCGCCGAGCCGCTCTGTGCGCGCATCGATACCCTCGCGCCCCTCGCCTACTGCGCGGCGCTGACCGAGATCGATCTGTGCACCGCGCCGTTCTCCGATCTCGGGCCGCTCCGTGAGCTAACGTTGGGAGGCGGGCTCGTTCGTCGGGCGCGAGCTCCGGGCCCAAGGACGCCTCATGTCGACGTGAAGCTTGCGTCCGGCGAACCGGCCCGACGGGCTCGACCACGCCGGACGGAGCGTTGTCACAGATCGTTCGGCACGCAGACGCTCTCGGGATCACCGTCGACGAACTCGGTCGCATCCGAGCATGTCGCCGCCGCGTCTCCTCCACGACAGAAGGTGCAATCGCTATCGGCGCCACAGGTGCGGAGGCACACGCTCTCGCCGCCGGGGCGCGCGACGCAGCGCGAGTCGGTGGGGCACTCGTCACTCGATCCACAGCCCTTTTGCGAGCAGTACCCGCCGAAGATCGATGACGCAAGTGAGCCCTCCGCCGCCGCAATCTCCATCGACGCCGCACGCGGCGCCTAGCCCGCAAGTGCCTGGGAAGCAGATCTTCCGGTTGTTGGCGCCGCCGCCGGACGATCGGCACGAAAAATCGCACCCTCCTGGCAGTAGGTCTCGGCGTCCTGATCGCCGACGTCGCCCGGCTCACAGCTGAGAAACACATGTTCTGGTCGCTCGACTCGAAGGGCGAGCAGACCTCGGACACGCCCTCCGCGCACTCGCCGTCGGCGCCGCAGCAGTCGGCGTCTGCCTCGCACGCGTGCGTGCGATAGCCGTCGACAGCCTTATCGAGACAGATCGCGTCTCGCAACGATCACCGAGAGGCCATCCCCGCGGCGGCTGGCCAGAGCACGGATCGCAACGACGTGTTCCCACACGGGCAAGTAGCTGTCTATCGCGCGACCGGCGACAAGGAGTGCGCGGGTCTGCTTCTCGAGCGGCTCCTCGGTGGGCGGGGCAGCTCCGATCGGGCCCATCGGCTCGATCGGCAGGGGCGACGCGGGGCCAGCTGGTGGCGACGAGATCCGCACCGATGCGTGCGCGTCGTCGTTTCAGATCGAGTCGCCACAGGTCTCCGGAGAGATCGAAGAGCACCGTGCCACCGTCCGGTGCCAGCCCGAGGCCGCCGAGACCCCACTCCAGACTTGCGACCGTCTTCCCGGCGTCGCCGAATCCATCGAGCACGACCAGCCGCTGAGGTCCGTTCGATTCGCCGACCTCGAAGACGACGCGCGTACCGTCGGGAGTAGCTGCCAGGCTGCTGCAGTGCCCTTTGGCCCCGAGGGCCACGCGGCGCTGAGCTCGCGATGTCGATGATCGCGAGCTCAGCGCCGCGCGTTCCCCTGCCAGTCAAGAGCAGTGTGGCTCCATCCCGGACGAGCCCCGCAGCCACGCCGCGCCGCATCTTTCCGGAAAGCGCCGCGAGCTTCAAGGGTTCGGGGGGTGACGTCGGGCTGCGTGCGCTCCAGACCAGGCACTGCTCCACCATTTCTGGCGGATCCGAAAGCGAGTAGGCGACCACTGGTCGGCGTCGACCGCGAGCTGGAAATGGAACCCCTCGAGATGGGGCACCGAGTACAGCGGCTCGGCAGGGTTGCCGCCGATCGCCCAGACTGCGATCTCTGTGGCCCCGGCGATGGCCAGCAGCGCGCCGTCCGGCGACACCTCGAACGCGTGGACCCAGCGCCCTGGGAATGACCGCCGCGACCAGCCGTTCGCCATGTCGACGAGGTCGCCACTACCCGAGAATGCGAGTACAGACTCCGCACGATGAAACGAGCACTTCCCATCATTCCAGCGCACTCACCGCTGGCGTTGGAGGCGTCGCGGCCTGAGGACCGCGCCGTGCGTCCGTTCATCGCGGTTTGGGAGCTCACGCTGCGGTGCGATCTCGCGTGCCGTCATTGCGGTTCGCGCGCGGGCAAGCCGAGGGACGGCGAGCTCTCGACGCACGAGTGTCTCACCCTCGTCGAGGACTTGGCTGAGCTCGGCGTGCGCGAGGTCGCGCTCATCGGCGGCGAGGTCTACCTGCGTGAGGATTGGCTCGACATCATCCGCGCCATTGCCGAGCGCGGAATGCAGCCGACCATGGTGACGGGAGGCCGCGCGCTCACGCTCGAGCGCGCGCACGCCGCACGCGCGGCCGGGCTCGCGTCGGCCAGCGTCTCGATCGATGGGAGCGAGCGCGGGCACGATCGCCTGCGTGCGCTCGACGGCTCCCATCGCGCGGCACTCGAGGCGCTCGCGAACTTCCGTGCGGCAGGCGTTCCCGTCGGAGTGAACACGCAGATCAACCGTCTGACCTGGAAGGAGCTCGGCGCGACGCTGGAGCGCATCGCCGCGGCCGGCGCGAGGAGTTGGCAGCTGACCTTCACCGTTCCAATGGGGCGCGCGGCCGACGACCCCGACCTATTGCTCCAACCTCACGACCTTCTCGAGGTGTTCCCGCTGCTCGCCGAGCTCAAGACACGCGCGACCGAACTGGGAATCGACCTCGTGGGCGGAAACAACGTCGGGTACTTCGGACCGTACGAGAGGCTGCTGCGCGACGGCACCGAGGCGGGATACGCGGGCAGCTGTGGTGCCGGCATCTTGACGCTCGGCATCGAAGCCGACGGGACGATCAAGGGTTGTCCGAGCCTCGCGACGCGCGCGTGGTCGGGCGGAACGATCCGCCACGCGCCGCTTCGTGCGATCTGGGAACGCGCGCGCCCGCTTCGGCACATGCGCGACCGCGCCGTCAGCGAGCTCTGGGGATTCTGCGCGACCTGCTACTACGCCGACGCGTGTCGTGGCGGCTGCACGTGGATGAGCGACTCGCTCCTCGGTCGGGCCGGCAACAACCCGTACTGCCATCACCGCGCCCTGGAGCTCGCGCGCGTCGGAAAAAGAGAGCGCGTCGAGCGCGTCGAAGCCGCGCCGAGCGCAGCCGCGGAGCGGGAAAGTCCAGCAGCGTCGGAAAGTCGACGAGCTCCGCTTCGGCCAGCTCGGGGAGCACCGCGGCGCGGTCGAGTACACTCCATCGATGGAAATGTGGATGCTCGGAGGTGTGTTTGCGCTCGTCGGTGTTCCGATGGTGTGGCTCGCTCAGCGCGCCTTTGGGCGCGGCCGCGCGGTCGGGCGCTGGCACCGTTTCGGCGGGCGCGAGCCGCTGCAAGGCATGGCTCAGTCAGGCACTGCGGACTGGCGGTGATAGAAACTTTCAGGCCGTTTCACCATCGCTGCGGGGAGCTTCTGCGGCATCGAAACGGTGAGCGAGAAGAGGCACGCTGATTGCATTTCTGCCTCCGCATGACGACTCAACTTCTTGGTGCGCGGATCCTTGCTCTTCTGGGCCTGAGCGCAGTGGCGCAAAGCGCAGGCTGTTCCAGCGTAGACGTGGACGGAGGCACCTGTGGACAGGCTCATGACGAAGAGCCGATCCCAGGCTGCACAGTCACCATCGACCCGGGCGATGAGCTCACCGAAAAATGCGCGCTCGTGGCTCCGATCGACGGCGGGTGTCCCCCGATCGAGGTCATGAACGCCGACGACGTGCTCAACGGCACGGCGGTATGCGGTCCGATCCCCGGCGGTGCCGGTGACGGCGGAGGCGGAGTTGCGGGAGGCATGGGCGGCGCGGTCGGAGAAGCCGGCGGCTCAGGCGGCGGCATCGGCGGCGCGGGCGGAGGTGTCGGAGGCGGCGCCCAACTGGAGTGCTGCTACCCGGTCGTTTTAGAGATGTTGTGCCCAGGTGGTCGGCCCTTCTTGGTTGACGGTCAGGCCCGCACCGCGGCTGCAGGCTCGACTGGCAGCGGCTGGCAAGGGGACCACGCGGCTCTGCTGATCTCGGACCTGTCCGAAGCGGTACGTCGCCGAATCGCGGCTGAATGGGCGCGTGATGGCCACATGGAACACGCGAGCGTGGCGGCCTTTGCGAAGTTTGCTCTGGAGCTCATGGCGCTCGGGGCCCCCTTCGATCTGGTTCGAGACACCCAGCTGGCCATGGCAGACGAGATCCGTCATGCGCGACGTTGCTTCGATCTCGCGGCCCTCTACGGGGAGTCTGGCGTCGTTCTGGGGCCGCTCGACTTCGGGGTGATTCGAGCAGACGCAAGCCTCGCATCCGTCGTGCGCAGCACGATCGTCGAGGGTTGCGTGGGCGAGACGGTGGCCGCCACCATGGCCGCCCACGCATCAATCACCACTCGCGAGCCTGCCACCGCGGCCGTTCTTGCGGAAATCGCCGAGGACGAGAGTCGTCACGCCGAGCTTGCGTGGCGCTTCGTGGCGTGGGCGCTCGCCCGCGATCCCAGCCTTCACTCGGTCGTGAAATCCGCGTTCGATCACGCGATCGCCAAGCTCGTTCGCGGAGCCGAAGGAGCCGTCGATGCCGACGAGCACACACCGCACCTCTCGGCCCACGGAAGGCTCTCGTCCGCGCGAAAGCAGAGAGCGATCCTGGCTGCTGTCTCGGAGGTCATCTCGCCCTGCAGCCGTGCGCTGCTCGCGCGCGAAGCGTCCGCCGTCGAAGCTCCGAGCGAGCAAGCGGTATGCTGACGCAACCCGGGTGCGCCTCCGCTATGCGCGACACGGTGCAGAGGCGATCGGCGCTCTAGCAGCCCGTTTTCAGAACGTTCAGGTATCGATGGCACACCGAGCTCTGCCCGCTGGCGCGGCGCTTTGCACCAAGCGGAGTAACATGCGCCCTTCAACTGTCTTCAGAACCTTGAGTGTCCTGATTGCGCTCGCCACTCCTTTGGGTTGGGCTAGGCGGCCTTTTCGGTGGGGACTCGCATGGCGGCGGCGAGGCAGAGTTGGTCCTGCCGGGAGCCGCCTCGGGCAGCGGCGGCACAACGAGGGCGCGCCACTTGGAGGCCGCGCCGAGCACGCCGGCGTAGCGCACGGTGTGGCTGCGGGGTAGCTGCGGGGTGGCCGCGAGTCGGCACAGTAGCGAGAGCGAGAGCGGGTCCAGGTCGATGGCGACGGTGCCGTCGCCAAACGGTCGCTTCGGCTCGATGCGAACGAGCTCGCTTTCCATGAGCGTGAGCCGCTCTTGCGCAATGGGTCGGCTCCGTCAAGCTTGCTCTCAGGCCGTCTTGGGCGCGGGGTGTTTTGCGGCCTCGGGACGCAGCCGCTCCTTCAGCTTCAAGAAGGGCTTCTCGTACAGGTTGTAGGAGAGCGTCGCCACCGCCACGCTAACGACGACGACCGCGAGGTACTGCACCACCTCGGGCAGGAACGCCGTCTTCGAGCGCACCGGCGAGTGGATCACCTGGTGGAACAGGTAGATGCCGTACGACACCTTGCCGACGTGACGGAACGGCGCGCTGTCCAGCCAGCGGACGCTCGGCCGACTTGCGTTGGCCATGATGTACATCAGCACGGCGAGCACGATGGGGGGCTCGATCGCGTGGGCGACCACCCACAGAAACTCGTCGCCGAGCTCCCACTGGTACCAGCCGATCACGATGAAGAAGACCGTGAGCCCGATCGCGAGCCAGCCCGATCGCGCGACAACGTCGACGAGCTTGGGGAAGGCGCGCGCGCGCAGCACGACGGCGCCGAGGCAGCCGACAAGCAGGTGATCGATGCGGCAGTCGAACGAGTTGTAGATCCACTCGCCGCTACCGCCCGCGTACCAGAACACCGCGCGGTAGACCCACGCCACCAAGATGACGCCGATCAAAACGCGGATGAGGCGCTTCGGCTCGCGGCCGATCATGATCAGCGCGAATGGCCACAGGAGGTAGAACTGCTCTTCGACCGCCAGCGACCAGCAATGGGAGACGAACGTCGCGGGGTGGCCATGCGTCGCGTTGTGGTAGTTGCCGACGTAGAAGAACGCGGAGATGGCCGAGCCCCAGGGCACCTCGCGATGCGTCAGGATCAGGTAGACCACCATCACGAGCCAGTAGGCGTAGAACGCGGGAAACAAGCGGAGTGCCCGCCGCCCGTAGAAGCGCTTCAGCGAGATCTCTTTTTCGCCCAGCAAGAGGTGGGTGATCAAGAAGCCGCTCAGCGTGAAGAAAACGAGCACGCCCTGGCTGCCGTTCAGGCGGAGCCACCCTGCGTGGTGAATCACCACCGACAAAACGGCGATCGCCCGCACGCCATCGAGCCCAGCGATGGTGCGGCGTGAGATCGCCTCGTAGAGAGCAGCTGCGCCGGCCGCTGGCATGTTCAAAGTCGTCGAGTCGCGGCAGAATACCGTCCGGACAAGTGTCGTCAAGCTCGCCCGTGCTCGCGTGTTCGTTGCTCTTGCTCGCCTGTGGTGCAGGCGAGCCTGAAGCGCGCGTCGCTCCGTCGCCTTCTGCCCCGCCGCCCGCGAAGGTCAGCGACGCGATCGAGGTCGCCATCACCGTGGACGATCTGCCGCGATACGGCGGCGATCTGCCAGGCGCGTCGCGGGTCGCGCTGCACGAGAAGATGCTCTCCGTGTTCGCCAAGCACGACACACCGCCGGTGTTCGCGCCGCCGCCCGACACCCTGCTCGAGCTGGTCTGTCGCTAGCCGAGCAAGTAGTCGAGCTCGTAGAGGTGCTTGCCGTCGGTGATGTCGATCTTCATCGTGCCGCTGATGGTGCGGAGCTCGCCGCTGCCCGACTCGGGGACGATCTGCACCGACAGGCTGCGCGCCCCGCTTTGGGCATGGCAGAGGCCGCGCTAAAGTCGAACCTCGCTTCTCCGTGATTACCGCGCAAACTCCATTGAATTCTGGAACAGCGCTAGATCAAGGGCTAGTCCCAGCTGAGCCAAGTCTCGGGCGTGATGGCCTGGAGATCGGGGTACCACGCCGAGATGTCTGCGACGTATTGGTGCTGCGGGTAAGAGTTGATCAGCTTCGAGCCGCGCTCGGCCAGGTCAGCCTCCAGCTCTTTGTAGAAGGGCAACACCGAGTAGCGAGCGATGGCGATGCTTCCGTTCGGGACCTTCGAGCGCTGCGGGACGCCGACGAACTGCGCCCCCGCTGCGCCGAGCTCGTCGGCGTCCATCGTGTCGCGGCTTGGCCGATAAAGCACAGTGTATGCGGGCGCGCGTGCCGAGACGCTTGGTCTGCCGGGAACCTGATGCTGCCGAGCCAGGTTAGTTCGACTGAGCGCGACCGAGCAGCGGCTCGATGAGCTTCACAACCCCCTGGGTGTTCTTGACGGTCGGTAGCTTCAGCCACGGCCGCAGCAGCTTGGCGAGCGCGCTCGACCCCACCAGATCGAAGACCGGCGCCACGTTCTTGAGGAACGTGGCGTGCCCCCCACGAATGGTCTGCGCCCAGCGCAGCGCCAGCGCCGCACGGCGCGCTGGAGGGATGGCCGCGAGCACCTCTCGCGCCAGATCAGGTGGTAGACAGCCCACCAGATCATCCCATTCTGGTGAAATCGGCTCGCCTGCGCGGACCAGGGTGGCCATGGCAGTGAGCAGCTCTGGCGTGCGTATTCCAGGAGGCGCGTCGGCCAATGCCTGTTTGGCCCACGGCACTGCGCCGTCTTTGGACGCGGCGACCTCGCCAGCCAAGTCTTGGGCCGTGATTTTCAGCTCCGCGGCGGACTTGATGCCATAAGCGCCACTCGCCAGGGCCTGCATGACCTGCAGTCGCTTGCCCCCCTCGAGACCCTCCACCGCCGCAGCCAAGATCTGCTGCTGTTTGGCCTTCCCGATCATGTTGCGCAGGTGCAGCCAACGGGGCGGGCCCCCTTTCTTGACGGGCAACTCGAGGGGCGACGGCGGATCGATCTCCAGCCATCGTCGGGCTGTCGCCCCATCTCGCGGGATGCCATGGCCAAGGCCGCTGATCACGTCGGGGTAGCCCAGCAAGGCCCGCGCGGTCGCGCGCTGCGAAGCCGTGAGCTTGGCGAGCTCTGCGACCTCGTCTTCCGTATGGTCCGTCATCAAGCCGCACAACCGCAGCGCCGTGTCGGCCACGTTCGCGCGCCGCTCGGCCTGCGGGCCGAAGCGGTCAAGCGCAGCCTCGACCAGCAATGGAGCGAGCGCTGCGCGCCGAGGCCCGTCACGCAGCACGTCGTCGATGGCAAACTCCCAGGCGGTGTCGTCTCCCCACTGCAGCGCGGCGGACTCGGCTGGAGTCGCGACCCAGCCTGCCGCTGCCTTTGCCGCGACTGGCAAGGGCGAAGCTTTACCGGCGAGCTCAGCAGCGAGCCATTGCGCGCCGATCACCAAGCTGTCGTCGTCCTTCAGCTTCGCCAGCAGCTTGCCTGCAGCCGCGTTGCCTCGCCGCGCCTCGAGCCCGAGCCAGAGCGCGGCGCTCGAGCGCACTTCGGCTGCCTTGTCGGCCGCTGCCAGCTTGCCGATCGCGGCTGTGAGCCCGTCGTTCTCGGGCGATCCGACCACCGCCAGAAAGAACAGCGCAACCGATCGCAGCGCCGTCTTCTTGCTCTTGAGGAGCGCCGCCACCTTGGGGACCACGGCGATCGCTGCCTCTTGCGCAGCGGTACGTACAGCGCTCGAGCGCGCCTTGCCGTCGGCGATCAGCCAGCGATGATCTCCCGCAGCGATGTCTGCGATCAACGTCAGGATGTGCGTCAGCTCGACGGCGGCAGGCGCGACGAGCTTGGCCAAAGCCTCGATGGTGGGCGCGCTCGCGGAGAACCAGCGTCCAGGGGCCACCAACGCGCGGCGAAGCCCGTGGTAGGCCGCGTCGCGCGCATCGAAGTCAGTGGACGTGAGCGCACCGATGCGGCGCGGCACGTCCGCTGCGCTGCCGCCGGCATGTTCCAGATCTTTGAAGCCCATTCGCGCTTACCCGCCGGAGGCGCGTGTCCGTTCCCGGGAGTAGGCCGCCGGCGCACCAGTGCCTGTGTAAGAATAGCGATCCGTGGCGCCAGCGGTGCCTGACGATGGCCCGCGGCCGTGCGGGTACGGTGTGCCCTCCACATGCAGCGGCCCATCGAGCGGCCCGTAATGCTCTCGGTTCGGATCCGAGGTGCCGTGCACCATTGCGCGCGCGTGGCGTCCGTCGGCTTGCGGCTGCGCCCCCGGCTGATAGGTGATCGTCTGCGAGCCGTATTGATAGTGGATGGTGGTGCCGTGGCGCTGCGCAAAATCATGCATCGCGCGGTGGCAGTTGATGCACGGCGGCAGCTGCCCTTCCATCTGCAGCTCGGCCCCTTCCAGGCGGTGTCGCGTCGACTCGTTCGTCTCCAGGTGGTGGAGCAGCTGGCGCTCGGAGTGTGCCAACGCCTCCTCTTGGAGGACGGCCGGACAGGGGCGGCCGTGCGGCTGCCTGCCCTCACCCGACGTCCACGAGGTGCGGCCGCCCATGTCGATGGGGTTGTTGCCCGCGTCGGTGAAGCTGGTCACGGTGAGCGCGTGAGGCGCCCACCCCATCGGGTCGGACCAGGCGACCGGATTGGGCCCGTACTCGTAGGAATGCAGGCCGCCGTCGAGCCCGATCGGATCGTTGGTCAGGTAGCGGCCTGTCTCGGGGTCGTAGTAGCGGTAACGGTTGTAGTGCAGGCCCGTCTCGGGGTCCTCCTGTTGGCCGCGAAAGCGAAACGGTGACGTCTCGCGAGACTTTGCCGACCAATGCCATTTGCCATACGCGTCGTGGGTCGAGCGCCCCACGGCAGCGCCAGCGCCGTCGACCAGCTCTTCCGGGTCGCCGTTGAGATCGCCAACGACGTGGGACCAATCCGAGGCGTTGCCCTGCACGCCGCGGCGCTGCGCGATCGGCACGCTGGTGGTGTTGTCTTCGTAGAGGAAGGTGCGGACTTCGGCGGGCCCACTCTTCTCCACCTCGTACTCGTGGACGACGCTCAACAGATCCCACACGTAGCGCTTCAGCGAGACGCGCCTTTGCTTGCCCGCCGCGAGCCGCTCGAAGACGCTCTTCTCGACCCGGCGCGCGAATGCGTCGTACTTCAGCTCGACTGTGCAGCCATTGGGCAAATCGACACCACGCAACATGTCCCAAGCGTCCCAGCGGAACTTGGTGACGTCGATCTTGCCGTCGCCCTTCACCATTCGCTTTTCGACGACGCGGCCGCGCCCGTCGTACTGGTACGTCCAGGGCCCACGCGACACCAGGCGACCGCCTGTCTCGTATTGGCGCGGGGCAGCATGCTCGCCGACCTCGTAGACGTTGCCGACCGGGTCGAAGCGGTAGCGTTCGTTCGTGTCGCGGCCGCGCTTGGACAGCAGGTGCCGCCGCAAGTCGTATTCGTGCTCGACGCTGCCTTCGTCGGGCGTCGTGATGCACGCCACCTCGTCGACCGGGGTGTAGGCGTACTGCTTGTCGATCGCGCCGGGCGGGGCGCCGCCGATCCATTCGGGCTTGCCGTCGTTGGTCGCGCTGGCCCCGGCAGGAAACACGACACGACGGCGGGTGCGCGAGACGGCGTCTTGCTCGTCGATGATCGCTCCGCCGCGCGGCAAGTCGCGGCGAATCGGCCAGCCCACTGGGTCGCGGCCGAAGCCGACCAGGCGCTCGCCTTCGGACCAGATCTCCGACACGCGGCCGAGCGCATCTCGCGGCGAGCGCTGCTCGTGGCCGAGGCTGGTCCGAAGCCCGATGCGTCGCCCTCGCGGGTCGCGCTCGCTGTGGATCTCGCTGGCCGCGCCGCCCACCGACATGCGCTCGCGAACGATATGACCGAGCGGATCGCGCGACCACTCGAGTTCGACGTCATCCGCGGTCGCGCGCTCGAGCTCCCCACGCGAGTCGTAAGCGAAAGTCTGCTCTTCACCGCTGGAAGCGGCGGCAGCGATCACTTGACCCAGCTTGTTGCGCTCGAAGGTCGTCTTTCCCAGCGCGTCGGTGATGGCGGTGACGCGGCTCATGGCGTCGCGCGTATAGCGCTTCCAGGTGCCGTCGAAGAACGTCTCTTTCACCATGACGCCATTGGCGTCGTGGTCCCGCTGGTAGACCTCTCTCGCCTCGTTCTCGATGCACTGCAGCCACCCTTCGCGATTGAAGAAGCCGCGAACCACATCGCCATTCGGGTGGCACACGGAGGTGAGCCAGCCGAGCCCGCCGAAGACGAAGCCATACACACTGCCGTCGGGCAAGCGCTCGGAGGTGATATTGCCGAGCCCGTCGTACTCGTATTGCTTGCTGCGCCCGAGGTTGTCGACGACCTCAGCGATACGCCCAGAAGGCAGGTACCGGTTGCGAGAGACGGTGCCGTCAGGCTCGAGATCGGCGACGCGGCGCCCCCAGTAGTCGTACTCGTAGCGCGCGACTGCGCCATTCGGGAGCTGTACCGACAGCAGATTGGCTGCGTCGTCGTAGGTGAGGCGCGTGGTGTTGCCGTCGGCGTGACCATGCTCGATCATCAAGCCGCGGCGATTGTAGGCAAAGCGCACCACGCCGCCTTTCGCGTCCTGCATCCACACGATATCGCCATTGCGATCTCGCGAATAGAGCACCTTGCCGCCAGCCGGATTGGTCGCCTCGAGGATGCGACCTTCGGTGTCGCGCTTGAACTTCAGTACGCCGCCCTCCGGGTTTTCACGGCGGACGACGTTACCGAGGTGGTCGTAGTCATAGCGCCACAGGCCACCCATCGCGTCGGTCTGCGCGGCGATGTTGCCGAACAGATCTAGCTGGCGCGTGGTGCAGCCGCCCCGACCGTTCAGCGCCTTGGTGACAACGCCACCAGGCGAGCTGAAGATGCGCTGCACACGCACTGAGTCGGCGACCTCGGAGTAGCCCTCTTCTCCGAAGTCGACGCGCGCGTGATAGATGCCGCGCGCCTGCGTCTTGCCGTCCGCCAAGAACGCCGGCAGATCAGGGCGCAGCGATGGGTCGGGCAGCCCGTCGGCGCGCACGCCGAATGTCTCGACGCAGCGACCTTGGGCGTCGTAGACGAAGTGAAACGCGACGCCTGTCGGCGTCTCCATCATCAGCATGCGACCGCCATCGTCGTACCCGTAGCGCCAACGGTGGCCGTCAGCGTCCTCGGCCAACACCAGGTGCCCCTCGGTGTCGTAGCTGTAGCGTGCGAAAATCAACGTGGCCCCGCCCGGCTGGGTCACCGAGAGCTGCGCGATCTGCCCGCCCGGCGCTCGCTTCAGATCAATCGTCCGCTCAGCGGTATCAAAGATGCGCACGAGCTGGCCATGCTCGTACTCGAACCACAACGAGCCTCGATTGCGATAGCTGATGAAGCGCAGGCGCGGCCTCGCTGCATCGTCCGGGTCGGTCTCGAAGAAGTGAAAGAACTCGTTGCCCGGCCGCAAGAAATAGCCTTCGGCGGTGCGCAAGAGGCCCCAGCCTTGCGTGGCACTCTCTTCCCCCGGGTGCTCGAGCTTCGCGAACTTGACGATTTGTCCGAGGCCAGAGCGGACCTCGATATGGTCGCGCTGAATGCGCATCTCCCACGAGAGCGAGTGCGTCCAACCCCAGCCTAGCCCGCCATCGTGCTTGCGGTTGCCGAGGCTGTAGCGGCGGGTGATCTCGACGTTGAAGAAGCCGGGGAGAAACAGATCGGTCTTGGGGGTGGTGAACACCTCCCCCGTCGCGACGTCGACCGGGTCGCCCGCCGCAGCGGTGCTGCTGCAGTTCGTACAGCTACCGTTGGCGCCGTTGCCGCACGAGCCAGCGCCGCTGCCATCGCCAGCTGCCCCCTCGCCATTGCCGTCGCCGTCCGCGGCGCCGTTGCCATTGCCGTCACCGGCACCGTCACCGGAACCACCTCCGCCACCACCGCCACCACCCATGACTGCGATGGAGGGGCACATGCCTGGGATCGGCGGAATATTCGGTACCGGAGCGGTTCGTGCCAAGTGGGCCTCCGACGCCAGTAAACAGCATCACGACCCTGATGTCGCCCTGGATTCTTCGCGCGCTTCCGCCCAATTCCAGGAGCGCCCGGGCTCAGCCCCACACTCGAGCGTAATATCGAGTCGATGTCCTCTCGCCAGGTGTAGCTGGAGACCACAACCCCGAGCTCCTTCGCGAGCGCTTGAAACGCGGTAATGGTCTCGGGGCTCTTGTCCTTCGGGCAAGTAGGGATTTCGGTGCGACCAGGCAAGGCTGGTCCGGAAGGAATGAGGTTGCGATGACGTCATGAAATTCGGTTCATCGTCCAGCGGGTGCGAGCCAGCTTGGATCGCACCAAGCTGAAGGAGCTGCTCCAGATCGGGTCGCCGACGGGACCACCTTCGCCTGACTTCGAAGGGAAACAGCCTCGGATTTACGCTGCATTGGCGGCGAGCCCGGAGTGGTCGCTAAGGGATGATGTGCAAGACTCGGCAAGCGCGCCTGCGACTGTCAATTCAGGCCGTCGCCGACTGGTGTGGTCGCTATCGACACCTGCCGGTCAAGGCGCAGCACGACGCGCCCACGAGCGCATCCAAGGCCACTTCAACTACTTCGCCGTCAGTGAAAACTTTCGTAGTTTGCTGTTGCTCGTCGAACACGCGAAGAAGGCTTGGTACAAATGGCTCCGCCGCCTAGTCCTTGATCAGGTCGTAAGGCTTGCGAGAGCGACCAGGTCTGCAAAACGAGTTATGAGACAATGGGCTATTGTGGCGCTGAAGGCGTCTGTGAAGTTGCCGACTGCGAGTCAGACGCTGACTGCGGCGAAGTAGACGCGGACGTTCGTTGCGTCCGTGCCAATGGCCGCGCCAGCGCGTGTGACGAGGGTGCCGACTGTGAAGGACTCAACACTGCCTCAGCGACGCTTGGTACTGGGTGCCTTGGCACTCGGCATCCGCACCGTGACGATCACGACGTGGTCGCCCGGCTCGGCGACGAACTCGTACTCGCGCTCGCCCTTGCCGATCGAGCTGACCGACAGCGAGTGGCGACCCGGCTCGATCGGGATCGCACGGCCTGCCTCCGGCACGATCATGCGCTTTCCGTCGAGCTCGATCTCGGCGCGCGCTGGCAGCATCGGCAATGTCAGCGACGTCTTGATCGTGCGCCGCTCGCTACGCCGACCCGTGAAGAAGCCGACACCAACTGCGATCACCACTGCCACCGCCAGCAGCAACCGGCGACGGATTGGGCTCGGACCGCTGTGGATAGCCGGTCGCTGCGCATCGACGATGGGATCGGCGGGCCTGGCAGCGGCGACAACCAGAGCGGCGCGCTGCGATTGTGGCCCTCTTTCGAGTGACGAACGGCGGGAAGGCCGCAACGAAGCCGGCTCGACCTCGAAGCCGCCGACACGCGCGCCGAGCGCCGTGCGCGCGCTCGAAGGCGGCGCCTCGATGGCGGCGACGATCTCGTCAGCGCTCGGCCTTCGACGCGCCTCCAATCCGAGCGCTTCTTTCAGCTTGGCGATCTCGCCGATCACCGCTGGCAACACGCCGCGGCGCGCGGCCGCCTCGGCCAGGTCGCTCTCGACGAACAACGGCGCACCGAGCAGGCACTCGGCGACCACCACGCCCCAGCCGTAGATATCGTCCGATTGCGTGGCGTCTTTGCCGACTGCGGCTTCAGGTGACGCGTAGCCAGCCTTGCCGGCGGGTGTCTCGCGTGCCTCGCCGATGCGTCGCGCGAGGCCGAGATCGATCAGCATGAGCTCGCCAGCGTCGTCGACGATCACGTTGGATGGCGTGATGTCGCCGTGCACCCAGCCGCGCTCGTGCAACCGGCCGATGACCTTCGCCAGATCGCGCGCCACGAGCGCTGCCTCGCTGGTCTCGAACGCGCCCTGGCGCAACAAGGTGGAGAGCGGTACGCCGCGCACGTGCTCGACCACCACGAAAGGCAGGCCGCCGACCTCTCCTTCGTCGGAAAGGCCCACCACCCCGTCTATCGAGCTCGCGCGCAGCACGTCGGCTTCGCGGCGCAGCGACTCGGCGACAACGCCAGAAGCCCGTTCGCCGAGCGGAGGACGCTTCAGCACGAAGGCGCGCCCGGAGCGATCACCGAGCTTCACAGCCAAAAATACCTCGGCCATCGAGCGCTCGGCGAGCCTGCCCGTGAGCAGATATTCGCCGAAGACCTCGGGTGTCACGCGCGCGCCCCTGTGGGCGTCGCGAGACGCCAGCCACCGAACTCTTCTTCCAGCGCTTCAGCGGCGCGCACCGACACGTGATCGCGGCCGGGCGCTGCCACGATCTGCACGGCGACTGGCAAGCCCCCTTCGAAGCCGACTGGCACCACCGTCACCGGCGTCTCGAGCACGTTGAAGATCGCCGTATACGAAGCATCGAGTGGTGTGCGCCACACGTCGTGGTGACGCGGTGCAGGCCGTGTGTATGGCGGGTGCAGCAAGACGCCGCGATCGCCGAGCAGCGCTGCCAGCTCGTCCTTCAAACGCAGCCCGGCGTCCGCCAGCCTCTTCGATCTCGAGCCGAGCTTCGCGACGATCGCCCCGAGCGCCGCGACTGCGAGGGCAGGCGCGGTGTGGTTCGAGCGACCCACGATGGCTTTCGCGATCTCCAGATACACGCGGATTCTCGCTCGATCGGTGCCGCTTGCGAGCAGCTCGTCGTAGCTCTCGTTCGCGCGATCAGCCAAGGTGCCGGCCCACAGCTCGAAGCCCTTCTTCAGCTTGGTGCCGTCGAACTCGCGCACCTTTGCGCCGCGACGCTCTAGCGCGTGTGCCGCGTCGTCGACTGCGCGCTTCATCACCTCTTTGGGCTCGAAGCGGTGGTTGGTCGGCGCTGTGTAAACGACCATGTCTTTCAGGTCGACCGCGCGCGGATCGCCGAGCTGCATCGCGCGGCAGATGGGGTCGCTCGGATCTGGGCCCGCCATCACACGCAAGAGCGGCATCACGTCGCACACGCGTCTCACCATCGGGCCAGGGCACAACATCGCGAGCGCCTCGCCGGTCGGCGCCGGAAACTGCCCGCCGTTCGGCAACAGGCGGCCCGAAGGTTTGTGCCCGATGATGCCGCAGAAGGCTGCGGGGATGCGAACCGAGCCGCCGATGTCCGAGCCGAGCCCGAAGGCCGAGCCGCCCGCAGCCACGATGGCGCCCTCGCCGCCGCTGGAGCCGCCGCTGGTGCAGCGCACGTCCCACGGGTTGTTGGTGCGACCGTAGAGGGCGTTGTACGTCTCGATCCAGATGCCACCTTCCGGCACGTTGGTGGTGCCCACCACGATCGCCCCGGCGGCACGCAGCCGCTTCACGATCGGCGCGTCGATGGTGCTGAGCATGTTCTTGCGCGCGACGAGGCCGCCTGTCTGGGGCGCGCCTTCGACTGCGAAAAATTCTTTGATCGTGCACGGCACACCGAAGAGCGCGCCGTCACGCTCGCTGCTCTCGTCGGCGGCCTTCGCCTCTTTGCGAGCTGCCTCGAAGCGCGTGTGAATGACCGCGTTCAGCGCTGGGTTGACGCGCTCGATGCGGCGGATCGAACAATCGACCAGCTCGGCGCTTGAAATGACTCGCTCGCGGACCCACGCGGCGAGCTCGATCGCCGAGGCGTGCATCAGATCATCGTCGGATCGGGGTCGCTTGGCGGCGACCGCACGCGGGCTGTCGAGCATGGCTCGATATCGCACGAAACGTGTGGAATGCTCCGGCCGAAAATGGCGGTCGAGCGCAAAGTCCCGGAGGGCAGGCTGTCGCGCCTCGCGTTGATGGCTTCGTTGGGCGCCAAGACCGGCATCAGCTTGATCACCAAGTCAGGCTCCGAGGCTGCCGCCGAGCGCACCGCCGAGGTGCTCGGTCGCATGCGAGGCCTCGCCGCCAAGGTCGGTCAGATCGTCAGCTACGTCGATGGTCTGGTGCCGGAAGCCAACCGCGAAGTCTACGAAAAGGCGCTCGCAGGCCTGCGCGACAACGCGATGACGTCGGCCTTCACCGACGTGCAAAAGACGATCGAGAGCGAGCTCGGCGCGCCGCTCGACGCCCTGTACGAGTCGTTCGACGAGGCGCCGTTCGCCAGCGCGTCGATTGGACAAGTCCACCGCGCGACGCTGAAGGGCGGCCGCGAAGTGGCGGTCAAAGTGCAGCACACGGGCATTCAGCGCGCCGTCGAGAGCGACTTGAAGAGCGCGGGCATGCTCGAGCCGCTCGCTGCGATGGCAGCGGGGCGCAAGGTCGACTCGAAACAAGTGTTCGAAGAAATGGCGACTCGCTTGCGCGAAGAGCTCGACTACGCGCTCGAAGCCCAGCGCCAGCAACGCTTTCGTGAGACGCACGCAGGCGACGAGAAAATTCGCGTCCCCGAAGTGATCACCACCCACTCGAGCGCGCGCGTGCTCACCAGTGAGCTCGTGAAAGGCGTCACCCTCGACGAGGTCGCGACCCGCAGCGAAGCCGAGCGCCGCGCGTTCGCCGAGACGATGTGGCGCTTCGTGTTCAAGGGCAACCTGGTCGGCGGCATCTTCAACGCCGACCCCCACCCGGGCAACTACCTGTTCGGAGACGACGGCGTGGTCACCTTTCTCGACTTCGGTTGTTGTGAGCCGATCGAGGGTGAACGCCAGAAGGGTGCACTGGCGCTGCACCAGGCTGCGCTCGACGGCGACGAAGCGGGCTTCGCCAAATACGCGGCAGTGCTGCTGCACACACGCGGTGGGGAGTGGGAGAAGCTGGCGGTTGCCTATTCGCGACTCTGCTTTCAGCCGCTGTTTGCGTCGCCGTTCCGCATCACGCGGCCGTATGCCGCCAGCCTGGTGCACGAGCTGAAAGAGATGGGCAAGCGCGCCCGCAAGCTGCCGAAAGGCGAGCATGTCCCCGTGCCGAAGGGCATGGTTTTCATGAATCGCCTGCAGTTCGGCTTCTATTCGGTGCTGGCCCGGCTCGACGTAGAGGTCGATTACGCCGAGATCGAACGGCGGTTCTTGCGCGAAGCTCGTGTTTCGTGAGACGTGAAGCGCCAGCATGCGGCAAAACCTCTCGCGGAAGCTCCAATCGGTCGTCAAAGTTCTGACCGTCTCGGACGCACCCGACTACGAACAGCCCTGGCAGAGCCACGGCCCCGCGAACAGCACCGGCTCAGGCGCGATCATCCAGACCGAGCGCGGCCTGCGCGTGATCACCAATGGTCACGTCGTGCAGAATCAAGTCTTCGTCGAGCTCAGGCGCTTCGGCTCGTCGCGCAAGTTCGTCGCCGAGGTCGAGGGCGTCAGTCACGAGTGCGACCTCGCGCTGCTTCGCGTTCGCAAAGACGAGTTCTTCGAGGGCGCCGAGCCGATCGAGCTGGGCACACTGCCAGCGCTCGGCGACGCCGTTACCGTGTGCGGCTACCCGATCGGTGGCGATCGACTCTCGCTCACACAAGGCGTCGTCTCGCGCATCGAGGTCTCTGCCTATGCGCACAGCCAGCGCCCGCTGCTCAGCGTGCAGATCGACGCGGCGGTCAACTCCGGTAACAGCGGCGGCCCTGTGTTCAAGGGCGACAAGATCATCGGCATCGCGTTTCAAGCGCTCGATGAGTCGCAGAACATCGCGTATGCCATCGCCCTCCCCATCATCCAGCACTTCTTGAAAGACCTGGCTGCGGGTCGTTCGGGCCAGTTCCCGAGCCTTGGTGTGGTGTGGCAACGCCTCGAGTCCGATTCACACCGCCGCTCGCTCGGCCTCAAGAAGCAAGAGGGCGGCTCGCTGGTGGTCGCGGTCGCGTTCGAGGGCTCGGCCTGGGGCATCTTGCAAGCCGGTGACGTGTTGCTCGCCATCGACGGTGAGCCGATCGGCACCGACGGCACAGTGCTGCTCCGTGCGGGTGAGCTCGTGGACCACAGCTATCGCATCACACAGCAGCACATCGGTGCCCCGGTCAAGATCAGCGTGCTGCGCGACAAACAAAGATTCGATGTAGTCGTCCCGCTGAGAGGTCCGAGCCTGCTCGTGCCGGAGGACCAATACGACATCAAGCCCACCTACTTCGTCTTCGGTGGCCTGCTCTTCGCGCCGCTATCGCGTGACTACTTGAAGAGTTGGGGTCACGAGTGGTGGAAGACAGCGCCCAACGAGCTGGTTGCCATCTACGAGAACCACGTGCGCACACCGGAGCGACAAGACGTCGTCATCTTGCAGAAGGTGCTCGCAGACAAGGTGAACCAGGGCTACCACGAGTACGAGAACCACATCGTGGTCAGCGTCGATGGCATCCCGATTCGCAACATCGTCGAGCTGGTCGCCGTCACTGAAAGCGGCACTGGCCCGTTCTACACAGTTGGCTTGAAAGACGGCCAGCGCATCGTGCTCGAGCGCAACAAATCCAAAGAGCGCCTCGACATCATTCTCGAGCGCTACAACGTCCGCTTCGACCGCTCGACTGATCTGCGGCGTCGCAAGCCCAAGCTGAAGGCTCTTCCCAAGGCTTCAGCGAAGAAGCCAGTCGCCGAAAAGCCAGCCGCAAAGAAGCCAGCCGCAAAGAAGCCGGCCGCAGAAAAGCCGGCCAAACGCCGGGCAGCGTCAACGCGCTGACGCGGTGTCAGCCGCTTGATGATTTTCAGAATTTTTACTTCGTTGTCGACGGGTGAAGGGCGGCGGTGTGGCCTGAAAGCCACGGTTGGTGGCTCCTGAGGGCGCTTGGCATCGCATTCGCAAGCCAGTACCGCGTGAGCCTCGATCTTCAACTGGTTTCTCAGCCCCTCCCGTCGCGCGCCGAGCAGGCGCTTCATGCCGCGCCGCTGCGGGAGACGATCGACACCGTCCTTCACCTGGGCCTGAAGTACTTCGGGCTGGAGGTGGGCACTTTCAGCGAAGTGTCGGGCGACTCACTGGTCGTCCACAGTCGCCGCAGCGACGCCGTGCTGCCGAGTCGGGTGATGGGTCCGCCTGGTCTCGCGACCGAGCAGGTGTTTGCCATCCACGACGCCAGCGAAGGCCCCGGGATCGGCTGTCGCCGCCTGCGCGAGCTCGGCCATGCTGCTTACATCGGCACACCACTGGTGTTCGAAGGCAAGACGGTGGGCGTGTTGGAGTTCACGGCCAGGGCGGGGCGCCTGCCCTACGTCGCGAGCGACCTCGACATGATCGCGAGCCTCGGCCGCTGGCTCGAATCGGAGCTGGTGCAGGCGATCGATGGATCACGGGAAGCAATGCCGAGCAGCGTCGCACCCCCGCCTGGACGGAGCTCCGGCTCGTTCTTCGTGCGTGATGTACGAGCGTCGCTGCACGACGCGCTCACGGAGGAGCAACAAGAGAGCCTGCGCGTGGTGCACGAGAGCGGGCGGCACGTGCTGTCGCTGGTGAACGACATTCTCGACATCGCGCGCATCGACGCCGGCGAGCTCGATCTCTCGCTCTCTCGTTGCGCCGTCACGCTGCCGTCCGAGGCTGCGCTCGCGTACGCGGGGGAGATGGCGGCGCGCAAAAACGTGCGCCTCTTCAGCGCCGTGGACTGCAACATCGACGACATCCGCGTCGACCGCGAGCGCTTCACGCAGGTCGTGAGCACGCTGGTGGCGAACGCCGTGCGCCTGGCGGGTGAAGGCGGCAACGTCGGTGTCGACGTGCAGGCGGACGAAAAGACGCAGACGGTCAGCTACTCGGTGTGGGACGACGGCAAGAGTCTCTCGCAGGGCGACATCGCGAAGCTGTTCACGCCCTTCTCCGAGGTCGATGCGGCGATGTCGCAACCAGGCGCCAGTCTTGGAGTGGGGCTCAGCTTGGTGTATCGCATCGCCGACCTTCATCACGGAAGCCTCAGCGTCAGCTGCCCCCGCCACGGCAACCGTTTCACGGTGACGATCCCGAACGAGCGCGCCGCGCCGCCTGCCAGCGTGCGGTCGGCATGGCAGAACCTGCTCGTGTTGCTGTCGGACCCGAACGGCTCGTTGCGCGCTGCCGCCGAGCCTTGGCTGAAGTCGCGTGGTCACCGCGTGCTCTACGCGAGGAGCCATGAAGAGGCGTTCGATCAGGCGCAGATGTTTCGTCCGGACGTGGTGCTGATGGATGTCACCGCCACCACCCCTGGCTGCATCGACACCCTGAAACGCATTCGCGCGGCGCGAGACATCGCCCTCGCCACGTTGCCCGTCGTCGCCACCAGCGCCCTCTGCCTGCCGGGCGACGCGAACAAGTTCTGTGCTGCTGGGGCGACCGAGTACCTGCGGCGCCCGCTGCCGATGCGCAACGTGATCGCATTGGTAGAACGACATGGGCCCTTCGCGAAAGCTGGTTGAACCATGAGCAACGGAATCGTTCCTGCGCCGCTGTACGACGAGCTTACGGGCCTGCCTGGCTCGGTGTTGCTCTACGATCGATTGCAGATGGCGATCGCCGCTGCCATGCAGAGCGGGCGGGGTCTGGCGGTCTTCATCGTCGACCTCGACAGGCTGCACCTCGTCGATGCTTCCTTCGGCAGCTCCACGCGCGACAAGCTGGTCTCGCAATGCGCCAATTGTCTGCGCGCGGCGACGCGCGCGGACGAAACCGTCGCGACGATCGGCTACGGCCGGTTTGCGCTGGTGTTGAGCGGCTTCGACAATGCGCAACAGATCGTGACGCGAGCGCAGACACTGCTTGGCCAGATGACGCGCGCGCAATCGGTCAATGGTCATCGCCTGACCGTCGCCGCAGGCATTGGCGTGGCGGTGTTTCCGCGTGACGCCACCGTGCCCGACGAGCTTTTGCGCGCAGCGACCGCGGCGGTCGAGGCCTCGCGCGATGTTGGGTTAAATTCCGTCCGATATCATGCCTCCGACATGGAGGCGCGCAGTGCGCTCCGACTCGACGTGGAGTCGCGCTTGCGCCGCGCGATGAAGAGGAGCGAGCTCTCGCTCGACTACCAGCCAAAGGTTTCGATGGCGACGTCACTCGTGAGTGGCGCCGAGGCGCTGCTTCGTTGGTCGGACGCCGAACGCGGCGCCATTGCGCCAAACGACTTCATTCCGGTGGCCGAGGAGACTGACTTGATCTTGGGCCTCGGCGCTTGGGTCATTCGGCGTGCGTGTTCGATGTTGCGTGAGCGCTCGCGTCTGGGCTTTCCGGACGTGCCGGTATCGGTGAACGTCTCGGTGAGACAGTTCTTCGAGCAAGACGTGGTCGAGCTGGTGCGCGCTGCCCTCGAGGAAACTGGCGTGGAGCCGCGCCTCTTGCACCTCGAGGTGACGGAGGGCCTCTTCTTGCGTGACAACGGGCGTGCCACGCACACGCTGTCGGCGCTGAAAGACATGGGCATCCGCCTCGCCCTCGACGACTTCGGAACGGGATATTTCAGTCTGCGCGACCTCAAACATCTGCCGCTCGATTTCTTGAAGATCGATTCTTCCTTCATTCGAGGAATGCGCGGTGATGATCGTGATCAGGCGATCGTCGATTCTGTCGTGCGGATGAGTCACCGGCTCGGTTTTCGTGTCATCGCCGAAGGCGTCGAGACAGAATGGGAAGCCAGGCAGCTCTCCGAGATGGGCTGCGACGAGGCGCAAGGCTACTACTTTCGCCGGCCGATGCCGGAAGACGAGTTCGCGTGTCTGGTGACTGCCCCCGTCTCGCGCCGCGGCATCTCTTCGGACCGCGGCTTGCTGCGTTCGGCCTGAGCCCTCAGCACACCGCGTACGCGCGAAGAAAGGTCGCCACGCCGCGTGTGACGGCGGCAGGGATCTGTTCGCCTGCCGGGTACGACAGGATGCCGAGCTGCGCGCGCTGCGTCAGATCTTCTTGGCACAACATGGAGAAGTGGACCGCCGCGATGCGCGCGTCTTTCGATCGAGAGCTCTCCGCTCGCCGTGTACTTCTGCAAGTAGGCCCCCAATGTCGCCTGCACCACGGCGGCTCCGCGGTCGAACAACATCTGCCCGATGGTGGGAAACCGCAGGCTCTCTGCGTCTGTCTGCCGGTCAGCGAGACGAACGCCGATGATCGCCGTCTTCAGCTCGGAAGATGGCAGCATGCAACGACATCGCCGACTACGTCTTCTCACGACGAGCACATCGTGCGCATCGCGGTCCGCTGCAACGGTCAGGAGGAGCCATGTTTCACGCTCGCTCCATGACGATTGCTGCGCGTTGTTGGGTCACATCCTGATCCCGCGGAGCCTTGAGACCTACGGCGGCAGAATGGTGAGCTCGAGATTGTATTGGCCTGCAGAGCCGCTGTTGCCGTCCACGATTACGTAGTAGCTGCTGCCTGCGGTCACCGGGACGCTCGTCGTCTCGAGCGCGCCGACCCCCCCAACTTCGGAGCAGTCAATCTGCCCCGCAGTGGCAGTGCAAGATGGCGTGCGAACATAGAGCGATGCGTCGTACGAAGGATCGAGCGCGGCGATCAAGGTCCCGGTCTGTCCGGCCACGACCTTGTAGACGATGTCTTTCGTGCTGGGGGAGTTGCACAGGCCCGTGCCGTTGCGATCTGGGTTGGCTGCCGAAGTGTCGCCGCTGAACGACTGGGTGTCGTTGAAATCGGAGATCGCCACGGTCTGCCCGGGGCAGTCGTCGCCCGGGACCATCGTGCTCAAGGTGCCCGCCAACAAGAACTCGCCAGTGGTCCCGAAATATCCATCGGCGAACACATAGTAGGTCGTGCCGCCGCTGACGGCGAAAGTCAGCTCTTCAGCGCCGCCTTGGAAGGTCGAGTCGGCGCACACCAGGGTAGCGGAGCCTTCGCAGTCGGTCTTCACGTAGAGAACCGGATCGAGATCGTTGTTGATCGCCAGCATCTCGACCGTCATCACGCCGCTCGCAGTTGCGGTGAACGCGTAGACGATCTCGGGCGACTCGTCGCCACCGCAGCTGCCGATATAATCCGAGGCGGCGTCGGCGGTGTTTCCCCCGAGGGTGATGCCGGGGCCGGGCGCGACGTCGGCGGCGATGCCAGGGCAGCCGAAGGTCGTCGGTACGTTCACGACGCATCCGTTGTTGCACGAGTCGTCGTCGGTGTCGTTGCCGTCATCACACTCTTCGGTGCCGAGCTGGGCCTGCCCGTCTCCACAGAAGGCAGCTACGCAATCCACACAGTCGTCGGTGCCGACGCGGTTTCCGTCGTCGCAGTCTTCGCCGGCGTCGACCTCACCGTTCCCACAGCCCGCACCAGCTGCGCAGACGCTGGAACAGGCGTCTCCGTCTTCTTCGTTGCCGTCGTCACAGTCTTCGACGCCGGCCTGTGTGAAGCCGTCGCCACACGTCGCGGCGATGCAACCCGTCACGCAGGCGTCGGTGTCCTCGGCGTTGCCGTCGTCACAGTCTTCGACACCCGCGAGGATGCCGTCGCCGCACTTCGCCAGCGTGCAGTCGCTCAAACAGCCATCGAGGTCGTCGAAGTTGCCGTCGTCACACTCCTCGCCCAGGTCGGGGTCGGCGAAGCCGTCACCACAAATGAGCTCGGCGCACTCGCCCTCCGGACTGGCGCACGGCCCATAAGAAGCGCCGTCATCGAGACAAGTTTTGGTGCCCTCCAAGCCGCCGGGGCACTTGCAGAACACCTCCTCGCCCGCGATACACAACGTTTCGGCTGTCTCGCAGGCAGCAAAGGCCGCCGCCAGCAGCAGTAGGCTTCCGAACGCAACGCCACCGAGCAAACTTCGGATCATCTGAACGCCCTTCGCGCCCGTGCGCAGGTCGAGAGACTCGATACGCCCCCGGCCAGTCTTTTCTACCACGCGTTCCGCGGCTCGAACAACGTTCCGTTGGCCGACATAATTCGCGGCAGACGGTACTGTCTGGCCATGTCTGCGGAGGGTCGCCATGTCTGCCGAGGCTAGTGACCCCAAGACGATACGTCGCGTCATCGTGGCGGCGTCGCTGTCGAGTGGTACGACTTTTACCTGTACGGCAGCCTGGCTGTCTTTTTTGGAGGGCTGTTCTTTCCGGCCGGCAACGAGAGGGCGCAGCTGCTCGCCAGCCTGGCCACCTTCGGCGCGGGGTTCGGCGTCCGTCCGCTGGGCGCGCTCGTCTTTGGCCACATCGGCGACCTGGTCGGTCGCAAGTGCACGTTCTTGATCACGATGGTGACTATGGGCCTCGGCACAGCGCTGATCGGGCTGTTGCCGAGCTACGAGCAATGGGGCCTCTCGGCGACGGGTCTATTGGTTTTTTTGCGGCTCTTGCAGGGCCTCGCGCTGGGCGGCGAATACGGCGGCGCGGCGACCTACGTGGCGGAGCACGTGCCCGATAGCAAGCGCGGCTACTACACGAGCTTCATTCAGACGACAGCGACCGTGGGCTTCTTCATCAGCATGGGGGTGATCGGCGTTGCGCGCATCGGCCTCGGTGAAGAGGCGTTCAAGGCGTGGGGCTGGCGCATTCCGTTTCTGCTGTCCTTCGTGCTCTTGGGTATTTCGCTTACATCCGCGTGAAGATGAGCGAGTCGCCCATGTTTGCGAAGCTGAAGGTCGACGGCAAAGTCCTAGTGGTTCACGTCATCGGCTACCTGGGCGAGCCGGTGAAGCCTGGAGCTCGAATCGATGCAACGGTTGCGCTGGGATCACTCGTCATCGAGTCGACCACTCGCGCGAACCGACGTTGGAATGAGACGCTCGAGGCTGCGCTGCAATAATCAGCTCAACGCGCGAACGCGCACTGACCGCTGACGCAAGTGGGCGTGCCCGGGCTGGCGCAGCTGCGACGACAAGGGGAGGCGCCCGGACGAACCCCCTTCATCGCCTTCGAGCGCCGCTGGTTCATTTCTGTCTGAGCGGCTTCGCGATGCGTGTTGGTCACGCTCCACGCGTCGCAACACTCATTGCGGATCATCACACATGTGTCTTTCGTGCAATCCGTCCAGGCGGACAGCAGATTGTTCGGATTCGAGAACGCCGGCGGCGCGCTCGATGACGCTGAAGACTGCTCGCGAAGATCGATTCGCGTGACGTTCCAGCTGCCGTTCTTCTGCGCGAGCTCCGCGTTGCCGACGACCCCCTCGCGTGGATAGCGAAACAGCACGGAAGCGTGTAGAGCTTCGACGTCGAGCTCTTCGATGATGAGCGCCTGGCTCTGCTCCGAGGCATCGACATAACGAACTGGCGTGCCGTGCGAGGCGAGACCGGGCTTCCCGGGTAGGTGGCCGCCATCCTCGAGCAAGAGCGGCAATCGGCCGGGCACCTCGGCGTGCACATAGGCTGCAAGGTCCTTGTGATCGATCAGCGCTTGCATCACCAGGGCTCGGTCATCGACCGCTCGGGGCGGCACCTTCGGCAATGGTTCGGGCAGCGGTGTCGTCGCCTGCGTATGGGTCGGCTCCACCGGCGCGTCACGGTTCGGACCACAGGCATACAGCGCACCAATCAAAAGCAAGCCGACTCGCATCGGACCATCTTGGCACCCAACGGATGGTTTGTATCGAAAGCCGGTCGTGGCGCATCCCTCCAGCTCGGTGCAGTCGCTGTCGGTGCTGCTTGTGCCGGGAGCTCAGCGCGAGCGCGCACATTGCTGGCCGCTGACGAAGTCGTCGCAGTCGTCGCCCCCAGTCGGCACCGACGCGTGGCCGTCGCCGTCGTTGTCGGTGCCGTCCACGCCGTCGCAGTTTTGATCGACGCCGTCGGGCGCGAGCACGCGGTTGCTCGCGTGACCGATGAAGTTGCCTGGGTCGAACAAGAAGTCGGAGTACGCCACGTGCGCGGCACCAGAGCCTTCGACTGCCAAGGAGCCGCCGTTCCACCCGAAAAACAGAGGCTCCAGCGTCCAGTCGGCGTCTGTCTGGGTGGCGTAGGTCATCTGGCCGACGTCGTCATGGGCGATGTGCACCTGGCCGTCGACGTCGACAGCGATCGAGGTCCGAAACCCGACCTGACCGTCAACATGCGCAGGCGCCCAGCCTGCGCCGCTGTTGCTTGCGTAGAAGATGCCGCCAGCCACGAAGTTGGAGTAGCCGACGTGCAAACCTTCGGCGCCATCGATCGCGACAGACGCCGCGCCGAAGGTCCCCGACGAAACGACGAGCTCGCTGACCCAGTAGCCTTTCAGCCGGTCTGCGTGTCGCAGCGCTCCGTCCTCTGCCGCGTACACGATGTGAGGCTGCCCTGACGGCGTCAGCGCCAGGCTCGGCGCGCCGTCGGGTGCGTCGTCGATGGTGGCGATGGACCAGCTCGCACCGGCGCGTGTCGCGACACGCAGGCCGTCTGTCGCGGCGTACGCGAGGTGCTCGTCGCTGCCGTGCACGGAGAGCGAAGGATCGCCGATCGCCAGCTGATCGACTGGCTCGACGCTCCACCCGTCAGCGCTGGCAGTCGCGAGAAACACGCCCGTGCTGGTGCGGTAAGCGACGCGCACGGTTCCAGCTGCGTCGACCGCCAGTGAAGGGACGCCGGTGGCATCCGACGCCACCAGCGCATGCGACCAGCTGCCGGCCCGGTTGTGCACGACCTCCAGCCCTTGCTCGACGAACGCGATGTGCACCGCGCTCGAAGCATCGATCGCAACGGCAGGCGCCCAGCTGCCGAGCGCGGTGGAGCCCGGTGAGATCGGCTGTGTGAGCCACGGTCCGATGAGCGCGTTGGTGTCGGGGGCGCCCGGGTGACGAGCCGGGTCTCTGTCGTCGCAGTCTTGTCCACCACAGCGCCGCGCGAGATGACCATCACTATCGTCGTCGCACGGGTCGGGCGCGCCTCCGCCGTCAGCGCTCGAGGCGGCGCCCTCTCCGGATCCGCCGGTCGTCAGCGGGTCCGATTCGAGCTCCGGCGAGGGCAGACCCGTCCGACACGCGACGATCGCGAGCGCGACGATCGCGGCTCGGCTCGAAGGGCGGGGTGTCGTGAGGGCCACGACAATCGTCTACCCCCCTCCGCGCGACTCCGGAAGTCGCATGATCGAGACATGGTTGTACCGGCAGGCCGAACAATCGTCGCAATACAAACGCGAAACGGCACATCGAGAGTCTTCGATGTGCCGCATCGCCCGATCAAGAGAAAATGTCAGGCGTCGTAGTAGAGAAAGTACTCGTACGGCACCGGACGCAAACGCACCGGGTCGACCTCGCGCTCCTTCTTGTAGTCGATCCACGTCTCCAGCAGGTCGCGCGTGAACACGTCGCCGCGCAGCAAGAACTCGTGGTCTTTCTCGATGGCAGAGAGCGCATCGGAGAGTGAGCCAGGCATCGTCGGCACGTGCTTCAGCTCTTCCGGAGAGAGCGAGTAGATGTCCTTGTCGAGCGGATCACCCGGGTCGATCTTGTTGATGACGCCATCGAGGCCGGCCATCATCATGGCGGCAAACGCGAGGTAGGGGTTGCAGGTCGCGTCGGGAAAGCGCACCTCGATGCGGCGGGCCGTGGCGGAGTTGCCGGCGACCACCGGGATGCGAATCGAAGCCGAGCGGTTGCGGCTCGAGTAGGCCAGGTTGACAGGTGCTTCGTAGCCCGGCACCAAGCGACGATAGCTGTTGGTGGTGGGGTTGGTCAGCGCAGCGAGCGCCTTGGCGTGCTTCAAGATGCCGCCGATGTAGTGCAGACCGAGCTCGCTCATGCCTGCGTAGCCGTCGCCAGCGAAGAGCGGCTTGCCTTCGCGCCAGAGCGACTGGTGACAGTGCATGCCCGAGCCGTTGTCGCCGAACAGCGGCTTCGGCATGAAGGTGGCGCTCTTGCCGCGCTTCTTTGCCGTGTTCTTCACCACGTATTTGAACCACAAAAGATCGTCGGCCATCTTGGTGAGCGTGTTGAACTTGATGCCGATCTCACACTGACCGGCGGTGGCGACCTCGTGGTGGCCGACCTCGACCGTGATGCCTGTCGCTTCCAGCGTGGTCATGATGTCGTTGCGCAGATCGCCCAGCGTGTCGTTCGGCGGCACGGGGAAGTAGCCCTCTTTCGGGCGCACCTTGTGACCGAGGCCGGCCTTGGCGGTGTTCCAGTGGGCTTCGTCGCTGTCGATCTCGTAGGAGCTGCAGCGCTGCGAGTTTTCGTAGCGGACCGAGTCGAAGACGAAGAACTCGGCTTCGGGGCCGAAGAAGACGGTGTCGGCGAGGCCAGTCGAGCGCAGATGCGCCTCTGCCTTTTGCGCGATGTAACGCGGGTCACGGCCGTACGGTTGGCCCGTGATCGGGTCGAGCACGCGGCACACCATGCTGAGGGTGGGGCGCTCGTAGAACGGGTCGAGTCGCGCAGTGTCCGCCATCGGCACGATCGACATGTCCGATGCGTTGATCGGCTGCCAACCGCGGATGGACGAGCCGTCGAAGCCGATGCCGTCCTCGAACAGCGTGTCGTCGAGTCGACGCACCGGCAGCGTGGTGTGCTGCAGCGTGCCCGGCAAATCGACGAACTTCAGATCCAAGTACTCGACGGCGTTCTTCGACGCGAACTCGATGACCTCTTTGGGCGTCATGACTTTCTCTTTTTCTCTTCTGTGAGTGTTCGTTTTGGCTGATCGCTCGAAAAATTGCGGGACGTAAGTCGCGTCAAATAGCGTCTTCGCCGCGCTCGTCGGTGCGGATGCGAATGACGTCTTCCACGTCGTAGACGAAGATCTTTCCGTCGCCGATGCGTCCTGTTTTCGCGCTCTTCAAGATCGCGTCGATCACGGCCTCGACCTGGCCGGCGGGTACGACCACGTCGATCTGCACCTTGGGTACGAAATCGACCACATAGGCAGAGCCGCGGTAGACCTCCTTCTTTCCGCCGGTGCGGCCGAAGCCTTTGACCTCGGTCACGGTCATGCCGCCGATGGGCACTTCTGCGAGCGCGTCTTTGACCTCGTCCAGTTTGAACGGGCGAATGATGGCAACGACCCTCTTCATGCTGTCCTCGCTGGTTTGGCCGAAGATCTACTAGCCGAACCGTGTTTCGGGATCGTTTCGCGCCAGCAGTTCAACCGGAGGTTCTACCAACAACCGGAATTCCTCCGTGCCTTCTGGGACAAAAGCGCGCGCAAGCGCCCGGGCTTCGTCCCACTCGGCACGGAGGAATTGAACCGGGGCAGGCATGTGTTGAAGGTAGAGGCCCGGTCGAATAGGCTGCCCCCGCAAGGCCTCCTATTCGATGGCGTCGACCCAAAAGGCGAAGATCCCCGTCGGTTTCGTCATCGCTAGCAAATACCGCGTTACCGGTGAGCTAGGCCGTGGCGGAATGGCCGCGGTTTACGAAGCGGAAAACGTCGATATCGGCAAGCGCGTGGCCATCAAGGTCCTCGCGCAAGAGCTGACGTCGTCGACCATCGTGGTCGAACGCTTCCTTCGCGAAGCGCGAGCCGTCGCCGCGATTCGTAGCCCGTTCATCTGTGATGTCTACGATTCCGGGCGCTTGGATGACGGCCGCCCGTTTCTGGTGCTCGAGCTGCTCGAGGGCGAGTCCCTGTACGAGCGTATGGTTCGCGTCGGGCAAATTGATCTGGAAACAACGGTCGGCGTGATGGCTCAAGCCTGTCGAGGGCTGGTGAAGGCGCACGCAGCGGGCATCGTTCATCGCGATCTAAAACCAGAAAACATCTTCGTGACCAAAGACGAAGAGGGTCGCACGCTCGCCAAGATTCTCGATTTCGGTTTGGCCAAGTTCTACCAACCGGTGGAAGAGGGCGCCGAACAAGCGCGCCTCACACGCGACGGCGCAGTGTTCGGCACGCCTGCGTACATGAGCCCGGAGCAAGTGCGCGGGCAGGGCGCAGTCGACGCGCGTGCCGATTTGTGGGCGCTCGGCTGCATCACGTACGAGTGTGTGACTGGCCGCACCGTCTGGTCGACGGATCAAGGTGTGGCGATGACCTTCGCGCAGATCGCACAGGGCAACGTGCCCGACCCGCTCACGTTCCGCCCTGACTTGCCCGAGTCGTTTCGCGCTTGGTTCAAGCGTTCGCTCGACAAGGACATCAACAATCGCTTCCAAGGCCCGAAAGAGTTCGCAGACGAGCTGATGGCGGCGACTGATTTTTCTCCGGGTGGCGCAGCATCGCGCGGTAGCGAAGCCTCGCAAGACATCTTCTTCCTCACCAGGCCCGGCTCCGAGGCGGCCATCCTGCCGAACAGCCAGCGCAACTCCAACGCGCAAGAGACAGCCGCCGCCGTCGCGCCAAAGCTGCCGCCGCCTCCACAGTCGAGCCAACCATCGCGGCTCTCGACGCAGCAAGCAGCGCCTTCAGGCGGCACGGGGCGTTCGCTCTTGCTCGTGGGTCTCTTGGGCGCGCTCACTGCGGGCGGCTATTTCGCCTACCGTACGTACAATCCGTCTCCACCTGCGGCGGCATCGAACAGCGCTGATCCGAACGCGAGCGCGTCGACGAGCGCCGCGGCCATGGCGCCGACTGCGAGCGTCTCCGCGCTGGCACACGACACGGGCTTGCCGTTCCGACCGTTGGTCGCGGGTGCGCAGGCCATGCTCGCCAAGGGCGACTTCGAGGGCGCGCGCGGCAAACTGAAAGAAGCAGTCGATCTCGGTGCGCACTACATGCCGCAGACGCTCTTGCAGCACCTCGACACCGTCAAGGCAGGGACCAAACACGAGCCGCTGTGCAAGCTCACCGGCCTGGGGCGACCGCGCAGCTACGACCTGATGGAAGAGAAGGTGAAGGCGATCGCCGCCTCTCGCCCCACGATCGCGGTGAGCGCTGCAGGCACCGTGATGGTGTGGACGGAGATGGCCGACGGAAATGAGCACACCTACGCGGTCGCGCTCGACGAAGCCCTGCGCGCAAAGACGAAGCCGTTCGACGTCACTCCCGAAGCACAGCTCGTGCAGCGGCCCGAGATCTACGCTTCAGGCGATCGTTTTCTCCTGATCTACTGGGACACCAGAGGCGAGCCTGGCGTGTATGCGCGCTATCTCGACAAAGACGGGCGCATCGACAGCTCTGCCACCAAGATCGCGATGGCTGCTGGTGGCGCCGCTTCGCCCACCGTTTCGCTGATGCCGGACCAGAAAATGTTGTTCACTTGGACGGAGCCTACCGACAAGAACACGGAAGACTTCTACGCGCGCATCTTCAGCCCGTCTTTCGAGCCAGCCGGCGACAAAGTGCGGCTGACGGCGTTCAAGCCCAGCCCGGTCGGGCGGGCCAGGGTTCGCTTTCCTGTCGGCGCCATCGACGGCGACTCGCTGCGACTCGCCTATCGTATGGAGCGCGATCCCGACCGCGTCGTTCAGCACATCCGTGTGCCGTTCACCGCGCTCACCGAGGGCGGCGTGAAGTCGGACGGCATGACGAGCAACACGCCGGATCGCATCGCCGGCGCGCTCGAAGTGGTCAGCCCAGCCAAGATGCGCGCAGACAATCCGTCGATGTCTTGTTCGCCGAACGACTGCTTCATCGTGTGGCACGAAGAAAATCGCGACGGCGTGTGGGCCGCGCCAGTGCCGATCGGCACGCCAGTCCCGCTCTACAAGCGCGAGGTCGTGAACAACCTGGGTCGCAACCCGACTGTCGCCGTCGACTCCAAGGCGCAGTTCCAGGTGTTCTGGTTCGAGCGCAGCAAGCTGATGACCAGCAGGCTCGACCGCGATGGCGTGCGAGAGCCCTCCGTGGTTGGTCGCATGACGACGGCAGATCGACCCGAGCCCAGCGTGTCGCCCGGGCTCGTTCCGGGTCAATGGTTCGTCGCGTGGAGCGACTTCGAGGGCGGTCATCCGGAGGCCTTCGTCGCGCGGGTTGACTGCAAGTGACCGCGTCAATGGGCTGCACCGGCACCAGCGATGAGCGAGAGGGGGCCGCAGATGTTGACCATCCCGGCGCGGGGTGACCTCCACAGTCGTCCGATCGAGACCGAGCGACTCGTGTTGCTTCCGGTCGACCCGAACGACGGTCACGAGCTGTGGTTCGCCGTAAACGGCTCGCGTGCGACGCTGCAGCGCTGGCTGCCGTGGGTGCAGTACCACACCGATCCAGTTGCCAGCGGTCGCTTCGCCGAGGCATGCGCAAGCGATTGGGATCAGGGCCGCGCGGTCCGTTTCGTGATTCGCGAGAAGGGCGCGGGTACGCTGCTCGGCATCGTCGGTCTCGAGCAATGTGTACACCTCCATCGCGCGTGTGAGCTCGGCTACTGGCTGCGTAACGAGGCCCATCGTCGCGGTCACATGACCGAGGCGGCTCGCGCTTGTGTCGAGTTCGCCTTCCGGCGAATGGGCGCACACCGGGTGCGTGTGGCCGCGGCCACCGACAACCATCGCTCGCTCAGCGTCATCTCGAGGCTCGGGTTTCGTTTCGAAGGGCTCGCGCGTCAGGCCGAGTGGTGTGACGCGCGCTGGCTCGATCACGCAGTGTTTGCGCTCTTGGCGACCGACATGACGTGAGACGGCTCTCGCTACTACCGGTCGCGCCGCTGTTGGTCGTTCTGATCGGCCTGGCTGCGGCAGTCACGATCGTGGCGCTGGGGGTCTCGCAAATTCGTCGAACCGGTGATCGAGAAGCGCAGCTGCGAGCCAACACGGTCGCGGCGGCGATGGCCAGCCGGCTTCGTTTCACAGCGCTCGAAGACCGCGGTCAGCTGGTCGACGAAGCGGCACAAAAGGGCGGTGATATCGAGCTCTTGCTGGTCAGTCAAGACGGGCACATCGTCACTGACGCGAGCCTCGGAGGCGTCTCGCGCGAAGAGATCGTGCGCATGTTGGTCGCTGGAGAAGGCGTCTCGGCGACGCTCGGTGGGCGCCAACGATTCGGCACACGGCCACTCGGTCCACCGCTCGAGCACCTTTCCGTGATCGCTCTGGCCGCGGCGCCCGAAACGCCGAGCGAGACGCTTCGGCTGGTGCGAGCCGTCGCGGCGCTGACGGCGCTCTTGGTGGGGATCGCGGCGGCGGTAACCTTCAGCTACGCGCGCGCAGCGAACGACGAGGTCGCCCTCCTTCGCGAGCGCATTCGAAAGATGGCGGACCCGAAGATCGAGGCGGTAGGCACCACCATTCCGATCCGGGCGCTGGACGAGGTGGGCCTTCTCACGATGGCCTTCAATACCCTGGTCGATCGCTTCATCGCCGCCGAAAAGACCTACCGCGCCGACCTCGCCGAGGCCGCACGCGTGGACGCTGAGCGGCTCGAATTTTTGGCCGGGCTGAGCCACGAGCTGCGCACGCCGATGAACGCGATCTTGGGCTTCTCGCACGTGCTGGAGAGCGGCGTAGACGGCCCGCTCTCCGGTGATGCGCGCGAATCGGTCGAGATCATCCGTACCAGTGGCGAGCATCTGCGCACGCTGATCGACGACATTCTGGATCTCTCCGCGCTCGAGTCCGGTGAGCTCAAGCTCACTAAGCGAGCTGTCGACGTGCGCCGCATCGCAGACGATGTGGTGCGCGAAGCGACCGCGCTCGCCCGTCACAAGAAGCTCGTGCTCTCTGTCGAGTGCGCGAGCAGCGTGGTCGTGTTGGCCGACAAGCGTCGTGTCCGCCAAATCCTGACCAACCTGGTCTCCAACGCAGTGAAGTTCACGCCGCACGGCACGGTCATCGTGCGTATCGCCGAGCGCGGCCGCTTTGCGCTGATCGACGTGGCAGACACCGGCTACGGCGTTCCCGAGAACGAACGCGCGGTGATCTTCGAGGCGTACCGTCAGGTCGCCGGCGCTCGCCTTCATCACGGTGGCGCTGGGCTCGGTCTGGCCACGGTGAAGCAGCTGGTCGAGCTGCATGGTGGCGATATCCGGCTCACCAGCGTCGTCTCGGAAGGCTCGACCTTCTCATTTCGTTTGCCGCTGGCCAGCGAAGAAGATCTCGCGCACTCCGAGACACGCGTCAGCGTCAGCAGCGTGCTGCCTCCGGATCCGGAGAAGGTTCGATGAACGTCGCAGTCGCGTTCTCCAAAAAGACAATCGTCGAGCAGGCGCTGATGACGGCGCTCTCGTTCGCCGTGCTGGCGTCCCTCGCGCCAGCCGTGTTGCGGCTCGACGCCGTCTCCGAGATTCTGTGGCGTGTGGCGGCTGTCGGCGGCGTCGCTGCCATCGCCGTCAGCGGATGGACATTCCTGCGCGTGCGGCCGCACCGTTTCACGCTGCGCACACTGGCGCTCGGTGGCAGCGCCATCGAGCCGAGTGACGTCGAGGGCCTGCGCATCTTGCCCAATGGCTCGGTCGCGTCGCACCTGGTGATCGGCTCGCTGGCGGCGCTGTCGCTGGCGCTGCCGGGGTTTCGGCCCCTCGCGCTCGGCGCCGAGGTCGCTCGCGAGCTTGCGTTGCTCGGGATCATGACGTCGCTAGCAACCAGCATCCCCGCTTTCGTTTTGTTTCAATCGGGGGTCGCCCGTCTGCTCGAGACGGCCCCGCTCGAGCCGGTGACGGAGCAGCTGCAGACCCTGGCAGCGCGCAAAATTCCCCAGAAGAGCTCGCGACAAAACCTCATCTTCGCTGTGGCTGTACCCGTCGCGCTGGTGGGTGTCGGCGGTGCGCTGGCGAGCTACGCCCATTTGCGCGCGATCACCAACTCGAGCCGCCACGCCACCGCTGTGGCGATCGGGCGCGGGGTCGTCGGGGCGGGTGAGACGCGACGCAGCGCCGGTCAAAAGGCGGCTATCGAGACGGCCAGTCGCCTCGGTTACGAGGTCGTGCTCGAGGCCGAAGGTAGCGCCGAAGAAGCACCATTCGGCGACGTCACCCGCACCGCCGACGACCGCCTGGCGATCACGCTTCCGTTGGCAGAAGGCAGCGTCAGCGTTCGATACACGAGCGAGCTCGGCTTCTCCGCGTCGGCGCCGCTATTCCTGGTAGCGATCTCGTTCGCGTTGCTCGCGATGCTGGCAGCGCAAGCTGTGGCGCGTCTCGTCGCAAGTGATCTCTCGCGTGTCGCGCAGCGCTTGCGCACCCTCGGCACCGAAGAGGTGCTGCACAGCGAAGAGAGGGCGACGCGGTTCGAAGGGCGGTTTCGCGCGGTGGGTGAGTTGTTCGACGCTGCTTTGGCGCTGGCCGACCGTTTTCGGGTGTTCGCGGCGGCACAAGAGCGCGCCCTCGAGGCTCGCGAAAACGCGCGGCGAGCGCGAGGGCTGTTGTTCGCGAGCGTGAGCCACGATCTGAAGAGCCCGCTCAACGCGATCCTGGGGTTCGCCGATTCGATCGACCCGCTCGAGCTCAGCCCGTCGCAACGCGAGAGCCTGGACTTGATTTCGACGCGCGGGCGCGAGCTCGTCGCGCTGATCGAGACCATTCTCGACGCGGCCCGCATCGAGGCGGGGCAGCTCGAGCTCGATCGGCGCCGTTTGACTGTCGGTGCCTGGCTCGCGAGCGCCGCCAAGCTCGCGCGAGAGCTCGGCCTCGAATCGGGCGACTTGCGCGTCGAGCTTGGCGAAGAGCTGCCCCTCACCGACGTGGACCCGGTGTACTTGCCCCGCGCCCTCGCCGTGATCATCGCCCATGCGCTGCGCGCCCCGACCATCGAGGGCGGCAGCGCGACGGTGACGGTGCGCGCGTCGCTACTGGCCGGCGACGACCGTGTCCGCATCGAGATCGATCACGGCGCCACATCGATCACTGCAAGCGAGCTGTCCGCGTTGTTCGATCGCAAGACCTCGTCACGAGGCCGCGGGCTCTCACTTGGCCTCAGCATCGCGCGCACCATCTTCGAACGGCACGGTGGCGCCATCGAAGTTCACGGCGACCCGCAGGGGGCGCCGCTGGTGCTCGCGTTCGTCCCCGTCGCAAAGACGCCGTAGCTGCGCGTCATCTGCAAAGCAAAGGCCTTCAGGCCTTGGCAAGCCGAGTTCCGAGGGTTAAGTCTCTCTCACTGAATGCAACGCCGCCCGGTTCGAATCAACGACGATGCCCTGCGCGACAATCTGTCGCGTCTGGACACGTACACCAAGATGCTCGACCGGCGGGTCAGTGAGCTCGGCGTCGCATTCAACAGCGATTTGGCCCGCGAAGAGAGCACGCTGGCGGTACTCGAAGCCGAGGTCGCTGTCGGCCTGGTGAAGAGCGCCGCTTACGAGGTTTCGCTGCGGCTACTCTCGCACGGCGTCGCCCGCGACGCGGCCAAAGACATCGTGCCGCGGCTCGGCAAGTATCAAGCGGCGCTCGGCCGCTTCGAGCAGACGTTCGGTCCCATTCCGCGGGCCTGACTCCCAAGATCCGAGGCGCGCTACTCGAACAGCTTGCCCTGATCGGCGGCGCCTTTGGGCAACGGCCGGCTCAGATGCTCGTGCGCTTTTCTCGTGGCGATTCGGCCCCGTGGCGTGCGCCCAAGGAAACCTTGCTGGAGCAGGTACGGCTCATACACATCTTCGACCGTGTCGCGTGGCTCACTGAGCGCGGCGGCCAAGGTGTCGAGGCCGACGGGCCCGCCATCGTAGTCGTCGATGATGATCGAGAGCAGCCGCCGGTCCATCATGTCGAGGCCGGCCGTGTCGATATCGAGCCGTTCAGCCGCGTGCTCGGCGATCTTGGCGCTGATATCACCATTGCCGATCACCTCGGCAAAGTCGCGCACGCGCCGAAGTAGTCGGTTGGCGACACGCGGCGTCCCGCGCGAGCGAGCTGCGATGCTGCGTGCGCCGGCCTCGTCGATGGGCACGTCGATCAGGGATGCGCTGCGCTTCACGATGCGCTCGAGGTCTTCGATTGGGTAGTAGTCGAGCCGAGTCACATAGCCGAAGCGCGACAGCAGCGGTCCGGTGAGCAAACCTGTGCGCGTGGTGGCGCCGACCAGCGTGAACGGCTTCAGCGCCAGCTGGATGGTCGTCGCGTACGGGCCTTCGCCGGTCATGATGTCGATCTGAAATGATTCGATCGCCGGATACAGGCTCTCTTCGACAACCGGCGACAGTCGATGAATCTCGTCGATGAACAAGACGTCGCCGTGCTCGAGCTTGGTGAGTAGGCCCGCGAGCGCACCCTTGTGCTCGATCGCCGGGCCGCTCGTCGCGTGCAGCGTGACGCCCATCTCTTTGGCGATGATCGTCGCCAGGGTGGTCTTTCCGAGGCCCGGCGGGCCGGACAAAAGCACATGATCGAGCGCTTCTTTTCGCCGTCGCGCAGCTTCGACGAAGATCTTCAGGTTCTCTTTGTGTTTGGTCTGCCCGATGTATTCGTCCAGGCTTCCGGGCCTGAACAAGCGGTCGTAGCGTTCGTCGTCACTCGACCCCGCTGGAGAAACGACCCGCCCAGCAATCCCTTGCTGGGCTTTGTGATCTCGCTCGGCCATGGGCCAGTCGAGATAGCGCTGGGGGTTGGCTGGCGCAATTCAACCGGAGGTTGAATCAACAAACAAAAAATTCCCCCGTCGCTCCGAGACAAAAGGCGCGCGCCAGCGGCCGCTGCGCAGCCAAGAGCTGGCTGGGGGAATTTTCTTCGTTGGGCTCCGCACCTGGTAGCCTTGCTAGCGTGGGTCCAGTTGCCCCCATCCTGATCGTCGACGACGACGCCATCTCCCGCTATGTGCTGACCCAAGCGCTGGACAAAGCCGGGTTCCGCTGCGCAGCGGTCGGCTCGGGGCAAGAGGCGATCGTGTGGCTCTCCCGCAACGAGCCGCGCCTGATCTTGCTCGACTTGATGATGCCGCCACCGGACGGCTACACCGTTCTGCGCACCATCCGCGCGACGCCCGACACCCGCGAGATCCCCGTCGTGGTGCTGACGGCGCTGGACGCAGAAGAAGAAGTTTCGCGAGCCTTCGAGATGGGCGCGGACGACTTCGTACGCAAGCCGTTCAAGACAGCCGAACTCATCGCGCGCATCGGCAGCCAGCTGCGCATGCGCGAATACGTCGCAGAGCTCGCTCGTCGCGAACGAGACGCGCGCGTCGTGCTCGAGCTCACCCAGACGCTCTCGTCCACGCTCGATTTTCGCGACATCTTGTACACGGTCGTACGTCGCATTGCCGACGTCGCCCGCGTCGACCGCTGCAGCATCGTGCTCGTGAGAGAAGAGGGGCGTGTCGGCTACGTCGTGGCTGCCAGCGATGACAAAGAGATTCGCGATTTGCCGATCGATTTGCACAAGTATCCCGAAATTCGGCGGGTGCTCGAGACAGGCGAGCCGCTCATCATCGACGATGCATCGACCGACCCCATGCTCGATGTCGTGCGCGCCACGATTCCACCGCAATCGTTTCGTTCGGTCGTGTGCATCCCGATCTTGTACGAGGACCGCCCGCTGGGTGTGCTCTTTCTGCGCGGGCGCGAGCCGCATCGACCTCTCGAACACGAGCTGTGGGTGGCGCGCACAGTCGCCAGCGCCACGGCGATCGCCCTGCGCAACGCGCGCATGATGCAGAGCTTGCGCGATCAGACGCGCGAGAGCACCTACGCGCGCTTCGAGGCCGAGCGCCGGATCCGCGCGCTCGAACCGTACGCCGACTTTTTTCATGCCTCAGCGGACGGCATCGTCGTCGTCGAGCGCAAGGGCGTCGTGCTGTTCTCGAACCCCCGCGCGCGTGAAATGTTGGCACCGAAGAGCGATTCCCCACCGGGGGAAGGGGCTCTGCCGGCCATGGCGCGATCGTCGTTCTTCGACTGGCTGGTGCCGGAAGATCAGGATCGCCTGCAGAAGCTGCTGACTGAGCTGTTCGAAGGCGAGGGCATCCCGTCCTCCAAGCTTCGCAAGACGACGGATCTCGAGGTGCTCTCCGGCGGCCGCCGTCGCACCATCGCCGTCAGCGTCGCAGCCATCGGCGGTGAAGGAAGCGAGCTGCTCGACGAAGAGGCAGCCCTGTTGACCTTCCGCGACGTGACCCAAGAGCGCGCGACCGAGCGCGAGCTGACCAAGACGAAGGAGTTCCTCGAGCGCGTGATCGAGAGCTCGGTCGATGCCATCATCTCGGCCGACATGCAGGGTAACATCCTGCTGTTCAACCGTGCGGCAGAGCGCGTTTTCGGCTCGCCTGCGAGCGACATCGTGGGGCAAACCAACGTCCGCGATCTGTACCCTTATGGGCTCGCTCGCGAGATCATGCAGCTCATCCGCGGTAGTGCGCACGGGGGCGCGGGCCGGCTCGAGGGCCACGAAACGTTTGTTTTGGGACGAGACGGAGGGTCGATCCCAGTCTTGATCTCCGCCGCGCTCATTTTCGACCAGGGCACACCGATCGGTTCAGTCGGCGTCATGACTGATTTGCGCGAGCGTTTGCGGATGCAGGCCAGCCTCGACGCCGCTGAGCAAGAGCTGCGCAACCGCGAGCGCCATGCCCTCGTCGCAGAGCTCGCCGGGGCGGCGGCGCACGAGCTCAACCAACCCCTCACCAGTGTGCTCGGCTACGCGGAGATCATCCGCCGTCGCGCGAAAGACGGGCTGCCCCACATCCGCGAGACCGAGTCGCTGGCAGCCGAGGCCGATCGGATGGCCGACATCGTGCGCAAGATCGGCACCATCACCAAATACGAAACGAAGGCCTACGTCGGCGACGCCAAGATTCTCGATCTCGATCGCTCCAGCGCATCGACCTCTGTCGCTCCCGACAGCGGGCCTGGCAGTAGCCCTGCCGGTGGAGGACGCTCGTGAGCGTCAAAGTCGATCGCCTCGAGGAGACGGTCGCGTTCGGTTCCTCCGATCTAGAAGGGCGGCTCTTCACACAGCTCGCGACGCTTCCACCCGACGGCGAGCTGGAAGATGCGCTGTGGGCGATCGTCTCGACCTTCGCGGAGGGCCTCGACGACCTGTCGGTCGGCGTCTGCGTGCCGCAGTTCGGTGGTGACCAGCTGATTGTGCGGCATGCGCCGCGGCCGAGTCAGCCGCGCGTCACCGACGCGGCGCGGTTGTTCCCCGAGACGGAGTACGAGCTCGTGTTGTCGGTGCCGTTCGACGCAGGCACCACGCTGCATATCGGCAGCGACAGCGAACCCGACTCGGCGTTGCGACGTGTATCGGATCAGCTAGCGCTCGCTGTCGGGTCGACCATTCGCCGCGCCCGCTTCGCCGAGCGCATCAAGCGAGAAGTGCTGGAGACCGAGGAGCTACGCGAGCGCGCCGTGCAGAACGACAAGCTGGCCGGTCTCGGGCGCATGGCGGCGAGCATCGTGCACGAGCTGAACAACCCGCTGACGTCGATCGTCGCGTACACGGACTATCTCCGTCGCCGTTGGGATCAGCCGAGCGTCGACCCCTCCGATCGCGAGCGGCTCGGTCGCATCTCGGAAGCGGCCAACCGCGTGCTCTCGTTCACGCGCGATTTGGTGGCCTATTCGCGGCCCTCGACAGCCGACCCGTCGGCGCTCTCGATTCACGACGTGGTCGAGCGTGCGTTGGTCTTTTGCGAGCACTTGGTGAGTGATCGTAGCGCGACGATCGTGCGTGAGTATGGCGAGCTACCACCGATTCGCGGCCTGCATGGCCCGCTCACGCAAGTGTTCGTCAACTTGATCACCAACGCCTGCCAGGCGACGAGCGCGAGCGGGGGCTCGATCACGATCGAGTCGGCGTACCACCCGGATCGAGGCGTGGTCGTCTTGCGCGTGCGTGACGAAGGTCACGGCATCGAACCGGGCCACATCGACCGGCTGTTCGAACCCTATTTCACTACGCGCGGCGATGGTGGCGGTAGCGGTTTGGGGCTCAACATCGTCAAGACGATCGTGGTGAGCCATGGCGGCTCGGTCGCCGCTGGCCACAACGAGCCGCGCGGTGCCGTCTTCTCGGTCGAGCTGCCCACACCGACCAAGTGATCGGATTGCAACACGGCGTCAGCCGGAGATCTTGATGCCGACGACCAACACGCCGCCGTCGTACTTTTGGCCGGCGATGAAGAAGTACTTCCCCTTGAGGGCGGTGGCGCCCATGCCCGCGAGAAAGTCGCTGCCGTCTGCCTTCTTGATCGAGGCGTCGAGCAGGTAGCGCAACGCGTCCTCCGCCTTCTTACCCTTGGCGGTGTCCTTGAACGTGAGCGAGAGTTTGCCCCTGTCGGGCAGCACCAGCTCTTTTGCTTCACCTTTCGGAAGCTTGAAGCCTTCGATGCGCTTCAGCAGCTTGTAGCTGTTGTACGACGAGAAGGGCGGCTCCCCGAGCTCCGGAATCTTGCCGATATCAGGGTCGATGCCTTTGCCCGCGTTGGTCGCGTGAAGCACGATGATCTCGGCCTTCACTTCGGTCACGGCCGGCGCTTGCTTCTTCTTGTCGTCCGGCCCGGCGACGCCCTGCTGTTGGCCGTTCGCGACGGCCGAATCGGCGAACGCCGTACCGGTGACGAAGCAGACCAACAACGCCAAAGCAGCCGTCCTCATCGCATCCTCCAAGCCACGTCGCAGAGATGTAGAAGGCTCATTCGTCTTTCAACCAAACGACGGCGGTCGTCTGCCCTTTGCTGTCACTCGGAACGTAGTAGAGCGCGCCCGAGCGCGCGCTGAAGTCGACGGAGGCCACCTCGACCGAGGGGGACGACTCTTCTTCTGGGGGTATTGGAAGTGTAGCCAGCGGCTCGGTGGCGGTAGGCAGTGTCGCGGTTGTTACGCTCGGCTGCGTTAGAGCCACTTCCGGTGCGGACTGCTCGACCGGCGCAGTCAGGGCGGCCGAGGGGATCTCGGGGGGCGCCGAGCGACCCCAAACGAACAAGGCTGCCGCAGCTGCAGCTGCGAGGCCCGCGAGGCCCAGGATGAAGCGACCGTTGTCGTTCGCAGCGCGCAGCTCGCGCCTTTCTGCTGGGGCCTTCTCCGAGACGCGCGCCGCAGGCTCTTTTGCGATCTGCGACATCACGAGGTCGGCGATCGAGTCCGCTTGCTTCTGTTGAGAGAGCGACACCTTTACGTGGTTCTCGACGAGCAGTGCGGTCGCGAGTGAAAGGCCGGCGAGCTTCGTGGAAGCGCTGCCCCCTGCGGTCAGGAACGCCTCGACCTCACCGTGGCGCGACTCGTCGAGCTCGCCATCGTGAAACATCATCAGCTCGAGGTCAGTGGGGGGCGTCATGATTCTTTCGTGAGCGCGACTTTGTTGCGGGCTGGATCCGAGGCGGGCTGGCTGCTCGGTTGACTGTTTGGCCCCGGGGTCTGGGCACCCCCAGAAGAGTTCAGCTCTGCGTAGACGTCGGCCAACGCTTTTTGCATCTTCTGACGAGCGTGAAACAGGCGACTCATGATGGTGCCCTTCGAGACGCCCATTGCTTCGGCCATTTCTTCGTAAGACAAACCATCGATCTCACGCATGAGGATGACGGCACGGTGGTAGGAGGGCAAAGCGTCGAGCGCACTCTGGATGCGCGCGGCCATTTCTTTGCGCCGCACCACGTCGATCGGGTCGGCGCCGTCGATGCGAGAGACCAGGGCGAAGTCGGACTCTGCTTCTTCACCGACACCGCGCGTCTCGTCGAGCTCTGCCGCGCGCCGCCCGGGCTTGCGCATGAGGTCGATCGCGAGATTCGTGACGATGCGATAGAGCCAGGTGAAGAACGAAGAACCGCCCTCGAAGGTCGACAGACCTCGGTAGACCCGAAGGAAGGCTTCTTGGACGATCTCGCGAGCATCGTTTTCGTCTCTGACCAGTCCCACTGCGATGGCGAAGGCTCGCCGTTGATGACGGTCGACCAACTTACGGAAGGCGCGGCTGCGCACTGCCGTGTCGGTCGGTGAGTTTGGGTCGCCGGATTGAGCTTGAGCGATGAGCGCACGATCTTCCTCGGCTTCCCGTGCTCTGAGTTCTCGGTTGGACGCCCGAGGATCCGCGCTATTCAGGGGGAATTTGCTGCCTGCGTCGGCGAGCAGCTTGAGCGACCGAGCCGGCAGGCTGGTTTGGCCAGGTTCGTCGCCGTCTTCTGGTTGAGCGCTCGTTGGAGCCTCATTTTCAAGGAGATCCGGCTCTACCTCCGGACGAGGCTCGGGCGCCGGCTCGCTCGCCGGGTGTTTTATGCCTTTGCCGTTCGGAGTCGACGGGGAGCCCACTCGAGAAAAGGCTATATCACCAACGCGGGCGGGTCAGCGCGGGTCTTGGCCGGGAAGCTCGTTCAGCGTGACCTTGACCTCGAGCTCTTTTCCGTCGCGGGCGATCTTCAGCGTAGCAACTTGACCCACGCCGCCGATGCTGGCGTACCAGCGCAGGTTGTTCTCATCGTTGATGGCATTGCCGTTGAAGCCGACGATCACGTCGTCGACGGCGATTCCTGCCTTGTCGGCTGGGCCGTCACCCTGAACACCCTTCACCCAGGCGCCCTTGGGAGTCTTCAGGCCGAGACGTGTCGCTTGTTCTGAGGTGAGGGCATCTACGACCACGCCGATGGCGCTACGTCGGACCTTTCCGTACTTCAGCAAGGTGGGCAGCAGCTGGCGCACCATGTTGATCGGAATCGCGAAGCCGATGCCCTCCGCGTTGGCGCGGATGGCCGAGTTGATGCCAACGACCTCGCCCTTCAGATTGAGCAGCGGACCGCCGGAGTTGCCAGGGTTGATGCTGGCGTCGGTCTGCAAGAAGTCGAAATATCCCTCTTTGTCGAGATCGGACACGTCTTCGCGGGTGCGGCCCTTGGCGCTCAAGATGCCGATCGACGCTGTGTGTTTGAGGCCGAACGGGTTGCCGATCGCGACCACCCAGTCGCCCACCAAGATCTCATCCGAGTTACCGAGCGGCAGCGCCGGCAAGCCCTTCAGATCGATCTGGATGACGGCGATATCGGTCTTCTGGTCGGAGCCGACGACCTTGGCTGGCAGGATTCGCCCGTCGGTCAAGGTCACGCTGATCTGGCTGGAGTTGTCGATCACGTGGTGATTCGTGATCAGGAAGCCGTCAGGGTCGTACATGAAGCCGGTCCCGAGCCCCTCGATGCGCCTGCCCCTGCGATCGGTCCCGATCGTCTTGATAAGGGCGACCGACTGATCGGCCTGCTGAATTAGCGGCGCAAAGGAGAGCGGTCGGCTGCCCAGGTCGATGGGCGTCGGTTTGACTGCTCCGGCGGGCGTGAGCACCGCAGGCACAGGCACGCTGTCGGTCGGCTCGGCCGACTCGTTTCCCTTTTTGGAGCCGCGGCCCTTGTCCGAGCAACCGGCCAAGACCGCCAACACCATCAAGAGCACCCCAGCGACGGTACCGTCCCAGAGCCGCAGCTTCATCAGGTCATCTTCCCTTCGTGACTTCACCGTAGCGCGATTTGAGGTCGGTCAAAGCCTGGTCGACGAGACGCTCTTCTTCACCCGTCAAGTTTCCCTTCGTCTTCTTCTGAAGCAAGTCCAAGAGCTCGATGTTCTGACGAGCGAGCAACAGGTCTGGTTCAACGCCGTCTTGAGCGGGCGCGTCACCAAGGTGAACGAACGCCGTCCCAATGATGCCCAGGACGAACGTCGAAAAATCGAGTTGGGGCAGGTCTTGACCTTCCTCGTCGGACATCACTCGTCCTCGTCGTGCCCGGCGGCGCCGAAGAGAGCGGGCTGGTGAAGGTCGATGCCGTCGCCGCGCTCCGCCGAGTCGGGCAGCTCGGCGAGGTGCTTCTCGAGAGCCTTCGGATCGAGCTGACCGCTGGCCAAGAATCGTTCGCGCACGCGAACGTCGAGCGGGTTGGGTCCGAACGTTTCGATCTTCTTCACGGTCTTCGTCGTCATGGATGCCTTCTTTACGAGACTTTTGCCTATTCCGAACGGCGCAAGTTGAGCGTTACGAGGTCTCCCTCGCTGCTCTGCTGCGGTGCGTGACCATGATCACCGGAAGCGTGCTCGTGGCCGCAGCCGCATGCTCCAGCGTCCATGTCTTCTTGTGCCTCTTGAATCTCTTCTTCGGTCGCTTCCCGGACCTCGAGTACGTCGATCTCGAAGCGGATGCGCTTGCCCGCGAGCGGATGATTGGTGTCGACCAGCAGTGAGTCTGGTCGAACCTCGACCACGCGCATCACGATGTCACCTTCGGGGCCGCTGGCCATGAATTCTTCGCCCTGGGTCAGCTCTTCAGCGCCGTTGAGGCCATCTTTGTCGAGCTCGAACACGCCCTCGGCCTCGTAGGTACCGAACGCGTCGTCCGGGTCCGCTTCGAGGGTGACATGCGTGCCTGAAGCTCGGCCCAGCAAACCTTGCTCGAGCGCCGGTAACACTTGCCCATAACCGTGGATGTACGAGTCGGTGAGGCGCTCGGCGCCGGCTGAAGGCTCGGCTGCGCCGATCTCGTAGATCGCATACGTGATGGTGACGTGCACATCGGCGGCGATGACGAGTAAAGCTTCGCTCACGGGGGTTTTCTATTCGACGAGGCCTCGGGTAGCAAGGTTGCCGGGGCCAGGCTAAGAACGGCCCTGATGGAGAGCTCCGAAGTCGGCTCGCCGGCCCGCGCTCAGCTCCAGCGAGAGCTCTCGCGGCAGGCGGGTGGCTACAAATGGTTGAAACGCCTCGGCGTGCTCGCCGTTCTGGCCGCGATTGTCGCGGGGATTGTGGTTTACCGGGTGCGAACCGCGCCCCCGCCGCCGGCGCGCTACCTGCTGGCCGAGCTCTCTCAAGGCGACCTCAGTGAAACGGTGCAGTCGACGGGGCAGGTAAAACCCGTGACAGAAGTGCAGGTCGGCGCGCAAGTTTCCGGTCGCGTCACCAAGGTCTTCGTCGACTTCAACAGTCAGGTCACGGCTGGGCAAGTGCTCGCGGAGATAGATCCCAGCCTGCTCACGACCCAAATCGAATCGACCACGGCGCAGCTGGCTGGTAGCAGTGCCTCCGTCGCGCGAGCGAAGGCCAATCTCGAAGCCGCGCGGGTGCGACTCGACCGCGCCAAGAAGCTGGTCGCCGAGAAGGTGGGCTCGCAGCTCGAGCTCGACTCTGCGCAAGGCGCCTACGACATCGCCATCGCGGAAGTGAATGCTTCGAAAGCGCAGGTCTCGCAGATTGGTGCGCAGCTGAAAGCATCCAAGACCAACCTGGAGTTCTCGAAGATTCTGTCGCCGATCGAGGGCGTCGTGATCACCCGCTCGATCGATCCCGGCCAGACGGTGCAGGCGAGCTTTCAAGCTCCGGTGCTGTTCGTGCTGGCGCAGGACCTACGCAAGATGCGGGTGTTCGCCGATATCGACGAGGCGGACGTCGGTCGTGTGAGCGAAGACATGAGGGCGGAGATAACCGTCGACGCGTTCCCCTCGGTGACCTTCAGCGGCAAGGTGATCCAACTGAGGCTGTCGCCCGTGACGACGCAGGGGGTGGTGACATATGCAGCGGTGCTCGACGTCGCCAACGACGAGCTGAAGCTGCGACCCGGCATGACTGCGACCGTGACGATCACCAGCGCCAGCGTGAAGGCTGTCACGCGCATCCCGAACAGCGCGCTGCGCTTTCGGCCGGCGCCGCCGCTCGACGACAAAGGCAAGCCCATGCCGCAAGACCCGCTGCCCAAGCTCGAGGCTGGCAAAGGTCGCGTGTGGGTGGTCACCGATAGCACCGTCGGCAAAGAGAAGGTCGAGCCGCGCGTCGTCGACATCGGCATCAGCGACGGCATCTACACCGAGCTCTTGACCGATCTTTCCGGCGAGAAAATCGTGCGTGACGAGACCGATGTCGGGGACGGAAAGCAGCGCAAAGGCGGCTTCTGATCGCATGAGCAACGCGCTCATAGAGCTCTCTTCCGTCGACAAAGACTACGTCAGCGAGGCGGCCATCGTGCGCGCGCTGCGCACCGTCGACTTGGTGATCGACAAGGGCGACTTCGCTGCCATCGTCGGGCAAAGCGGCTCAGGAAAGAGCACGATGATGAACATCATCGGTTGCCTCGATCGCCCAACGCGCGGCAGCTACGTGCTGGACGGCATCGACGTCTCGCAGCGTTCGAACGACGCGCGCGCGATCGTTCGCAATCGGCTGATCGGCTTCATTTTTCAGGGCTTCAACTTGTTACCGCGCACGACTGCGCTGGAGAACGTGGAGCTGCCGCTGATCTACCGCGGCATCAGCGGCAAAATCCGCCGAAAACGTGCAGAAGAAGTGCTAGCGTCCGTGGGTCTTGCCGACCGCATGCACCACACGCCCAATCAGCTCTCGGGCGGTCAACAGCAGCGTGTGGCCATCGCCCGTGCTTTGGTCACCGAGCCGCCGCTCTTGCTGGCGGACGAGCCGACGGGCAACCTCGACACGCGAACCAGCCTCGAGGTGCTTGAGCTTCTGCAACGGCTGAACGAGGACGCCGGCATCACCATCGTGCTGGTTACGCACGAACACGACATCGCCGCGTGTGCCAAGCGGGTCATCCGCATGACCGATGGTCGCGTGCAGTTCGACACGCGAAACGCCGCCCCGATGGTCGCCAAAGCTGCGCTGGCGGCGCTGCCGACCACCGACCAAGAGGGCACTTGAAGCATCTCTTGTCGGCGATACGGATCTCTTTTCGCGCCATTTCGCGCTCGAAGCTGCGAGCCGGGCTCACCATTCTGGGCATTCTCATCGGTGTCTCGGCGGTGGTGATCGTGGTCGCGTTGGGCAACGCCGTGCGCGGCCAAGTGATGGCGCAGATCAATACGCTCGGCGCCAACACCATCTACATCTTTCCCCAGGACACGCGCAGCTCTGGCGCACGCACGCAGGCGAGGGCACGCCTCAGCGAGGCCGACGCGGCGGCGATCTTGCGCGAAGCCACCAGCATCTCGGCCATTACGCCTCAGAGCACGACACGCGCTCAGGTGTTGGCAGGTGACAAGAATTACTCCACCTCGGTGCTCGGCGTCGGAGACTCCTACTTCCAAGTGATGGGTTTCGAGCTCGCACAAGGAACGACGTTCAGCGCGATCGACTTTCGGACGAAGACGAAAGTCCTGATTCTGGGCGCCACGGTGAAGCGCGAGCTTTTCGGAGACGGCGACGCGATCGGCGAATACGTGCGCATTGGAAAATACCCATTTCGGGTAGTCGGGCTGCTCAAGGAAAAAGGGCAGTCGCCCTTCGGCGAAGACCAAGACGATCGCATGTTGACGCCGATCGGCACCTTTCGCGCGCGACTCTTGCCGTCACCGCCCGGCCGCGTGCAGCTGTTGATCGCGCAGGCGAGCGATGATCTCACGGTCGACAGCGCCACCCGACAGATTGATCGCATCTTGCGACAGCGTCACGATATCGAGCCGGAAGACGAACCGGATTTCGGCGTGCGGACGCAGGCCGAAATCCGCAAGACCAACGAGCAATCGTTCGCGATCTTGACGACCATTTTGTCGGCGATCGCCGGCATCTCGCTCGTGGTTGGGGGCATCGGCGTGATGAACGTGATGCTCGTGTCGGTGACCGAACGCACGCGCGAGATCGGCATTCGTATGGCGATCGGCGCCAGCCAATCGGACATTTTGCTGCAGTTCCTGGTTGAAGCGATCGTGCTGAGCTTGTGCGGCGGCGTGTTGGGCCTCCTGGTGGGCCTCGGTGTGAACGCAGGCATCGCTCGCGCACTCGGTTGGACGTTGAGCGTGCCGCCCTCGGCAGTCATTCTCGCGGTCACGGTGAGCGCTGGCGTGGGTGTGGTGTTCGGCTTTCTACCGGCACACCGCGCGTCGCGGCTAGACCCGATCGACGCCTTGAGGCACGAGTGAACCAGACCCTTCTGCGAATCTGGTCTGCGCTCTTTCTGGCGCTTCGAGCGGTGCGCCGTAACAAGTTGCGCGCCGGCCTGACCACCCTCGGGATCTCGATCGGCGTGGCGGCTGTGGTCACCGTGACTGCACTCGCGGAGGGCGCCCGTGCCGGCGTGATGTCGCAGGTGAGCGGTCTTGGCAGCAACGCCCTGTTCGTGGTGCCGCGCTCGTCACGCTTGTCGGGGGTTCGCGACGGGTCGAACTCCAAGCTGAACGAGCTGGACGCAAAGGCGCTGGTGCGCGAGTCGACCAGTATCAAGGCAGCCGCGCCATTTCTGCGGGCCAGCGCAGTGGTCGTCTACGAGGGGCAAAACACGTCGACCTCCATCATCGGCACCCGCCTCGACTACTTCTCGATTCGAAACTGGCACACCACCCAAGGCGAAACTTGGTCGCCGAACGCTGAAGCGATCGGCGACAAGGTGGTTCTGATTGGCGTCGAAACTGCTCGCAAATTGTTCGGAACACTCGATCCGATCGGTCGCGACATCCGCATCGGCCGCTTCTACTTTCGCGTCATCGGCCTCCTCGAAGAAAAGGGTCAGAGCCCGTTCGGGCAAAACCAAGACGAGATCATGATCATGCCGATCACGACGATGAGCGGGACGGTGATCCGCGCGAAGCCTCACGAGACGCACGCGATCATGCTTTCGGCGACCAGCTCCGAGACGCAACGCCAGGCCAAGCGTCAGGCCGAGCTCGTATTGCGCGATCGACATCGCATTGCCGAGGGGGAAGACGACGACTTTCAGGTCTTCAGCCAGGACGAGTTCCAGCAATTGCAAGACACGGTCTTCGGCTACCTGACCATGTTGCTCACTGGCGTTGCGGCGGTGTCGCTGCTGGTGGGCGGTATCGGCGTGATGAACATCATGCTCGTCAGCGTCGCTGAACGCACACGCGAGATCGGCATTCGCATGGCGATCGGCGCTCGCGAAGCGGACATCTTGACGCAGTTTCTCGTCGAAGCACTGGTGCTCGCCACGATCGGCGGCCTGTGCGGCACCTTGCTCGGCTACCTGCTGATAGCGGGCTTCTCGAAGGCGCTCGGTTGGAGCGTCGGTGTCGACACCGCGACACTCATGATCGCCCTCGCGACGAGCAGCACCATCGGGCTCTTGTTCGGGTTTTTGCCGGCGCGGCGCGCCGCTCGGCTCGACCCGATCAAGGCCCTTGGGCGCGAGTAAACGTTACTTCTTGCCGCCGAGCAGATCGCCCAGGGTGCCGAACTTGGCTTCCTTCGTGACCTGCACTCGATACTCGTTGTAGGCGGCCTTCTCGGCGTCTTCGCGCATGGCCCGAATCGAGAGCTTGGTCTCGCCTCGACGCGCGTCGACCTCGATGACCTTGGCCTCGAACTTCTTCCCGATCGGGAAGAACTTGCGAAGGTCAGTGCCGCGCTCGGTGCCAGTATGACCGGCCGGAATGAAGCCGCGCGCTGCTCGACCCGTCAGGCCGATGATGCGCACCAACAGGCCGGGCTCGGTGGGCGCCACCACGGCGACCTTGACCACGCGATGGGGACCGACGCGCGGTTTCGGCTCGTCGGCCTCGTCCGGGGGCGGCGCAGGATGAAGCGAGATCCGGCGCGTGGAGCCGTCACAGTTCGCCACCACGACATCCATCGGATCGTCGACCTTCAGCAGGTCTTTGGGATGTACGACCGGCTTCAGCGACAAGTCTTGCGTGTAACAAAGCCCGTCGATGCCCGGCTCGAGCTCGATGAACGCGCCAAACGGCTGAAGGCGCACGACCTTACCCGTGTGACGCGTGCCGACCGCGTACTTCGCCAGCATGGCGTCCCAGGGGTCATTCATCATCGCCCTGCGGCTGAGCCAGAGCTTGCCCTTCTCGTCGATCTTCAGGACCTTGACTTCGATCGGGTCGCCCGGCTTGAACAGATCGTTGAGCTTCGCCGTGCGATCGTGGGCTGCCTCCGTGCCGTGCACGAGTCCCTCGAGGTTGCCAGCGTCCGGCAACGCCACGAACACGCCCCACTGCATCACGGTGCGCACGATGCCCTGGTGGATCGAGCCTGGGGCGACTGCCTTGAGCGCATCAGCGCGCGCCTGCGTTGCCTCTTCGTGTAGGAACTTCTTGCGGGACACGACGACGTCGCGACCCTTCTTTTCGTACTGCACGACGATGAAGTTGAGGCGTCGACCGACGAGCGGCGTCAGATCGCCGCCCGGACGGATCTCCACGTGTGAGGCAGGCGCGAAAGCGCGCAAGCCGTCGAGATCGACCTCGACGCCACCCTTCACGGCGCCAGTCACGAAGCCCTCGATCACGTCGCCGGAATCTTTGGCCTTCTCGACCTTTTCGCGCGCGTCGTCGATCGGGAAGACCGCTCGTGACATGCGCAACATGCCGCCACGCAGACCGTGGCTGGCGACAGTCGCGATGAACTGATCGCCAGCTTGCGGCGGCTCGCCCTCGCCCAGCTCGCGGCGATCGAAGAGGCCGAGCGCTTTGCCTGCGACGTCGATCCAGATCGCGTCTTCCGTGACCTTCTCGACCTTGCCGAACACTTCTTCGCCAATGCGGAACGGCATCGACTCGCGCGGGTCGGGACGCCTGCGTTCACGACGCGGCACCTCGCCGGGCTCACCGGGAAGCTCGGACAGCGCAACCGCGCCGTCGCCACCCTCTACGGGTGCACCTTCAGCGGGCGCGGCGGCGGACTCACCTTCGGGCTTCTTTTTGCGGCGCCGTCGGCGTCGCTTCTTTTTCTGGCCGTCGGCGGGCGTTGCTCCTTCTGTGGTGGCTGCGTCCGGCGAACCGTCGCCGACCTCGTCTTCGCCTCCGTCTTCGTCAGATCCGTCATCGACGTCTTCGGCGGACGCCTCTGCGGACAACGGTCCGCGAGCGGGATCGCCCGGCGGAACGGGTTCAGCTGGGTCGCCTACCGGTACCGGGTCGACGGGGTCGCCCGCCGGAATCGGGTCACCTCCCGGAATCGGATCGCCTACCGGAACAGGGTCGCCTGCAGGGACCGGGTCGACCGGGTCGCCCCCAGGAGCAGGATAGCCGCCCGGAGCAGGTTCGCCTGCCGGAGCAGGTTCGCCTGGTTCACCTATGGGGACGGATGCGGGTGCAGCTTCGACGTTCGGTTGATCCGACGTGGCCGACTCAACGCCGCGGGCGGCTGCGCCCTCAGCGGAGGTCTCCTGGCTGGTCGTCTCGTTTTCGGTGGTCATGGGGTTTGGTTTGTTTGTGATGCGATGGTGGACGGTCGCGCTCGGCTATCGAGAGCCGCGGGCGCTACGCGCGTGTGACGCGAGACGAGTAGCCGGCTCGCGAGGGCGCGCAGCCTACAATGACGCTGCGGGCTGTGCCATGGGGCCGCGCGTTCAGCGCGCGAGAAAAGAGGGCGGCTCAGCGCGAGATGGGTAGATGGCGGTTCTTGCCGCCGCTTCGATCGATCGTGAGGTCCGCGGCACCTTGTTCGAGATTATGGGCGGTCACGCGACCGGCGAGGCGCAGCGCGATCTCGGTGAAGGCCTTGGCGACGGAGCTGTCGGGCGCAGCTTGAACGACCGGTGTCCCGGCGTCGCCCCACTC